>Ga0137367_10002851_pt1 | contig 13955 bp, 9 predicted proteins | sample SagtaG_14_FD_104939 | JGI IMG/M metagenome (GOLD analysis project Ga0137367, IMG submission 104939) | Vadose zone soil microbial communities from Sagehorn Ranch, Mendocino, California, USA - Sage1_L_80_16 metaG | ecosystem: Environmental > Terrestrial > Soil > Vadose zone | place: USA... | reverse complement strand
TATCGACCAGTACACCAAGTGGGATGAGAACCTGCATGGCGTGGTAGCCAGGAACATTCGAGATCAACAGCGCTACCGGTTCCGATTGTTCAAGTACGCGGCGCTGGGAGAGTAAATTGTCAGAGGGGTGCAACCACCCGCCTAACTCCAAAGACCCAAGTCCAAAGACCGTAAACAAACATCACAACCTAACATGTCGCGTTAGAATGACGATAAACTGAAGTTTGTCGGAGCACTCATTCCAAATTCATCAGCCAGATATCGGCTTCCGCGGCGACAAAAGTAAAGTAGATCACCTGGTTATCAGGTGAGAGACTGGGGCTGCCTATGTCCACATCTTGATCGGTGACTGTTATGACTGGCTGATGCTTTCTGGTTTTGGTGTCAAGTAAGAATATTTTCCCCTGGCTGACAAACAGCAGGCGCCGATTATCATTTAGCCACACCGGCCAGTCGCCAAAATCGGTCAACCAGTCGTAGTTTTTCGACTCCATGTCATAGATACCGATTCCCGAGTGCACGCCGTTGGGCAAGTGTTTAATTCCGGCCAGCCTTTTCCCGTCACTCGACCATGACCAACCTTCGAAAGACATGCTGGAATCGCTCAACGCCGGCAGGTATGTGAGCTTCTGCTCGTTCCACGCTTTGGCCGGATTAATGATGACACAGTCGTTTTTAGGTGTATGAATAGAGTAAGCGATCATGTTGCCATCGGGCGACCAGGGAGAGTAATGACCCCCGGAGCTTTTCGTAAGCTGCTGCAACCCGCTGCCGTCTCGGTTGATTACCCAAAGCTCATAGTTGCCTGTACGACGGGAGGTGAAAACGATGCGTTTGCCGTCGGGCGACCAGCGCGGCCATCCGTCGTTTCTGTAATTATCTTCGGTGAGGTCTCGCAGGTTCGTGCCGTCAGTCCGGATTATGAAGACGTGGCGTTGCTGCCCCCTTGAACAAGCTGCAAGCCATTCGCCGTCGGGCGACGCGGCAGGAAACCATAACTGCATTGAGCCGCCAGTGATTGGGACTGTCTCGCCGCCTGCTTTTCCGGTACCTGGGTCAAACGAAACCTTTCTAAGATTCCTGATATCCTCCTGGGCTGAATAAACCAGTCGCCGACCGTCACGTGAAAAAGCAAGATACAGTGCGGAAGTCGCGGCGCCGATTGTAGTGACCGCCTCAGGTTCTCCCGAAGTCGTTCCCGTGCTTTCATCGATGGGCACCCGCCAGACATTCATACTGCCGCCACGATTGCTTGAAAAATAAAGATAATTACCGTCAGGCGACCACACCGGGTTCAAATCTGTCGTAGACCCTTTGGTTACCGGAACGGGCTCACCCCCGTCGGCGGGTATTGTCGAAATGTCCTCTCGTTGTCCGGCTCTATTTGGTCGGCTCCAGTAGACGATTCGTTGTTTATGAGGGGAATAATTGGGCTGCAACGAATCACCTTCGGTGAGCATTCGCCGCTCACCTGTTCTGATATCGATCTTCCAAAGCTGACTCTTGGTCGGTCGAGTGGAGGGCTGTGGAATCTTTTCGGTGCCCACGACAATCTGTTCGCCGTCTGGCGACCACGAGGGACTATAGCCAAAGTCTGACACGCGAATGACCGATTCGCCGGTGGCTCCCATCAAATAGATGCCTCCGCCCTCACGTTCAGAACGAAAGGCAATGCGCTCGCCATCGGGTGAAAAGGCAGGCTGCGTGTCGTCAGCAGGGGAGTCCTTTGTCAGATTGATAGGATTCCTTCCGCCCACGCGTTGCAGGTAGATGTCCCAGTTGCCGGAGGCGCGACTGGCGTAAGCAACGGATTTGCCCTCGGGCGAAAGCGAGGGAAAAAATTCCGGGCCCGGCTGATCTGTGAGTTGTGTAAAGGACAGGTTTCTCGGCGCAGGGCTGTCTTTGTTTCCTCGCGTAAACCGGAGTAATAGGTACGCCAGGCCGGCGACGACGGCCATACCCAGTGCGACGAATACTTTGGTTCTTGGTCTTAATCGGCGAAATTGATAAAGCGGCGCACCAGTTGATGCCCTGGTATCTTGCTCGCGCGATATTTGTGCCGCTCTTTCCCCGCTCGGAACTGTAGCGGTTTCGCCTTTCAACCCCGGCGGCAACGAGCGTCCCAGCTCAGCTTCAAATGTCAGGCGCTGCTTGAGATTCCTTAAATCAGTCACCAATTCCCTGGCTGTTTGATATCGCTCCTCTTTCTCTTTGCGGAGCGCCTTCTTTAGAATCCATTCCAGTTCAGTGGGAACTTCGGGCGAGTACCTCACTAAAGGAATTGGCTCTCGATTCAGAATCGATGCGATTACATCGCTGCTTGTCGAACCCTCATACGGCACACGACCGGCAATCATCTCGTAAAGCACGACACCCAGGCTCCAAATGTCTGTTCGAGCGTCCACTGCAGGTCCGCGCGCCTGTTCCGGCGACATGTAGTGTGCAGTGCCCATCACCATTCCCTCTGAGGTCTCAAGCAGTGTAGGCGATTCTGAAGTGACGCCCTTCTTCTCCGTCAACTTTACCAGTCCGAAGTCAACCACTTTGACGATTCGGTCCGTGCGCAAAATGATGTTTTCGGGCTTGATGTCGCGATGAACAATCCCTGCCTCATGCGCAGCACAGAGAGCGGAAGCCACCTTTGTGGCGACTTGAAGCGCCTCAGAAATGTTCATTGGCGTCTTCGTCATGCGCTCCCGCAGAGTTTCACCCTGAATGAATTCTGTCGCGATGAAATGAAGCGACTCTATTTCTCCAATCTCGTAAATGGTGATGATGTTTGGATGATTGAGAGCTGAGGCTGCGCGTGCTTCCTGCTGGAACCTACGCACACGCTCGCTGTCCAAGGTGAAACGCGCCGGCAACACTTTGAGGGCGACTTTACGACCCAGCCGCGTGTCCTCCGCCAGGTAAACTTCTCCCATGCCGCCAGAACCCAGATGCCCAGAGATTTGATAGGGGCCGAGGGTTCGTCCCGCCACTGCTTCGCCGTCTGACAAAGATTCGGCCATAACCTCGAAGGCCGGTGATTCGATGAAGCCACCTGCTCGTTCGTAAGACGCGATCAGAGTTTCGACTTCGCTGCGCAAAGATGGATCATCACTGCAGGCTTGGTCGAGAAACTCGTTACGTTCGAGCGGTTTGCGTTCAAGCGCGGACTGTAACAGAGCCTTGATGTGCTGCCATCGTTCGGGGGTCATGAAAGGTTATCTCTTGGGCAGTCGCGATAGATCCGGCTATTGGATTTCGAGAGCCTCGCGCAAGGCCGCCTTTGCCAGAAGTCTTGTCGAATCGAGAAGCGGAATCTCCACATCTTCAGGTCGTAAGATTAGAGGTATTTCGGTGCAAGCCATGACCACCGCATCGCAACCCTTCTCCGCCAGATCGCCCACGGCCTTGATAAAATCTTCTCGTGTGGAATCCTTAAAGGTTCCCTGAACCAACTCTTCAAAAATCAGTGTGTTGATGTGCTCTCGCTGGTCGGGTTCCGGAATCACGACCTCCAGGCCTCGTTTTGAGAACGTCCGCGGATAGACCTGACCGCGCATCAGGAACTTGGTTCCCAGAATACCGATTCGCGAGCTGCCTATTTCCTGAGCTGCGTCAGCGACCACCTCAGCGATGTGAAGCCAGGGAATAGGAGTTCGTGGTTGCACGAACTCGAAAGCCTCATATGCAGTATTCGCAGGACAGATGGCGAAGTCAGCTCCAGTTTGGGCTACCTTTGCGGTGGACTCGAGCAGGAGGTCGGCAGTTCCTTTCCAGTCGAGCTTTGAGACGTACTGAAGGTAATGAGCAACAGGGAAACAATGCATCGTAATTTCGGGATGGAGATGTTTGCCCATCACCGAGGCGGCTTCGGCACAGATGGTCTGGTAGCAGAGGGCGGCGCCCTCATAACTCATTGCGACTATACCAATATGTTTGACCATGTAATCACTTCAAGGGTAGCGCGCCGAAGGTTAAGTATTGCGCTTACCTTTTGGCCAATTCGTGATAGAGCCAGGCTTTAGCGGTACTCCACTCGCGTTTGATTGTAGCGGGTGACAGATTGAGGACTTCAGCAGTCTCCTCAATGGTTAGACCGCCAAAGAACCTGAGTTCAACGATCCGACTTTGCTGGGAGTCAAATTTCTCCAACTCTTTCAGCACCTCGTCAAGCGCCACGACTTCTGCTGCACGTTCCCGAGAGACAACGAGGCTTTCGTCTAACGTAACCATGGGAGCGCCACCACCGCGCTTAGCGTAAGCATGACTGCGAGCATGGTCAACGAGGATGCTACGCATCAACTGGGCAGCGATGGCAAAGAAGTGTGTTCGATTTTGCCAATGAACGTTTTTTCGATTGACAAGTCGAACGTAGGCCTCGTTCACGAGTGCGGTCGTCTGCAAGGTGTGACCCGGCCGTTCGTGACTCATGTAGCGATGAGCCAGCCTGTGTAGTTCTTCATCAATTAGCGGCATCAGTTTATCGAGGGCCGTTTTATCGCCGTTACTCCAATCAATCAACAGTTGGGTTACTTGGTGCGTTGAGGCTTGAGTCATTTCGAAACCCAGTCCTATTAACTTTAGATGCCGCGGATTTTATCACCTTTTCGCACACAGCCTTGATAAACAATCTCGTAGTCAACGCCGACTCATATCGCTTTCAAAAATCTCAAATCTGCTGAGCCATTTCCCGCCGAATTCTCGCTTTGAGAGATGAGCAACCTGATCAATGACAAAAGGCGGGAAGTTTTTGGGAAGGATTGGCGAAGTTTGCAGGAAGGGACGCTCGCTATGCTCTCACCTGAGAAGGAAACAAATCACGGCAAAGGAAAAAGGCTATGAGCAAATATGTGTTCATTGAATCAAGAGACCCATTCGAGTCCCACGACACGCGGTTCGTAGAAGAGACCGCCATGGCGCTGAAGCAGCGCGGTCACGACGTCACAGTCTTTCTGGTGCAGAATGGCGTTCTCGCGGCTCGGAGGAAGGTGTGCCGACTCGGCAGCTTAGCTGAGGCTGGTGTCAGGTTGCTCGCAGATGATCTCTCATTACGTGAACGCGGCATTCAGTCAGCCGAACTAGCACCGGAGATTCAAGAAGCGAAGATCGAACTGCTGGTAGACGCCCTGGTCCAGGACAACACCAAAGCTCTGTGGCACTAGTTCAAGAAGGAGTTCAATCATGAGTGAAAAGAAACTTACGTTGGCGTTGATGGATCCGCCATACGAGTCGGCGAATTCAACCACGGCCCTGCGAATCATCTCAGCCGCTTTAGAGAAGGGGATTCGGGTCGACGTGTTTGCATACGAAGGTGCCGTTTGCCTGCCGCTAAAGGATCAAACACCCCACGCGAATCCGGTAAAGGGCACTACTCTTGAAGAAGAAGACCACCCGACTACCAAAGCGTTCGTCAGCTCACTGCTCGCAATCGGGGGAGATAAGCCGCTTCTGAGCTGGGTCAACTGCGGCCTCTGTGTTGATGAACGTGGATCCACCAATGTCGTCGATGGAGTTAAGCGAGGCAGCCCCGCCGATTTCTTCAAGATGGCCCAGGAGTCGACTAACACGTTGGTGATTCCCACAAAGTGAACGTGTGTCCACAAGCTTCAGCTTGTCGGTTGTTCGCGAGAGATCACGCAGCTAAACGACAGCGACAAACTGAAGTTTGTCGGACATGGGAGGACTTATGAAGATCCTGAACATTGTGGAAACAGCTTACCGTGCGACGCTTGAGGAGCAGGACGACACCATTCTGTGGTTGAGCAACGCTTTGAAAAACTCAGGCGCCGACATCGATGTGTTATTGCGCGCCAACGCCGTCAATTATCTCGTATCGCAAGAGTGCCCCCCGGTCCAGATCGGAACGGTTGGAATCAACCATCCGGCGCGACTCAATGAAGACATCAACAAGCTTCTGGGAAAAGGAGTGAAGGTATTTGCGGTTAGGGACGATTTGGAGGAGCGGGGAATTGATAGTGCTAACTGTCTCGCTGATGTACGGATGATTCACCGCGGCGAAGTCGCACTGTTGATGGACGACTACCAACAGGTCTGGCACTGGTGATTAGGACATCGGTGGGTTCTTGTTTTGTGCTAATTTGGAGCGCTAATTTGGAGCGCTAATTTGGAGTGCGCTGGCCTGGCTAGGCCTGGCAGCGCTTTGGCCTGTGTTCGCAGGGTTCTCCCCGGTGAAGAATCACTTCGCGGGCAAAACAGCTGGATTCGCAGATGAGTGGCGACGAGAAACAGGCCAAAGCGGCGCCGGGCCGCCGCACTCCAAAGGGGATCACTTACCAAAGGCGCTGCTGCCCAGGAAGTTTTCACGCAGATACACAACCGTCTCGTGAAGGGTTTCGCCAGGATCGCGTGGCTTAAACCCGAGTTCCCGCGTAGCCTTTGCACAGTTGAGATACCAAAAGTACTGGGCCATCTCGATGGCCCCCGGCTCTACCGGCGAAGCCATGTCCCACTGTTTGAACAGCGAGTCGATTAACTGAGCTCCGCCGACCACCAGCTTCGAAGGTAACGTTAACAGAGGCGCCGAGACTTTTGTCAGTCTTTCCAGGCGACCGAAGAATTTACTGAAACTCCAATTCGCCGCGCCAAGCAGGTAGCGTTCGCCATGTCGCCCTTTTCTCATAGCGACGCGAAATGCTTTGGCAGTATCACGGACATCCACGAAGCTAAGTCCACCGGTGGGCACGGCGCGGACCTTTCGAGCCATAAAATCGAGAATCACTTTGGTCGAGCTGAGGCGATCGTCCCCCGGTCCCAGCAGGAGGCTGGGATTCATGATCACCAGTCGCAGCCCCTTGCCACTGAAGCGCTCGAGAGCAGCCATCTCCTGATAGGCCTTGCTCGCGTAGTACGGCCAGCGCGAGATGATGTCCAGGGGAGGTGGATAGGATTCGTCGGGATTCAATTCGCCGTCAGCAGTCACGGCGACAGTGCCACTCGTCGAAGCGAGTACTATTGACTTCACTCCCGCTTTGCGCGCTGCGTCGGCTAACAGGCGCGTGCCTTCCACATGAATCGCATACATTTCGCGCGCCTGATCTCGCTCGCGCGAGATCTTACCCGCCAAATGATAAATCTCTTTGATGTCCTCCGTGGCTCTTTTCACATCCTCCTGGTTTGTGATCGATCCCTCAAGTGTCTCAACGCCCAGATCGACAAGCCAGTCAGGAATAGATGTAGCCATTACGCGGACATCTTTCGCCCCATTCTCGACTAACTGATGCACCAGGTGAGAACCGAGGAATCCGGTGCCTCCAGTGACCAGCGTTGTCGCGCGCGGTCGCTTCTCAATCGCTGCGCGACGCTTGGAAGCGGTCTTGACCGTCATCGGCGCTGTGCGTTTTTTTGAAGTTGTCATGAAGGAACTATTTATCACCCAACCAATTCTTCGATCGTCTCTCTCTCGCTTAACTGCGCTCGGCGTTCGACTTTCCAGCGGCGGCGCAACTCGTTTGAATCGAATTTTCTACGCGTGCGGTCACGCAGATTCTCGATGTCGTTTTTTACCAGTGCAGCGATCAAACGATACGCTTCTGCGCGAGCCATGCCTTTCGTCATCTCTTCCAAATCTTCGATGGGAAGAAACTGCCCGATGCGTGCGCCAACGTCTCGACTTTTAATAATCGTCGAGCCCTTCGGCATCGCGGCGTACGTGCCAAAGAGGTAAATGGGAAGAATCCCCACTCGGGCGTGCAGCGCCAGGTAGCCCACCACTGGTTTGAAATCAGCCATCTCACCTGTTACCGAACGCGTACCCTCCGGGAACAACAAGGCGTTATAACCGCGTGCGAGAAACGACAGGGCATGTCGCAGCGATTGACGCAGTGATCCGGTCCGCTCGATAGGAACGAGGTTCGTGAAATTTTCCATCACTGCCCGTTTGTATTTCGTATCGAAGAAGTAATCGGCTGCAGCGAGTGCGACCAGATCGTTACCGGCCTCGCCCAACGCCATCTTGGTCAGCCCCATATCGAGATGCGAGCAATGATTCGCCGCTACGATAAAGTTGGTGTGGGGCGGAATATTGGAACGGCCTTCGTAGTTTGTCTTGAGAAACCTGTCGTAGAAAAGGCTCTGCAATGTATCCGCGGCTTTGTTGCCGGCAGTTTTCAGGAACGATGGAACGCGAATTTCGTCGTCGGGTTTGCGACGTTCTGCTGTATGAGACTCGCGACCTGCAGCCAGTGCGGGCCTGCGATTTACGACGCTTATCAACTCGCGAACATCTTGAATTTCGTTGAACCTCTCCGGTGCAGAGATCGATCCACCTGCATTTTCGATGGCAGTTGCCAACTCCACGAACATTAAACTGTCAAAACCCAGGTCGCTAAATCGTGAGTTGATGGTTACTTCATCATGTGGGCGATTGGTGAGGGTCGCTACTATTTTGATCAGCCAGGATGAGTCGGCATCGATGGTCTTGCGCTCGCTGCTCGGGCGACTCGATTTTTGACCCTGGTCCAGAGCCTGTATCATCGTTAGGATCTCTCGGCGCTTTACTTTCCGGGTTGCGGTGCGTGGCAGTTCATTGGCAGTGAAGTGCAGGACCTTGACACGCTTGAAGTAGGGCAGGGAAGCCGAGATCTCCCGGAAGTGCTCTTCAATCATGCGCTGTAGTTCAGCGCGCGGGAGCGTAATGTCGTACTCATCCTCAGGCACGACCAGGCAGGCGACCTTCTCGCCGATGCCATCCGGAAGCCCGACGATGCTTAGTTCTTTTATGTAGGGGGAGTTTGCATAAAGCTCTTCCAGTTCATCGGGATAAACATTCTTCCCATTCGTATCGACAATGATCTCCTTTGATCGGCCCACCAGATACAAGTTCCCATTGTCATCAAGGCGGCCCAGATCACCGGTGTATAGCCAGCGCTCGACGACAGCGTTGCGTGTAGCGTCTTGGTCTTCGTAGTAGCCCAGCATAACGTTTGGACCACGCGCGATCACCTCACCAACGCCGCTGGTATCCGGCTCGACGATTTTTACTTCCACTCCGGGCAACGGGCGCCCGACGCTTCCGCTGAGCATGCGGTTTTCCGGACGCGTAACGGTCAAGACCGGGGCAGCTTCCGTTAAGCCGTAGCCTTCAAGAATCGTGAAGCCCAGACCCTGAAAGTCTCGCTGCACTTTTTCGCTAAGGGCAGAGCCGCCACTAATAAAATAGCGAATCCGTCCGCCCAGTCCCTGATGAATCGGATAGAAAAGAACCTGGCCAAAGTTTAGAGGTGTCTTATCGCGCAACCAGGCATTCGCGCGAATTAAACCGTCGGCAGTTCTGCCAATCCAATCGCTGCGCTCGTAGAGCCTGGTCCTGATTCGGCGATGCAAGAGTTCCCACAACGCCGGAACACCAACCATTCCCGTTACATGGCCATTCTTGATTGCCTTGGCGAGAGCATCACTCGTCAGCTCGGGTAGATAGGTAATCTGGGCGCCGCGGCTCAGCGGAGTCAGAAATCCGGTCGAGAACTCAAAGGTGTGGTGCATTGGCAAGACTGACAGGACCCCGTCCGTGGTCGACATATCAAAGACTGACGACAGCATTGAAACCATGCTCGTGAAGTTGCGATGCGACAGCATCACTCCCTTTGGCCGTCCCGTGGTACCTGAAGTGAAGATCAGTGAAGCCACTGACTGCGCGTGCACTCTTTGCGGCAACAACGCAATGCGTTGATCTTCTGTCGCTTCGTCTGGAAGCGCAAAGACCTCTTCAAAGGTCCAAATCCTGGGCACCGGGTCTTCCTGCGCGAGTCTTTCTCGCAGTTTAGAATGTTTTTGATCGAGTTTCTCACTGAGGATTATTGCCGCGGCGTCACCGGCTCGCGCGAAGTTTACGATTTCATCTGTCGAGTTTTCCGGATCTACGGGAATGCAAGTCGCACCGGCTTTGAGAACACCAAAGTAAGTCATGCCCCATTCAGGAGCATTGTCGCTGACAAGCATTACACGTTCGCCAGGTTTTATTCCTTCGCTGACCAGGAAGCCCGCGGCCCGGGTCGCCAGTTCGCGCAGATCCGCATAGGTGTATTGTTCTTTGCGACCATCGCGCTCAATACGCATGGCGACGCGGGTCGCGTGGCGCCTGGTGGAAGTTTCGAAGAGTTCGACGAGATCACGATAGGTGTAGATACGCCTGGGCTGCGCGCGCATGTCTTCTTCGAGCGTGGGAAATACCCATTTCTTTAGGCCTGGCAAGTGGATGTTGAGCCAATAGTCATACCAATCAAATTTCTCAGGGTTCCAGGAAAGCAAGGATCGCTCTTCTTCTCTGATGTTGGCAAACAACGCGCGCACGTTGTCAGAACGAAAGACATAGGCGTTTTCGACGGTAAAGGGAGTGAACATTTCAAACGCTTCTGTTGTCTCACGTGTGACTTCTTCGATTCGATCAACGCTACTCTTGACGCGCTCAATGACTTCGACGGCTCGGCCACCGCCCCAGCGCGGTTGAGCGCGATCGAGCCATGACGACGCCTTCTTTGCCACGGCATTCAGCATCGGAACGGAGGTTTTTTCGAAAGTCGAAGTTGGAACCGGCCGCGGTTCCATGCGCGACGCGATTTCGTTGATCAGCTTGAAACCCGTCTCCTTTTCCTGAAAATGCTTGCGCTTGTAGAGACCGACGAGTCCGATAATCCGCTGCATGTTGTTGGGATTGGAGTCGCCAGTCGCGGCTTGATGAACCAGCTGCGGCTCGCGCACGCATGCTTCGGCGGCCACTGCCAGCATCACCGAAGCGACCTGATCGACAGGTGTAATATCGAGAATAAGCTTTTCGTTGGCGGGAAGCTGTCTCTGCCCTTTGAGTATGAGAAAGATTAACGGGGCAGTCGTCGTAAAGCCTTCGTTCCACCCGGGGAACGGATAGGAAAGAGCCGACTCAACAATGCTGGGACGAACAATGCTGCGGACAATACCGGTCTCTGCCGCAACCAGTTGTTCTCCTAATGCCTTGGTATAGGTGTAAATATTGGGCCAGCCCCACCATTTCGATCGCTCGATGCCCAAATCGGTCAACCGTGTGCGCGTCCAAACCTTTCGCTCCCGCGCGACGGCGAGCCCCAGCGCGTCCGGATCGTCCGCGTCCCGTCCCTCTTCATTCAACCGCTTTCGGGCGAGGTCACGAAAGCGGGCCACCATCATCGCATCTCGGGCCTCTTCCCTAACTCGCTCTGAAAGTTTGGCGCAGTCCTTGATCTCCTGTTGAGCTGAGAATTCCACGCCTTCCAGTTCTGTGCGTCGCGGAAAGTATCCCGGAACGCGTTCGCTTTCCCACACGGCGCCAGATCGATTGCCCGCCACAAAGCAAGTAGAGACATGCACCAGTGCCGGTCGCCTCATTCGTCTGGCAAATGCTATAACGTTCTGGGTTCCCGCTACATTCGTGCGTAACGCGCTTTCAAGCGTTGGATTGAAAGTGACGTTGCCGGCGCTGTTGATGACGATATCAAGGTCGTCAGCCACGCGCTGTGCTTCTTCTTCGCTGTAACCTAAGTTGACATCACCGATGTCGCCACCCAGGACAAAGACTTTGTCGCGAATAAACCCTTCCAGAGCATTGCCATATCGCTCACGTAATGGATCGAAAGACTCGGCAGTCAGTACACTGTTCCAAAAGCGGGACTCGGATTCCTCCTGTGATCGCGCCCGCACTGTTACATAGACCCGACCGATATTTGGAAACCGGTGCAACAGCATGCTGAGCGTGACTTTGCCTAGAAAGCCGGTGCTGCCGATCAGGAAGATCTTGCGGTCCTTGAAGATCTCAGTTGGTGATAATTTCATAAGCTATGTCCGACAAACTTTAGTTTGTCGTCGTCGTTGAACTATTTACCTTGAATTATCTACAGGGCAGCCATCGACAAACTGAAGTTTGCTGGACGTTTACTCCATATCCGCGATACCAATCATGGGCTGATGTAGCATCGTTATTTCTGCTGAGTTGCCCATGTAGCTACGAGCCATCGCGATGGCCTCGGTCAAGTTGTCGGCGCGTTCCCACCCAAGCATCGCTGGTACGTGGGCGTTTTCTGCACCGGCGGCTATTACTTTGCCCACATGCTGTCGCCCGTTCTCACCCCAGTACCACATGAAAAACGGGTGCGCACCGTGGTAGGCGTTTCCACGACGGTACATCTCTACGTAACTTGGATTATTAGCAAACTCTCTTTCGTATTTATCGCGCAGCACGAATGCATCGCGCGTCTCAGGCAGCAAACGATTAAAGAATTCGATGTAGCTCGGATGAAACTGGTGATCAAATTCGTCGTAGCACGGGTGGTGCACGATCAACACCCCCCCCTTTTTCAGCAGGGGCTTGTTGCGGTAAAAGTTGAAGTGATACCCCAGACCCATCACTTGCACCAGTAGTGGGTTTAATATCGAATAAACGTTGTATGGCGAGATATCGGGAATGCCGGTGATAAGAATGTCGCACTGGCCACGGACAGGAATGATGTACTGATCAAATCCTTTTTCGAGAATCTTCTCGTGTACCGGGTCAGTTTTGCCTGCATGGCAGGCGATCATCTCGTACTGAGAGGGCCGCGAGTGTAGTAGCTTCCGTCGCGCTGAGCGCGGGAGTTTATTCATCGTGTAGCGCATGGCTTCAAACTTCATGCGGTCAAACGCCGTGAAGTCGTCTTCATTCTTGAGTAAGAAGTCCATGTCGCCTTTGTACATGCGATTGTTAATGGCCGACTCGATATGAAAGACGTTCAGCTGCTGGTCCACCAGCTGCCCTAGACGAGTACACTTTTTATTGAGTTCAGAGTCGGCCGGAACCATGTAGCTATCTGAGTCGCGGATCGTTTGCGGTTCATGGTGGGCGCGCAAAGACTCGTAATCGCAGAGCCCTACTGCCACGGACTTATGTCCGCCGTCCATCGGTACCAAATTGATGTTGACGTAGATCAGTAGGTCGCTCTCGGCGGCTCGCCGGTTTATCGACAGCGGCTCCTTATGTCTGGTCTCGCCAATCTTGAGCATCCCATCGGGCCACTCGGCGTCGTGGTTGTAGTAACGGTCGGGGTAATATTCGTCGAATATCTTCGGCCCAACCATCCGTTTCATTTCCCATTCCGTCATCTTGCGGTGAAGGGAATTGGCGATGATGATGTGCACATCGTCGACTCCATGCCCGGCAAGCATATCCAGGACAATCTCCAGCACCGTCTGCCGAATGTCGGGCGTTGCCATCGGCGGCAGCGGCAAGCTGATATCATCAACCGCAACTGTCACACGCATACCGGGCTCCAGCTGGGCAAACAGCGGATCACAGCCGTGTGGGTGGTTAAGCGCGTATCGAATTGCGGCCTCGCGGTTGGGCAAACCCTTAATTGGCGGATTGGGATAAAGGACACGCGTGCCGATGGGCAAGTCTTCAAGAATGAAGTCCTCGCCCGACGGCATTATTCGCGGCGCGCTATCGCGATCGATGTAGACTACGGACTCGTGCGTTTTGCGTCTTAGTTGCAATGCCATGGTTGGTGAATGGTAAATAATAAATAATAGTAAATGGTAAATGGTTAAAATTCGGTAGCTACTGAAGCACTAACTTGTCGTAGTCGAAGGCTTCCCTCTACCTAAGTGTCGAGACAGGCCTGTTATAAGGCGGCCGATCCTTTCGAGTGCGGCAACTAACTGCGCAAAACTCGTTTCATCCAGGTATCCCAACCTATTTGCTAGTAGATCGCAATTACGAGTCCGACCGCTTTGCTCCAAGCCTCTAGTCTTTGATGTGGACGCATGATTTTCTCCTTTATGAGTATGTAAGGTCGTGAGACTGCTAAGACCATTTACCATTTACTATTCACCATTTACTTTAGAAACAGTATGCGCCAATCGTGATACATCGGGCGTGAAACTGCTGAACCATTTACCATTTACTGTTCACCATTTACTTGAGATTTAGAATGGGCCAGTCGTGATGCATCGCAGTTTGTCGCAGCCGC
>Ga0137367_10002837_pt1 | contig 13982 bp, 10 predicted proteins | sample SagtaG_14_FD_104939 | JGI IMG/M metagenome (GOLD analysis project Ga0137367, IMG submission 104939) | Vadose zone soil microbial communities from Sagehorn Ranch, Mendocino, California, USA - Sage1_L_80_16 metaG | ecosystem: Environmental > Terrestrial > Soil > Vadose zone | place: USA... | reverse complement strand
TTACTCACGGTAAAAGATCCTCTGAACAACACCACGACGTTAACCTATGACAGCCACGGCCAATTGTTGACAGTCACAGACCCGCGCAACAACGTCACTACCTTTACTTACGACACGGATGGGAATCTCACCCGGCGAACCGACGCCCTGAACAATCAGACCAACATTGCTTACGATGCGCGCGGACGGGTGACCAGCGCCACCAACGCGCTCAGCCAGGTCACCAGTTATGAATATGACCTCGCCGGACGATTGAAGAAGATCATTTATCCGGACGATAATTTCGTTTTGTTCACTTATGACCTGGCTGGCCGCAGAACCAAGATCAAAGACCCGCGTGGCTATGAAACCAATCTTGGCTACGACCTTTTGGTTTATCATTAAGAACATTACTTTTGGTGAACCGGTAGAATACAACATACACATTGAATGGTATTCAGAGTCGTATTATCGGGTGGTAAACGGGAAGGAAATCTCGAAAGGCTGGCCTCTTACTGCGAGGGAGTAAAAGTCATGTAGCGACCCAATCATGTTTTAGAGTGTGAGCGGGGGGATTTTGACATAGTTAAGGCACATCATCTCAAATCCAGATGCCAAGAAAATCAACAATTATAGTGGGGTTGGTTTTGCTTATCCTCGGAGTTGGTCTACGGTTTCGGGAGTACTTCGTACTTGAGCAGATAGCGCTTAAACTGCTAATAGCTGTCTCTCTCGTCATCTTTATCTATCTTCTTTTAATCAGTTCAAGAAAAAAGATCTTTCTCAATTACAAAGACCTCCTTTATTACGCAGTAGTATTAGCTATCCTTTGTGGATTTTCTTATGAATCACCGACTAGCAACAAACTAAAAAATCAAAAGTATACAGAGAGGCTTTCCGGAATAATAAACGGTTACATACAGAGACATAACAGAACGCCTCTGACCTTCGACGAAGCACTCGCAGACTCTGGTGAGGTGTTGCCTAACCGCGGCGATGCCGATGGCAATCCTTATTTCTATATCAGAATAAGCAACCGCATATACATTCTGCGTACGTTAGGACCAAACGGTCAGAACGACTTCGGGCGAGCGGATGATGTACAAATTAGTCATGTGGCGGGTCATTCGGTTAGTTTCGACGAATTGTCAGTTTGGATAGACTCCCAGGGAACTCCGGAAGAGCGAGAAGCCTTGGAAAACCATCGCTCTTTTCTCCAAGCAAATCGTTGATCAAGATTCATTTCGAAGGAGCTTCTTCCTTCAAATATGTCGTTTGCTCAACTGAACAACCCTGATAGCCTGGCATTAAAAAGTTCGGAGAGATCGTGAAGGCAACCGTAGGAGGAGGAAAATTCCCAAAATGAGAGAAAGCGAAGCTATCATCTTGAGATTTTTGCAACTATTAGCCGACGTACGGAAGACCTTCCTTGATGTGGAACTATTTGCCGAAAGGAGCGAAGCTCTTCGCTCGGTTTCCGTACTCGTAAATCCTTTCAAGGCAAATCCTTCAGAGTATGCGAATGGTGGTGTGACAATTTCAATGGAGTTGGATGCCGAATTAACAAACCCACTGGATGCCGACAGAAAAGCAATCGGAATGTCTCTCTTGTTGCGTCATAGTCGCGAAGTTTGGATCGCGGAGGCGGAGCTTGGTTGGATTGGCCAAAATATCGGTTGGAACCAGTTTGATGAAAGGGAAGTTCAATCAGATACAATCGAGGAAATGATCCAGAAGGTTCCTTCGCTGGTTGAGTGGATGGACGGGAGATTCAAAGAGGAGGTTACGAGTCTCACACAATGAATTTGTGTCAAATGTTGTGGATGGCAACCGCAGGCGCAGATTCTTTGAGTACCCTCTTGTAGTCTATCTTTGAACTGGACTCCTTGCACCATTTGGGCAACATAACCACGTGTCTTCGTTGTGCGCAAGCGTACCGTCGCGAACGTCGACTCAAACGGGTTCGTGGTCCGGATGTGCAGCCAGTGCTCGGCCGGAAAATCATGAATGTCACAGGCCCTCCTGAGTTTCCGACAGAGAAGTAACCAGTATCTAGACTTCTATGACGTGCCCCGATGGGATGATGGAACACCGCTCGATCCAGCTAAGTATCCCGAAGCTTATCGCAGGCACCGCGCGGAGCGCTATGCTTTGTATCGCGGCATCTATGTCTTTCCCATTAATCCGGCGATTCCGCCGGCACCAACTCTAGTTCCCTTTATAAAACCAATATTGGTCCCCTAAATCCATCGGAGTCAAGAAGAACAAAAGGAGGACAATCCGCGAATCTGCCCCAGTTGCACGAAGTTGCTGCCACGAACGCTTCCAACGGATTCCAAGTTGACTATGGTATTGCCCAACGGAAGGCAGGTGCCATTCACAGGAGGTCAACAATGAAAGTCAGGTTTTACGATCAGCAGAATGAGTCAAATCAAATAAAATCGAATGAACAATACGATGATTGACGTTCTTTCACGGCTAACCACGGCGACAAATCCGAACGGCACGTTCACCATTGCTCACAACAATCGCAGTCGCGTCAGCTCGGTGACGGATGTTTTTGGGCAGGTCGTCAGTAATGCCTACGATGCCAACTCAAATCGCACGCAATTGAGTCTGGGCGGCGCGACCAATGCCAGTTATCAATACGACGTGCTGAATCGCCTGACCCAGCTAACTGACAATGCCAGTTTAGCCTTCACCTTCGCTTACGATGCCACGAACAAATTGACCTCGCGGTCCGCGCCGAATGGTGTGGACACACCTTATCAGTACGACGGGCTCAACCGACTGACGAGTTTGAAGTATGCAACTGGAACCACAACAGTTGAGGATTTTCAGTATCAATTCAACGCAGTCAATAACATCGCCCAAATAACCGACGCCGCGGGCGCGCACAATTACACATACGACACGCTCGATCGGCTTACGGCGGCAATGCACCCGAGCCAATCGAACGAGAGTTACAACTTTGATGATGTCGGCAACCGAACGACTTCCCATCAGGGTTCGAGCTATTCCTACCAAACTTTTAATCGTCTTGTTGCAGCAAACGGATCGTCGTTTGGATACGACACAAATGGCAATCTGATCTCGAAGACTGATCCTAGCGGCAATTGGACCTACACGTGGGATTACGAGAACCGGTTGAAGCAGGCGGCGCTTTCCAGCGGAGTGACTGTTACATATTCTTATGACGCTTTGGGCCGTCGTAACCAGCGCACGAGCAGGGTTAGCGGAACAACGAAATTCGTCTATGATGGTGCTGACGTCGTCCGTGATTTGGATGCGAATGGCAGCGCAATCGTCGATTATGCAAATGGCCCCGGCATCGACAATAAGCTGCGCCAAACTACCGGCGGCAGCGTTTCTTACTTCGTAACCGATCATCTCGGCACAACGTGCGGCCTTACAGATGGTAGCGGCAGTCTCTTAACCAGCTTGAGTTACGACTCATTCGGCAATGTGACGAGTGGCTCCGCTGCGACGCGCTTCACGCACACCGGCCACGAGCTGGATTCAGACACAGGCCTCGTGTACTACCGCGCTCGTTGGTATGACCCGCAACAGGGAAGGTTTGTATCTGAAGATCCAATTGGCGTCGAAGCTAGCTCAAACCTGTACGGCTACGTCGGTAATAATCCGCTAGTAAATGTTGATCCTTTTGGGCTCCAAGCCCAGAGCATTAAACCGAGGGTCAAAAATGTAACGATCGGCAATACTATATACCTTGATGCTGGAGCAATTGATCGGTTGGATGTAAGGACAGCGTCGGGGTTAGCCCTTTTAGCCCATGAAACATGGCATGCCCTTCAATCTGCCAACAATCCGGGGGAAAAGGGTGGCAAGTCCTGGACTACTTTCGAAACTCGGCTAGGCAATGGTGGAATGGTAAGGACCCGAAGGTCATCAGCGCTCAACATCGACTCGCTACACCTATACCGGACGCGAAACCGATTTTGACACTGGCCTCATGTACTACCGTGCCCGCTGGTACGATCCCAGACCATCACGGTTTCTGAGTGAGGATCCGATCGACCTTGCGGGTGGAATCAATTTGTACGCCTACGTTCTTAATAACCCCGTCAAATTCAAGGATCCTCAAGGTTTGAAGGTTTGGGTTTGCAGCAGACTCACACATGCGCCTGAGGACTGGGTTGGTGCCAACCATTCTTATCTTTATGATGATCGAAACAATGAGAGTTGCGGACTCAGTGGTCCACGGATGTCTTTCTACCCATTTTATGGCAGCACGGCGAAAGAAAAAGGCCCAAACGATGGCGGTACGTGCAGACTAGTAGATGGAACCGACGACCCCGCAAAGGCCGATAAGATTATGAACTGCTGCAAAAACTACAAGGGCAAGAGCTATATTCCGGGATATAGCGATTGCCACAATCTAACTCACTCTTGCATAGCAGCTACTGGGCTAAAAGACCCCGGCGCGCCCGGGGGAAGATTTGGGGATAGATGTATCAAGTGCAAGTAATGACGCGGTGGTTTAGTTGAACCGCATTTTGTTCGGGCGCACAGCTACTTAGCTAATTTTCTATCTTCTTAGTCGAATATCCACACGCTGACGAGTTTTGCGAAATTGTCAGTATCGATGTCGCCGGGTACCAATGTCAAAGACCCGCGCGGTTATGAGACGAACTTCGCCTTCGATGCCGCTTACCGGCTGACCAGCGAGACGAATGCCGACAACAAGGTCACGAGCTACTCATACGATTTGATCTCGAATCTTACCGGCCTCACCGACGCGCTGAATCGCACGACGAATTACAGCTACGACGATTTCAATCGGTTGACGAAGATCAAGCATCCGGAAGCCACGTCAGCCGCGGGCAGGCTGGAAGAGAACTTCACCTATGACCTGGCCGGCAATCTCCTGGAAAAGAAAGATCAGGCAAATCGGATTACGAGTTTTTGCTACGACAGCGCCAACCGGCTGACGACGGTGACTGACCCGGCGCTGAAGGCCACCACTTATGAATACAATGCGCGCTCGCAGATGACCGCCGTGGTTGACGCCATCAGTCAGCGTTACGAGTTCGTCTATGATGCTCTTGGCCGTGCGACCCAGAACAAGAAGGGCACGGCGACGCTGTCGTTCGTCTACGACGCGGCGGGGAACAGGAGTCAGCGGACCAATTACAACAGTGCCGTTACGAACTACTCATACGACGCACTGAACCGCCTCACCACCATCAGCTATCCCGACACGACGTTGGCGACTTATGGCTACGACGTTTTGTCGCGGTTGACAACGGCCACGAATCCGAACGGAACGGTCTGGATTGCTTACGACAACCGCAACCGCGTCAGTTCACTCACGGATGTTTTTGGTCACGTAGTCAGTTATGCCTACGACGCCAACTCGAATCGGACGCAGTTGAATCTAAATGGCGCGACCAGTGCGAGTTATCAACTCGACGTGCTGAATCGTCTGACCCAACTGACAGACAGCACCAGCCTTGCGTTCACTTTTGCTTACGATCCGAACAACAAGCCAACGACGCAGACGGCGCCAAACGGAGTGACGACTCGCAGTCTCAGGCCACGCTGTAATCAACTCTCGGCTGGCCCAGGAAGTCTTTTCCGGTTTGTTTTTTCACGAGACCTGACTGTTCCAGTTCAAAGTACGCGCGTTGGATTTCTCCTTTATCGACGGAGAGCTTTTGCGCGAGCGCCGCGGGAGACGGAAGAGTTTCTCCCGAGCGAAGATCTTTATTGCGGATTTGGGCTTCAATCTGTTCGCGAACCTGCGCATAGACGGGATTGTGGGACAAGTCTTTCAATTCAACATTCATAGGTGAAAGACTAAGGCACCTCCACGATCAGCTCCCGGCCAAAAGTGAAATTGGGTCGCTTGCGACCCTTCATATACTTTGCCGCTGTCTGTGAGAGGGCAGTGACGATGATGGGTAGGGCTATGGTCGCGTCACAGTTTACGTAAGCGGTGTGTGCGCCGCGAGCGAGTTTGCCGTAAACCAAACCTTCGTCCAGTGAAACTGCATTGGATCTGCCACCAGGATGAGGTGCGTCCGTGGTGATTTGGATTGCGTACTTGTGCCCGGCGTGATGTTCTTTGAGAATATATGAAGCCGCCTCACTCTGTTGCACAAAGCTCTTGGTCGTGCCGCCGCCAAGATTTATTACCCCTGTCACCCTGGCCTTGGCGTTGAGGTTCATCATGTCCAGCACGTCCTGAACGATATCGAACAGGAAACTGTTCTTCTTCTCGAAACGTGCGCCGGCAATGCCGACGGCAATACCGCTGTCTGCAATCGCAGGACAGAAGATGGGAACACGTGCTTTGTAAGCCGACGTCAGCACCCCATCCTCAGTGGCGATCTCCGCCAGCTCGCGGCCCAGTAAATGCAGAAACTCCCGAGGTGAATAGGGACGCGTCTGATCCAGCTGATTCGTAAAGCCGCCAATCCACTCGTTTGCCTCACGATACTCTTCATCGCTGGCGAGCAGATCCCACATGCGGCTGATTTGCGCCGATTCCAGCTCGGCATCGGTCATGCTTGGGTGGGCCTGGAAGTGATAGCGTCCTAGTGTTTCGTGCAAATCATGAAATAGCACCGGTCCTGAAAGGACCAGCACATCGACAAAGCGGTTCTTAATTACGTAGGCGAGCAGTCGTCGCATGCCTGCGGGAATCAGAGCGCCCGAAGCGGAAACCATGATGGTGGTGTTATCGCCAAGCATGTCGAGCCAGATGCGGTGAGCTTCGGCGAGTTGGCGTCCGCCAAACCCGGTTCCTTCCATCTTTTCCAGTAGCCCGGCGACGGAACGATCGCGATCGACCTGGACGGGTCGAGTCGGAGTGACGAGGTATTTCGATGCTCTGGGTTTTCGCTGCGTAACCATAAAGGTTGTCAACCTTTCAAACTAGGGAGTTGCCATGAATGATTGCTGTCGTTACGCGTGTACAAAAACCTCCAGAGCGCAACAAAAGTATGATCGTCAATAATCGGTTCTTCGTCGGGAACGGGTGCGCACACCGTCGACTGTCAGATATGTGTAAGCGTCGTAACGCGATTCATAAAACTGGGCCAGCTCGGCCCCGTCAGCTTCGCTTAATTCGCCTTCCTTTACTCGCCGACTAATCAATCGGCGAAATCCGTCATGGAGCAGGCTACGCTCGTATCGCGCGCCCGCTGCTGCTTCGCCAACAGTAGTGCCGCGAATAACTTTCTTTATCAGATACCCTTCCTCATCAATGTAGACATGAGCTTCATGCGGCGAACCAAAAAGGTTGTGGTTGTTGCCCATGACCTCCTGGTAGGCGCCGACCAGCATGAAGGCCAGGTAATAAGTTTCCCCGTGCACTAACGGATGGAGTTCGAGCACTTGCTTGACGTCGTGAAGATCCACAAATTTGTCGATGATGCCGTCTGAATCGCAGGTAATGTCGCAGAGCGTTGCGTATTCAGTGGGCGCCTTATTAAGACCGTGGATCGGGACAATAGGGAAGAGTTGGTCCAGCGCCCAGTGGTCCGGAACAGAGCGAAACACCGAGAAGTTTGTTAGATACTTGGCGCAAAGCAGCCGGCGGAGCTCACCAAATTCCTCAGAAACATATTTAGCCTGCTGCGCATACTTGTCTGCCCGTTCACATACGTCCCAGAAGAGCACTTCAGCCTTCGCACGATCCTCCAGCGAAATGAGGCCGAGATTGAACAGCGTGAACAACTCTTCTCGATGCTCGAGCGCGTCGTGGTAGTACTCCCGGTAGTTCTTTACGCTGATGGATTCGCGCAGGTCGCCGAGTTCGATGACTACCTGCGGATCGTCGTCGTCAATCGCGATGGGCGTAATGTCTTCAACGATCGTTTCAATTTCATCCTGCACATTGGTGATGAGTATCGCGTGATATGCAGTTAGAAAGCGTCCGGATTCTTGAATCAGAGTTGGATGAGGAACGTTCTCATCATCACAGACCTGTTTGATGGTGTAGATGACATCGTTGGCAAACTCCTGGGCTGTGTAGTTAGCCGAGGAATCAAAAGCCGTCTTCGATCCATCATAATCGACCGCCATCCCACCGCCGACGTCCAGCAGGTCGATGGGTACATTCATCTGAAAAACCTTGGCGTAAACGCGAGCAGCCTCTTTCATCGCGTTCTTGATGCGCTTGATGTCCGTTAGTTGCGAGCCAATATGAAAGTGAAGCAGCTTAAGCATGTCGAGGCGATCAGCCTCTTCCAGCCGGCGAATAACTTCCAATAGCTCCGTCGAGGTAAGGCCAAACTTTGCCGCCTCTCCACCTGACTTTTCCCAGCGGCCGGAGCCTTTCGAATAGAGCTTGACGCGCATACCAAGTATCGGCATTGCACCTTCATGCCGGTCGATGACGGCCAGCACGTGGTCCAGTTCATTGAGCTTCTCGATCACAATCACCACTCGTTTGCCGCACCGCGCACCGGCAAAGGCCAGCTCGATAAACTCTTCGTCCTTGAATCCGTTTAGAACCAGCAGACTGTCAGGTGACTGTTCCAGCGCAAGTGCCGCGTAGAGCTCAGCTTTTGAGCCTGCTTCCAGCCCAAAGTCATAGCGCGAGCCCTCGCGCAAGTATTCCTCGACAACCGAGCGTTGCTGGTTAACCTTCATTGGGTACACACACATATGCGCACCCTGGTACTCGTATTCACGAATCGATCGACTAAACGCTCGTTGGAGTTTTCGGACTTGCGCGGCGACGAGCTGTGGAAAGCGGAGCAATACAGGCGCCCCAATGCCGCGCTTTGCGAGGTCGTCGATTATCTCTTTCAGGTCCGCCGAGCGAGGGTCGCCCTCTGTGGGCCGTACTATCAAGTTTCCCTTGCGGTTTACGTCAAAGTAGCCAGCTCCCCAATTCTCGATGCCGTAAGTTTCGAGCGTCTGCTCGATTGCCGTGGTCAATTGGCGGTCTCCTGCCTTACAGGCGAAACTTCTCTACAAATGATCCCAGTGGTCAAAGTTCGGTTGTACATAGTCCAGACCCGAATGGCGGAGTTTGTTTGGGTGGAACGCTTAGTCGCGCAATGTAACAGAAATCGGAGGGTCGGTCTATAACTTTTTTGTTTCAAAAGCTTCATCCGTGTTGCGTAACTCACTAAACCATAAGCCTTTACCGGCGAATTCAAAGACGCAGCTCTGAACTGCCCGGCAAAACCTTGACATTGGTGTTCGCTTAACTATAATGCAAGCTTTTTTACGCGCCGTCGTGGTTATGACGTTCGCCTTGTTCTGCAGCGCAACTGAGCTTCCAAGAGTCTTCGCTCCAATAAACCGGCCGGGCGCGAAGAGCGCCCCTAACACTCCCAACATGCAGGAGATCACATGAATCCAAAGACCGTCTTGAAGTATGCCTCTGACCAAAGCGCAAAATTTGTTTCCGTTCGCTTCACCGACCTGCCTGGCTCCTGGCAACACCTAACATTCCCCATCGGCGAACTCGGTGAAGATACTTTCGAGGATGGATTCGGCTTTGACGCTTCGTCCATTCGTGGTTGGGCAGCAATTCATGAATCGGACATGCTCCTTGTTCCCGACGCATCCAGATTCTGGATGGATCCGTTTTCAGAGCAACCAACCCTCTGCCTTATCGGTAACGCTGTCGATCCGATTACAAAGGAAGGCTATGCTTTCGATCCCCGTTCAGTTGCTGTCCGCGCCGAGAGCTACCTTAAATTTACGGGACTCGCCGACATTGCCTACTTCGGCCCAGAAGCCGAATTTTTCGTGTTCGACTCCGTCAAGTTTCATAACGACCAGAACTCCGCTGGTTATACGATCGACTCGGACGAAGCACATTGGAATAGCGGACGTGATGCCGATGAGTTTTCTGGTTCGAACCTCGGTAACAGGATTCGTCCCAAAGAGGGTTACGTCCCCGTACCACCAACGGATTCGCTCAGCGATCTGCGTTCTGAGATCTCACTTACGTTGGCGAAGTGTGGAATTAACGTTGAATGCCATCACCACGAAGTAGCGACGGCGGGACAATGCGAAATCGACTTTCGCTACTCAACCCTTTTGGGCACCGCCGACAATCTACAAGTTTTCAAATACGTAGTTCGCAATACTGCATACGGCTACGGCAAGGCCGCGACGTTTATGCCAAAGCCCTTATTCGGCGATAACGGTTCGGGGATGCACTGTCACCAATCGCTTTGGAAAGGTGAGAAGCCGTTGTTTGCCGGAGACGGCTATGCTGGACTGTCGGAAATGGCGCGCTACTACATTGGTGGGCTTTTGAAGCACGCCGCTGCCGTCGTCGCCTTTGCGGCGCCCACGACGAACAGCTACAAACGGCTAGTCCCGGGCTTTGAAGCTCCAGTAAACCTGGCTTACTCGGCGCGTAACCGCTCGGCGGCGATCCGTATTCCGATGTTTTCAACCAACCCCAAGTTGAAGCGGTTGGAATTTCGTCCGCCCGATCCCTCGTGCAACGCCTACCTCGCCTTCTCGGCCATGCTGCTCGCCGGAATAGATGGCATACAGAACCGGATCGATCCTGGGGAGCCACTGGAAAAGGATATTTATGATCTGTCGCCTGAGGAACTCAAAGATGTTCCGACCTTGCCGGGTTCGCTCGACGAGTCGTTGAAGGCGCTGGAAGCGGATCATGATTTTCTTTTAAAGGGAGACGTCTTTAGTACGCAGATAATTGAGCGGTGGATAGCGTACAAACGAGATAAAGAGATCACTCCGTTGCGGATGCGACCGCATCCACTCGAGTTTTCGCTTTACTTCGATATCTAAAAAAGTCGGGAGTCTGGAGTCGGGAGTCCGACAAACTTCAGTTTGTCGTAGTTCGTGACATGCCGAGTAATCGACAAACTGAAGTTTGTCGGACTCCCGACTCCAGACTCTCCTCCCACCCGCCGGTGGTGCTGACCTGTTGGCTCAAAGCCGCGTAGAATACTCGGGTGCAGATGCCCGACGAAAAAGTCGAACCACTTTTACGCGATCTACCAGACGAAAACGGCGCACGAGCGTTTCTTCAGCGGCTCGCAGACGAGCATCCCAACGAGCTTAAGAAATTAAGGCGTGACCCCGGTTTGCTCTCCGATGCGTTAGCACTGGCGGCCTGGAGTCCCCTCCTCGCCACGACGATCGAACAGAATCCTGATTACCTTTCCTGGCTTGCGCGCGAGCGAGTCAGCCCTCGCATCAGAACGCCAGAAGAACTGCGGGAGGCGCTGGGACGATTCGCGCTTACAAACTCTTCACTCAATCACCAGGTCTTGCTCGCCCGATTTCGTCGGCGTGAGTTGCTCCGCATTTACTTGCATGACATTCGTCGTAGCCACACCCTGGTGGAAACAACGGAGGAGTTGTCGAATCTCGCTGATGCGATTCTCGACTATGCACTCAGTTTAGCCCGGCAGGATCTGGACAATCGGTACGGCTTGCCCCGCCGTACAGATGATCGCGGCCGAACTGGTTCGGCGGATTTTTGCATCATTGCCCTGGGAAAACTAGGCTCATACGAACTTAACTACGCTTCGGACATTGATCTCGTTTTTGTCTACTCTGACGAGGGCACCACTTCCGGCTCAGGAAAACGCGGAGAGGTTACGAATCGAGAATACTTCGTCAAACTCTCTGAAGCGGTCGTTCGGTTGGCCGGCCAGCCTGCCGGGGAAGGCGCCGCTTATCGCGTCGACCTTCGCTTGCGACCACATGGACGCGATGGCGCTTTGGCTTCTTCGTTGCACGAGGCAACACGTTACTACGCCCAAACCGCCCAGCCCTGGGAACTGCAGGCGCTGATCCGTTCACGCGCCGCAGCAGGTTCGAGTTCACTGTTTTCGCGGTTCGCGAACGCAGTAAAACCAAACGTGTTTCGCCCCGACGTCTCGGTTAAGGAGGCGCTCGAAAGTGTGCGCCTCGCGAAGCAGAAAATTGACAGGCAAACCGACCGACGTAGCGGATTCAACGTCAAACTCAGCCGCGGCGGAGTTCGTGAGATCGAGTTCATCGCCCAGGCACTTCAACTGGCCCACGGGGGAAAGGATGAGTGGTTGCGAGTCTCGCATACTCTCGTTAGCCTGGGACGGCTTGCTGACAGAGGATTTATCACCGAGCAGGAACGCACGAAACTTTCTGACGCCTACATGTTCCTACGAACGCTTGAGCACCGCCTGCAAATGGAGCACGGTTTACAAACTCATGTGCTGCCGGAAGCGGTGGCGCCACGCCTGCTTGCCGCGCGGCGCATGGGGTTTTCAGGTGAACATTCGTTGGAAGACTTTGAGAATGCTTTAGGGATCCACACAGGAAATGTCTCACGAGCCTACACCCGCGTTTTTGCCGAAGCAGCAACAACATCAACCGGGTCGCCGAAGGGCAGAGCCGATGTAAAACGTGCAAAGGTACAGAGCCGTCACCCTATCGACGCCGAGGCGGGTGCCGCATTTGCCGCCGCAGATGTGTTCGTGTCGCACTTGGAAAAAGAGCAGGGCTCGTCTCCTGACGCAGAAGCCCTCGCTCACACGCTCCGTACTGCCGCGGCTGAATCTCTAAATCCACAACGTTCGCTAACCATAGCAGCGCGGGTCGCCTCATCGCTTGATAAATCGTCGACACCGGAGCAGATCTCCGAAGACAACCTGCTCGCATTGATGCGGCTTTGCGGTTCGTCTGAATTTTTCGGCGAGATGATCGCGGCTAATCCTGCGTTAATCAAGTCGCTTACGATCAAATCTCAAATGCCTCACCGCAGGGAGTATCGCTCGATCTTTCGTTCGTGCATTGATACCGAGAAAAGTTTTTCCGCTGAACTCTCGGCATTGCGTCGAACGTGGTCGAAATTGCTCGTCGAGATAGGTTCCCGTGATGCAGCAGGCGAAGTCTCTGTTTTTGAATCGAATCGGCTTCAGACCGAGTTGGCGACCGCCAGCATCAACGCTGCCTACCTGATCGCGAGGCGAGAAATGGGCCGACGCTACGGGCGCATTGATGGTGGGCAACGTCTGACGTTTCTCGGCGTCGGACGCTTGGGAAGCGGCGGCGTTGACTATGGTTCGGACCTCGACATCATCATTAGCTACGATTCAATGGTGCCTTCGCCTCTCGCTTCGCTGACTCGTGAGGAAGCCTACGCAAGACTTGTCGAGCTGATGATTTCAGCGCTTTCGAGTGTTACACGCGAGGGCTATCTCTATCGAGTCGATCTACGGCTTCGTCCTGACGGCAAGAATGGCCCTTTGGTCGTTAGCACAGACCGCTTCATTGAGTACCTCAGAGAACGCTCCGCAATCTGGGAATGGCTTGCGTACGTCAAACTTCGCGCTATTGCCGGTGACCTTGAACTGGGACGAAGGTTGGAAACGCACGCACGCCACCTCATTCATGAGAACGCGCAGAGGATTGATCCAGAGGATCTAAAGCGCGAGACTCGCCGGGTTCGTGACCGTCTGGAGCAAGAGAAGAGCCAGCGTGGAAGGCACGGCGGCATCGATATCAAATATGGCGCGGGCGGGATGCTGGATGTCTATTTTGCGAGCCGCTATCTGCAGTTGCGCGAGGATGTACCCGATCAAGGCGATGATCGCTCGACGCCGGCTACGCTCGAACGGCTGGAATCTGTCGGAGCCTTGACTCCCGGCGATGCAGCTGCGTTGAGCGACGGCTATGCCCTTTTGAGATCAGTGGACCATCACATGCGCTTGATTGTCGGAAGGTCTGCCAGGTTGCCGGCGACCGATCATCCTGCAGCGCGAGATATCGCCGTCAAGCTCGGCTTTCTTTCGGCGACGCAGTTGAACGAAACCTTGCTCGAGCGAATGCAGGAGATTCGGGGTGTTTACGAGCGGATTCTTGAGTAAGAGATGCGGCAACTCTTTGGAGTGCGGCGGCCCCGGCGCCGCTTTGGCCTGACGTTCCAAGGAGGACTTGACCACGGCTCGGATTTCAATTGACTCACGGTGAGGCCAAAGCGCTGCCAGGCCAGCGCACTCCAAAACAGAACCTCGTTACGCGGTTTGTCTATCTGTTAGGCC
>Ga0137367_10002824_pt1 | contig 14012 bp, 17 predicted proteins | sample SagtaG_14_FD_104939 | JGI IMG/M metagenome (GOLD analysis project Ga0137367, IMG submission 104939) | Vadose zone soil microbial communities from Sagehorn Ranch, Mendocino, California, USA - Sage1_L_80_16 metaG | ecosystem: Environmental > Terrestrial > Soil > Vadose zone | place: USA... | reverse complement strand
TTCAGCTCGTCGCGGGTCAGTCAACGGTTTGCCGAACGCGTCGATCATCCAGCCTTCAGGCATCAGCTCGCCTCGTTGAGCTTTGGTCTTCACTTTGCCGTACGCCGCCACGCTAGTGGCGATATCGAGAACAATCGGCGGTTCTTTGAAAGCCGGAATCGCGAAGGCGATCGGATTCGTACTCAGAAGCAGTTCGACTCCACCCCAAGGAGGCATGTGATTGGCGCTGCCGACCGCTATGTAGATCCCGATCATGTTGCGCTCGAGCGGCATCATAGCGTAGAGCGCCGCCGGCCCTGCGTGGTTGCTCCGTCGAACGCCGACCCAGCTCACTCCAGCGCGTTCGGCTTTGTCCATCGCGACCTGCGCCGCAAAGCGCATCACCAGGTGCCCCATGCCGTTATCGCCATCGACCAGAGCCGTCGCCTCTGTTTCTTGGACGACATGAATGTTCGGCCGCAGATTCATCCCGCCGGCTCTAATGCGCCGGACGTATTGCGGCAGGCGGAAAATGCCGTGACCGTCAGAGCCGCGCAGATCGGCCAGGATCATAAGCCGCGCGACCTGTTCAGCATCTGCGGTAGGTAACCCGACGGCTGTGAGAGCGCGCGCAACGAAGGCTTCGAGATCGCGTGACTGAAATCGGCGATCGGTTGGAGTTTGGGTCATGATCTTGAAACTGTTCAAATCGTTCAATCGCTCGCTACGCGATCTCGGTTCAACCGCCGCGCTGCGCGCGGCTCCGTTCAAAACGTGTTGAACAGTTTGAACGTATTGAACGGTTGGACCGCTCGCGCCCCCTATTTCCCTTTCGGAGGCAGCGCACCAACGAAGTCACGATCGGAAAGGTGAGCCACGGTTTCGCCGGTCTCGGTAAAGGTTCGGGTCACTTCGCTGCTCGTGTAAATCCACATGATCGTGAGGTGCGAGGTCCCGACATTTACAAATCGATGTGGCTTATCCGCAGGGACAAGCGTCGTATCAAAGGGATGCAAACGGTGTCGCTGTCCGTCGACCTCCGCTTCGGCCTCTCCTTCGAGAATGGTTACCTGCTCATCACAGTTGTGAGAGTGCAGCGGAACCTTCGCGCCAGCCGGGAAGCGGGTCAAGCCGGTCGTGATGTGCTTGGCGCCGATCTCTTTAGTGACGAGGGGAATGGTCTCTATGCCATTGCCGCGCTCGATTACCGGTAACGAATCGATTCTCAGAATGTGTGCTTCTGCCATGGCAAGTATCTCCTCATGAAAAATGCCGCCTTTGGTTGTGAATCTAACAGCGGCTTTGAGCGTCCGTCAAGGTAGACAATCTACCCACCTTGCAGTAATGAGGAATGCAAAACCGCCCGCGACCATAGGAGGGAGAAAAATGGCTTTTTACAAGATTGCAGAGATGCAAAAGAATCGCGCTACGGCAAACCCGCAACAGTTCGTGCAGTCTGCCGTTGGCGAATTTATGAAGGCGGGAATCGTGACCAAACCGGACGAAGAAGGCCCGCCGCTCCACATGCATCCCAACGAGGAGCAATTCACTTTGGTGCTCGAGGGGAAGCTTCACTTCGTCCTTGGTGACGAAGAGCGGATCTGCGAGGCGGGAGACTTGATCCACATCCCGCGCTTTACCAACCACAGAAGCCGGGCCATAGGCGGGCCGGCAGTTTTCTTCACCGTGAAAAGCCCCGCTGGAGACGGCGACTTGGATCAGGACTACAACCGGGCTGAGGGCGCCGAAGAAGCGGAGAAACGCTTCCAAGAAGCGAAGAAAAAAAGTTTCTAAGCAACTCCTACAGGGAACTCTTGAAGGCCTCCATAATCTGCTGATTGGTCAGCGGCCATCCGATAGAGGCTGCCATGAGTCGGAGGGCGAAGCGATGCATCTCCTCTCCATCCATGGAATCCACGGCGTCCGATGCGATGACAACCCGAAAGTCGCGGTTAGTGGCCTCGAAAGCGGTACAGAGGACGCAGGTTGTCGTGTTGATGCCGGCAAGGATCACGGTGTCGATGCCGATACGACGCAGCACAAACTCGAGGTCCGTTGCATAGAAGGCGCTGTAGCGCTTCTTCCCTCTGACGACGAGATCGCCTTCTGCATAGAGCGGCGCGATGATTTCTGTCCCATGACTTCCGGCGAGGTTGTGGCGGAGAATCCCCTTCCTCGCTTTGGTCGGATCATCGTGAATTGCTTTCCAAAAGGGATTGGCTGCGATCTCCCCAGACTCTCGGTATCCGGTCACCACGTGGATGATGCGGACGCCGATGGCGCGAAGCTCGTGGAAGAGTTTCGCGGCTTGCGCGATCACCGGACCGCAGCGTTCAGCAGCTAAAGGCAGCGTCGCCACCGAACGGTCCAGATGGCCTCGATGCATGTCGACGGCTACGACCGCTGTGGAGTGAGCCTGAAGTCTCATGCTTCCTCCATGCACCCCTTTTTTATTTCATTGGGTGGAATTTCCCTGAGCCTACTGTGTTAAAGCTATTTTGCGCCCTCTAAAAGTCTGTCATTCCCGAATGCTCCTATCGGGAATCCAGACGAAACTATGACTGGACCCCCGATAAAAACCTTCGGGGGTGACGACTTTAGGATAAATTCTCATAAATGTTTTTTGATACTCTGTCAGCTTGCTGTGAAGAGATTCATCTCAATCAACTTCATCGGTCGAGAACTTCTGGGTTGACGGGTGATCGGGGCGGCTCGCCCTTGAGAGCCCGCGCCACCTCTTCGGCCGCTTTGGTCTGCAGTTCAATCACCGACTCACGCGAATAAAAGGCCAGATGTGGAGTGAGAATAATGTTCGGCGCTTGCCGCAGCAGGTGATCTGCTGGCGGTGGCTCAACGCTGAGCACATCAAGAGCGGCGCCACCTAACCGGTCTTCTTTCAACGCCACAGCGAGAGCTTGCTCGTCGACGATGCCACCCCGCGATGTGTTGATGAGGAACGCGGTTGGCTTCATCCGCGCCAGCTCGCGCTCACCGATCAGGTTGCGCGTCTCTGGCGAAAGCGGCACGTGAATCGAAATCGCATCTGCCTCAGCAAGGAGCCTTTCAAAGTTGACGGCTTCCGCTCCATGAGGAGCGATCGCGGCGGGTTCGAGATAAGGATCATAGACAATCACCTTCATTCCCAGAGGCTGTACCTTCGATGCCAGCGCTTTGGCGATTTTGCCGAATCCAAGCAGGCCCAGCGTCTGGCCGCGCAGCCGGCGAATTCCTGCATGAGCGACGACGTCCCAGGCTCCGGCCTTCACGGCACGATCAGCGGTAACAATCTGGCGCGCGAGCGCCAAAAGCAAGGTTAGCGCGTGATCCGAGACTTCATCGACACAGTAGTCCGGGACATTGGTCACCAGAATTCGGGCTTTGCTTGCTGCGGCCAAGTCCACGTTGTCAACGCCAATTCCATAGCGCGCGATGATCTTGCAGCGATTGAGATTCTCAATGACGCGCGCAGTCATCTTTGCGTAGCAATTCAGGACACCATCCGCTTCTCGAGTGAGCGCGATGATCTCCTCCTCAGAGCGGCACTGTTGCGGACGCAAATCCACACTCAGCGGCGCCAGCACCCGTTGCTCAGGTTCCAGAGAAGGGAAGACATAATCCGTGATCGCTACGATAAAGCTCATGCTATCCTCCCATGTTTCGCGCGCCAAGGCGCTACCGAATCAAATCCGAAATCCGAAGCTCGAAATCCGAAAACAAGCGAGGGTCGAGGGTTGGATGTCGAGGGGAAAATCCCGGTAGTGTACTAATTTGAATTCCAAGCTAATCAATCGACAAATAACAAGGCTAGAATACCGAGTAGTCGACACCATCCGAACAATTTGTTGCTAATTTCCCATCCCCTTGTGGCGTCATCTCTACGAAACACTGTATAGACTTGGTAACCGGCAAAAATCCAAACCAATGAAAAAAGTATGATCGCTTCAAATCGAGCCATCTTATAAATCGCCTATCGTTTGCCTACAAATTTCATTTCCCTATCGCCTGCCTCAACGTCTCGCGAACTCTTGGCCGTTAAAAACGGCTCGGGAAAACCAAATTAGGACACTACCAAAATCCCTCGTTCCTTGACAGGATTTGCTGCAAATTTGCTCCGTTCAAACGGTTTGAGCGGCTTGAACTGCTGGAACGTTTTGATCTTCTAGTCTCTGCCGCATCAGCGATCGGCGAATTCAAAAGCGTCGTGGGAATCCGATTGGAGGTGCATTCCCTCGATCCCCGCTGATTGTACTTCGCCGCTCACCAGGTGAAGCTTGTTGCCGATAACCGCACCCGCTAAACCGTGACGCGGGACCGGCATGCGTGGGAGGATCGCCCAACTGTTGGTTGCAGGATGGTATGCCTCCAGCGCGCGAAAGGCGGCCATCATGCTGTCATCCTGGAACTCTCCACCGGCTACGTAAACCCTATCCCTGTAGGTCCCCGAGGCTACCGCGCTCCGCGCGCTGGGCATCCTCGCTCGAGACGGACCCCAGGTGTCAGTTGTCGGATCATATTCCTCGACCACGTTAGTGTTAGTGGCGACGCTGATGAAACCGGCGCCGGTGCGGCCACCGATCACGTAGAGTTTGCCGTTGACCACGCCTATGCCGGCGTGATTTCGTGCCGTGGGCATCGGCGTTCGCGCTCTCCAACTGTTGGTTGCTGGGTCGTACTCTTCCACGGTCCCAATTGTAATGTGCGGTCTGGCTGGGTGGACAATGGACTCCTTCGCGCCCGGTGCAGTAGTAACTCCTCCGATAACGTAGATCTTGCCTCCAACCGCCGCGGCGACCGGTGATCGCGTTTCGTCGGCATGGGTGCCAGCGCCTTCCAGTTATCCGCGGCCGGGTCGTACTCCCAAACGTTATCGATAGGGACCCAAGCCGGTGGGCCGGACTGAGGGGGAATGAAGCCACCGAAAGCATAGACCTTGCCGTTCAGTTCGGTTACCGCCACGTGATGAGAAGAGAAGCGCCATCGGCTTCTTCTTTGTCCATTGATTCGCCGCAGGATCGTACTCATAAACGAGCCCTCTAGGTTTCCAACCAGGTGCGAGCCCTCCCATGACATACATCTTGCCACCGGCGGCCACCCCGAATAACTCTTCGGCTGGGTCCGGAAACGGCGCGAGTTTTACCCACTTCCCGCTTACCTGCGCGTCAACATCCGGCGCCATTAGACCTACGATTATTGAGATTGCGAGACTCATTGTAAGTAGTTTCATCGCGCCCCTCCTGTACAATTGGTTGAGCGATTTATTTTGAAACCGTATCGGATTTGCCTCCCGTGACTTCGGTGTCAGATCCCGGTTGCACGATCTTAGAAAATTTACGGCTCAGAGCCCAGCGAAAAACAGGCGAGAGTAACATCAACAGAGCCAGCGCCATCAGGACGGCTGCAATTGGGCGCTCGAAAAAGACTCCGAGGTTTCCCCGGGAGTAGATCAAAGAGCGCCGCAGCGAGGCCTCGAGTTGAGGGCCGAGAATCATGGCGAGAACCAAAGGCGCCGGCTCAAAATTGCACTTGCGCATCAGGTACCCGAACGCGCCGAAGGCGACGGTTGTCCCCACATCGAAAACGCTGTTGTTCACGCTATAGGCGCCGATGATGACAAATACCAGGATGAGCGGCGCCAGCAGCGGATACGGAGCGCGAAGAAGCTTCACCCAGAGCCCGATCAGGGGCAGGTTTAAAACCAGCAGCATAACGTTACCGATATACATGGACGCAACCAGCCCCCAGAAGACATCTGGTTTCTCTGTGACCAGCAGCGGACCGGGTCTTACGCCGTGGATCAGCAGCGCCGCAAAGATCATCGCGATCGACGCATTTCCCGGGATTCCCAACGTCAGCAGCGGGATGAACGAGCCGGTTGCCGCGCTGTTATTCGCTGCTTCAGGCGCCGCCACTCCTTCGATGGCGCCCTTGCCGAAGCGCTCCGGGTGCCTGCTGAGCTTTTTCTCGAGCGCGTACGAGATGAACGACGAGATGATCGCTCCGCCGCCGGGCAGAACGCCGACGAAGAATCCCAGCAATGATCCTCGTGCGATCGGCGCGGCCGAGGCGCGCCATTCCTCCCGGTTCGGTAGGAGCCCGCGAATCTTTGTCTGAAAGACTTCAGCCTTGATGGTTTGTTCGACATTCACGAGGACCTCGCCAATTCCGAACAGCCCCATGGCGACGAGAATGAACTCAAACCCTTCGCTGAGCTTGAACACTCCGTAGGTGAATCGCTGGGTTCCCATGATCGGATCGAGTCCGACCGTTCCGAGCAGGAGCCCGAGGCAAGCCATCATCAAGCCTCGCGCCATTGAAGCCCCGGCTAAGTAGCCGACCATAGTGAGTCCGAGAACGAGGAGTGCAAAGTTCTCCGGAGGCCCAAACTTGATCGCGAATGCGGCAAGCGGCGGGGCCAAGAGAATTAGACCGAAGATACTGAGCGTCCCGGCGATGAAAGACCCGAACGCCGAAATAGCGAGCGCCGCGCCGGCTCGTCCCTGGCGCGCCATCTGATAACCATCCAGACAAGTGACCACCGATGCAGCCTCTCCGGGGATATTCAACAAGATCGAAGTCGTCGAACCGCCATACATAGCGCCGTAGAAAATTCCAGCGAGCAGAATAACCGCGGAGGTGGCCGGAATCCCATAGGTCACAGGCAACAGCAGGGCGATCGTCGCAGGCGGACCGAGACCGGGCAGGACGCCGATGGCCGTTCCGATAAATGATCCCAAAAAACAGTAGAGAAGATTGATCGGTGTCAGCGCGACGGCAAAACCGGTCGCGAGGTTGTTGAGGATATCCATGCTTTTGTAGTTACCAATCTATCCTTGGGGCGGGCGTTTGCGACTCCTGTTCAAATCGTTCCATCGCTTCGCTCCGTTCAACCGCTTCGCTCAGTTTCAGCCGTTTTGAACGACTTGAACATTTTGAACGGTTTGAACCATGACAACATCTAGAGCGGTCCTCGCGGCAGCGGGACGCTCAGCCAAACAGCAAACACGACATACGAACCGACTGCGGTAATCACCGCCATGGCGAGGGCGACGGTCCACCGTTGGGGATCCAGCGTGCGCAACATGAACAGGACGAGAAGAAATGTACAGATTAGATAGCCGAGCGGATCGAGCAGAAAGGTATAAGCACAAAGGACAACCAGGAGCAAAGCTACTTTCGCGATTCGACCTGAGCCTTCTCCAGCCGTGCGCGAGCCCGTCAGCGCTTGAACCATCAGGACCAGCGCCAGCAACATGATCAGGACACTTGTCCACCAAGGGAAAAAACCCGGTGCGGGGCTGTGGATCGTGCCGAACGCGAGCTTTGATGACTCGAACATCGCCGCGGCGCTAAGCGCCAGGGCCACAGCTGCCACAATCGCGTCGCGCCGGCCCATCGTCTGCAAAGCTACTTTTGCGCGCCAGCCACGACCTTGGCGAACCCGTCCCATTCCTGCCGCCAGGTGGTATCGAACTCTTTCCCACCCTGGAAGTGAATCTCGTCGCCGAGCTGCTTAATGAGTGCCTGGAACGAGCTGTCCCCCGTCATGCCCTTGAACGCTGCTTCCAGCTTCTCAACGATCGGTTGGGGAATTCCCTTGGGGGCGAGTACCGATCGCCATTGGGTGAACAGGACATCAACGCCCTCTTCGCGAAGCGTCGGAACGTTGGGCAGATCACGAAGCCGCCGCGTATCGCTGACTGCCAGGGCGCGCATTTTTCCGGCGCCAATCTGGGGAAGCAGCTGAGCCGTGAATAGAAAGCTACCGTCGGCGTTACCACCCAGCACCGCGAGCAACGCCGGTCCGCCGCCGTCAAACGGGATGTTGTTGTACTCGACTCCGGCGGCGCGAGCGACCATGCGCATGGGAAAATCCGCCGCTCCCCAAGTTCCCGTGTTAGCGAAATTGAACTTCCCCGGATTCTTTTTCATGTAGTCAACCACCTCGCGGAACGTTTTCCACGGCGCTTCGGCTCGAACCGAGAAGATAGCCGGGCTATAATTGATTCGCGCGATCGGAGTAAAATGATCCGGGCCGATCGGCGCCTTCTGGACGAGGGCAAAGATGGTGTTTGGACCGCTGCCACCGAGCATCAGTGTGTAGCCATCGGGCTTTGCCCTGATGACTGCCTGCGAACCGACGGCTCCTCCTCCGCCCGGCTTCAGCATCACCAACATCGGCTGGCCGAGATACTGATGAGCAACGCTTGCTAGTGCCCGGGCCGTCAGATCGTGAGAGCCGCCGGCCGCGTACGGGATGACAAGCTCGATCGGTTTGGTCGGAAACTCCTGTGCAGCGGCAACGGCTCCAGAAATAAGAATCACTAGCGATGCAAAGAGCACTGCCTTCTTAAGTCCGAGCATAGGGCCTCCTTGATCTTCCGTCGGCTTAGCCGGTTACGATGTTTTTACAGCTTATAATCTCGACCTCACTGTCCACTGCTGTAGCCTCGTGCTCTGTGTTCGGTGGAACGAGCGCTGCTTCTCCTGGTCCAAGGATGCGCTCCTCCTTCCCTATGCGGACGCGAAACTTGCCAGAGAGTACATTGATCACTTGTTCCTCGGGGTGTTTGTGCGGCCTCGAGCCAGTTCCAGCAGCGAAACGGTAACGCCCGACTTCGATCTCCCCGCCTTTGATCGTGGGTCCTTCGGCCGCTGAGTACTGCGGGCTGATAGCGCTCCTGTCCATTTCCGTCCAGTTATAAAATGGCATGGTCGCTCCTTTTCGGCTGGATGGTTCCGTTTTCAATCGGCATTGCTGAGAGCGCTCCGCGCGTGAAGATGTTCTAGGAATGATGCGAACGGTGGGTAACCTACTATATCTCGCTCGGGAAGCGCAATACGTTTTCGGCCGCACATACGGGCTCCTTGATCGACGTAGGCATCTGGCGTAGTGTGCCGCCGTGATCGTCAATCGACAGTCGCTCGATCGTTCTGAGGAGAGATAAAAAATGGCGAGTCGCAAGATCAATGTTGGGATCATCGGCACGGGATGGATCGGCGAGATTCGAGCGAAAGTCTGCGCCAACCATCCTTTGATCGAGAGCGTACACCTTGCCGAGATCGATCCCGCAAAGCTCGCACGAATTGGGGAAGAGACCAGAGCGAAGACAGCGACCACAGATTATCGCGAGCTGCTTCGCCGGGATGATATCGACGCGATCTTCGTGTGCAGCACGCCGGAGACCACGCATTATCCGATCACTAAAGACAGCCTCCTCGCGCGCAAGCACACCTTTCTGGAAAAGCCGATGGGACTTGCTTTGAAAGAGGCGGACGAGATGATGGCGCTGGCAAAAAAAGACAGCCTCAAATTCACGATCGGCTACACACAGCGGTTCAACCCGAAATACGCTTACGTGAAGCAGTGCTTGGAAAACGGCACTCTCGGACGGCCAGTTACGGCGCTGGTCAGCCGTAATGTCTCTCGATCCATCGGTAACAAGATCGGCGGGCGCATTCGGCTCTCACCGGCCGTGATGGAGGCGACGCACGATATTGACTTCATTCTCTGGTGCTTAGAAGGCACCAAGCCGGTGCGGGTCTATTCCGAAGTCGTCTATCGCATTATGGAACAAACCCACGGTGTGCCCGACTGCCAGTGGATCATCGTGACGATGGAGGACGGCACGGTGTTCACCATCGGCGCGGGATGGGCGCTGCCGCCGGGCTATCCTCATTTCTCCACGACAACCATCGAGTTCGTCGCGACAGAAGGCGCACTTCTCATCGACGATACCCATCGCGATGTCGTGCTCAACACGATGCAACGCGGAATGGTCTTCCCGCTCTCGACGATGCCTGGCGAGCAAGTGGCACACGTCTATCAGGGTCCGATGGAGGCGGAAACGATTCACTTTATCGAGGCCGTGGCACTCGACCTTCCCGTGCTGGTAACTCCCGAGCAGGCGCGGCAGGTGATGGAAGTGACCTTAGCCGCCGACCTTTCAGCCGAGCGCCATCAACCCGTGAGTCTTCCGTTGGAATCCTGAGGCAGCTCATCCGGAGTTTGCTGAGGATCGGTGAGCAGAGAAGGTTCGGGCTCATGGATTCACGCCGTCAAATATTTTTCCGTGCAAGCATAAAGCTGAATTGCTCGGCAAGAAGCGAACCGAGGGAGGTGCCCTGTGAGGAAGATTGCTTAGGCGTTGCTCACTGTTCTTGTTCTACACGCGTCAGCCTTAGCAGCTGATAAGATCAGGATCGGATTTCCAGACCTCGCCGCCCCATTTGTCCCCCTCGCCATAGGAGATAAGAGAGGTTTCTTTCAGGAGGAGGGGCTTCAAGGGGAGTTCATCAGGATCAACCCCGCGATAGCTTTTCAGGCGCTGGTCGGCGGCGAGATCGACTACTATACGGTACTTGGCCCTGGTGCCGCCGCGGCGATTCGAGGTGTCCCGGTGAAACTCGTGGCTGCTTACGTTCCGGTAGCTCCCACTGCGTTGATCGCCCGCCCAGAAATAAAGTCCGTCCCCGAATTGAAGGGTAAAACGATCGGCGTCAACGCCTATGGCGGCGCTCTTGAAGCGATGGCGCGGCTGATGCTCAAGCATTTCGCTATCGACCCCGACAGGGAGGTTAAATTTCTCGCCACCGGGCCACTCGACTCTCGCTTTGGCGCCATGAAGCAAGGATTGACTCATGCCACATTAGGCTCGCCGCCAATAGATTTTCTCGGCAAGAAGTTAGGCTTTGTAGTTCTGACCCGAGCGCACGAGTTGTTTAGTTTTCCGGTTAGCGGTTTGATCGCCAGCGCGAAGAAACTCAAAGAGCGGCCGGATGAGATCAAGCGGGCGATCAAAGCGGGCATCAAGGCCAATCGCTATATTCGTCAAAACCGTGACGGCACGCTGCCGGTCATGGCGGAGTGGCTAAAGATCGATAAAGAGATGGCGGCGGCTACCTATGAATCCTCGGTGAAAACCTTTAGTGAGGATTTAAATCTCCCTGACAACGGGCTGCGGCTTCTGATCGACGAGGCGAAGCGGGTGGCTAAGGTGAACCGTGAAGTGTCTCTCAGCGAAGTAGCGGATCTCTCGATTCTCAGGGAGGCCCAGAAGGATCTTGGGATTAAGGGGAGGTAAAGATCAAACAAGTGTAACGCAATTGGGAGAGAGGAGGATCTTAAAATGGACTTTTTTGATCGCCCACAAACGTTGCTCGAAGATCTCCATGGTATCGTTTGCTAGAGGAGCGGAAGCTGCCGGCTCAGAGACGAGTTTCGGCGACTAGCGCAAAGCCATCTAAACAGGCATTACGAGATCTGTGATCGTGAGTTAAAAGTTCGATGGCGCCTCATTTTGATTTCACTTCATAGAGCTTGTCCAGTGCTTTTTGAAGTTGAGCCATCACTTTTCGCTGCTCCTCCGCAAGCTTTTTGCTCTCTTTTATGAGCTGACGGCTGGTTTTAATTAGTTTTTTTAGATCTCTGGTTTGTTCGTTCATGTTCGTAACTCGATAGTTTTGAAGTTTATTACAGCGGCCTTTTATAGAGGATTACGAGAGTGTTTTTGCCTTTTTGTTAGCCGCTACGCACAGCCGGTCGATCTCGAAATCGATTCCGTCGATCCGGCAGCCGAGCGCGTACAGCAGCTTGTAGAGAATCAAGAGATTCTCCATCGGTTTCCCGTCGACGAGGGCGCGCGCCCACTCCTCGATCGGCTTCTTAAACTCGTCTAAAGCGCTGCTCATTTGTACCTCTCTGTGCTTTTCTAAGGCTTCCGGATATCCGGTAGAGCAAGCGACGGACCGATATATAATCCGCCACGAACGGGCGTAAATGGCGCGGGAGTTATCTAGAGTTTTACCGTGGCAGGCGTAACAACACCCGGTACGATACGTGAGTGAGGAAGGCCGGGTGATTTTGTCCGCATGTGCGACTATCTCCACAGACCGTCGCCGCATTGGTGAACGAGCCGATGAAACCAGCATGACATGCTGAACGTGGCTACCGGAAAGCGGTTGGGTCGCCGATGCTCATTCAGAACCAGTTGATTACAAGAATGTGATGGGTTAGCGCCTCGACTATCACTCCAACAGCAAGCTGTACCACTACAACAAGGATTGATGACACCGCAGCTTTCTGCATTTCGCACCTCGTTTTGAGCGTGTTATCTATCACGCAGGCAGTAGTAGAGAGAAGTGAGATTTACCACGGAAGGCGACAGGTATTCGGCGAGCGGGAAGACCAGATTCAACCTGAGATGGAACTGATCGACGCGTCGACTACATGTCACGATGACAGATTGTCTTGACGGAGGATTCAATCCAATTCCGGGGGGTAAAATAAGCATAGTGAGAAACGAATGTAGTGTTGTTTCTCCGAGCGCAAGCGACTGTCAACTCTCTACTTAGGCTGTAATCGTGTGTTTCCCGCGCAAAGTGAACGTTCAGAGATGAGGCCGTTAAGATTAGCGAGTCAGTCCACGTAGGCGTTTTATGCTCCCGCGCATTTTGAAAACGCGGTCGAGAACTTTTACATGAACTACGGCAAATATCCAACCGAACAACGCTATTCCAATCGAAATTGCCGTTTGCGATAAGGTGCCCTCGATCTTTACCAATGTATGACAGTACCACCACTGTAGTCCGGTCCGTCCTGCGGCCCTGCTCGATATCCGCCAGACCCACCGGCATTGAATTCCGCCTCGTCCCAGACCCCATGACACGCGCCGCAACCCTCTGGTTGAAAGAGGCAAATCGCCCTATATAAGCGCTGGTGGTTTTATCGGGCATTTCACATCTGAGCAATATAGGGGTTTTTTAGCCACTCAGTCAGCTTTGGCTTACTTTTAACTCACTGGCCCCCGCGTTGCTTTTCCATGCCTGAAACCAGGCGCGGCACGGGAGGAGCAAACGACTTGTCCTTTTTCTACATTGTTTTTGGGATTGTTTTGATAACGACGGGAATTTTATTGGTGGGTAGCGACATCTCGGAGCGTAACAGTGGTAAGGCAAAACAAATCCTGAGAAAAGCAAAATGCGATCAACGGCGCATCTGTCCCAGTTGCAACAGCCGGGACGTAAGAAGATCTCATCGTGTGACCTTGTTCGAAAAGGTTCTTAGCATGCTTTCACTTTGGCCATTTCGTTGCATGGTTTGTAACCACCGGTTTTGGAAAAAGAATGGCAACCAGGCGTTCACCGGCTAGCGCGCCATGGCAAAGAATATTCTCGTAGTGGAAGACAATGACGACTTGCGACAGATTTTCGCGTCGTTCATACGGTTTTCTGGCTACCAAGTATTAGAAGCGGGGAGCGGCAGTGGAGCAATCGAAAAAGCGGCTTTCGCTAAACCTAATCTTATCCTCTTGGACCTAACTCTTCCCGATATGAATGGTATCGATGTGGCCCGTGCGATCAAAAAACACTCGGTGACAGCCGATATCCCTATCATTGCTTGCAGCGCCTATCGTAGCGGGGGAGAGATGGAAGAAGCACTCCGCGCAGGAATTGTCGATTACTTGGAAAAGCCGATTTCCGCCGCCCTTATCAAAGCAAAGATAGAAGAATTTATTCTGCCGTAGATGTTCAATCTCACGTCGATTACAGATCGACGCCTCAATTTGATTTCACAGAGGAATGCTTTGAAGGAGAAATCAATTTAGATGAAATGGCTGAAAGACAGCCACTGGCAAGGAAAGCGCCGCCGGCGAATTTTGTTGATCTTGCACTGCTTCAAGAAATTGAACAGAGCGGTTTTTCAAGCAGCTCTGGAAAAACTAGTTATGCGTCATCGTGATGTTGGAGTTTCGGTTTAGGACCGCTCATCGCGGTGAGATAAATAACGTTAGCGCCGAAGCCGACGACCTTTGCTTTACCTGAGCCGAAGCAGGTGCGGCAGGTCTTAGTGCAGTTTGTTCTTGCCCTGACGCCATTTTCTAGGCGAGAAGTCGGCATCGACAGTCTGCTATCCTAAAAGCTTGGTTCGCCGCCGCGGACGTTGAGTATTCTGGAGTTTTGAAAGTGCCGTAAGGATATTAACTGGATGGCGCATCAATTGAGGTTCGTGCTCCAGCGCGATTAACTCCATTGGC
>Ga0137367_10002823_pt1 | contig 14013 bp, 12 predicted proteins | sample SagtaG_14_FD_104939 | JGI IMG/M metagenome (GOLD analysis project Ga0137367, IMG submission 104939) | Vadose zone soil microbial communities from Sagehorn Ranch, Mendocino, California, USA - Sage1_L_80_16 metaG | ecosystem: Environmental > Terrestrial > Soil > Vadose zone | place: USA... | reverse complement strand
TCCCGACTTGGATAGCCAATCTCTCAGCGTGGAAGTGAAAGTCAGAGGCGCGGCGGACAATGTCTATGTAGAGGCGGATGTATTTTCAGGCGGGGAAAAAATCTCATCGGATAGCACCCTAGCCAAAGATGCCGCACTGGGCCTATTAGTGAGTCAGGTAAGAATCGAGATTCCGAATCTCGTCGCGTGGAGTCCCGCAAATCCACATTTATATGATTTACATGTGCGGCTTGTCCGTGCGGGGCAGGTTCTGGATGAAGTCGGCAGTTATTTCGCCATGCGCAAGTTTGGTTTGGTGAAGGCAGTGGATGGTCATCTTCGATTTACTTTGAACGATAAGCCGCTGTTTTTATATGGACCGCTTGACCAGGGATATTTTCCCGATGGGTTGTACACGCCGCCTTCAGAGGATGCGCTGCTGTTCGACATAGAATATGCGCGGCAAATCGGCTGTAACATGATCCGTAAGCACATTAAAGTGGAGCCGTTGCGTTGGTATTATCATTGCGACCGATTAGGAATAATTGTCTGGCAGGATATGCTTAATGGCGGCTTGGATGATGGCGATATGGTGGTGGCACTGTCACAGAGGCTTGGATTTCATCACAACGACACGTTCTGGTTGATGCGGTTTGGCCGCGCGGACCAAGCCAACCGTGATGAGTATCGCGCCGACTTGCAGGGCATGATTGATCATCTTTATAACGCGGCCTGTATTGCCGTATGGATCCCATTCAATGAAGGTTGGGGGCAGTTCCAAGCCAACGAAGTGTTTGCGTGGGTCAAAGCCTACGACCCAACACGTTTGGTAGACCATGCTTCGGGTTGGTTCGATCAAGGCGGGGGAGATTTTCAAAGCAAGCACATCTACATCAAGAAGCTGAAGCGTCCCAAACCCGATGGTCGTGCCTTCGTGATTTCCGAGTTCGGCGGATATAGTCTGATGGTGCCCGATCATATATGGGATGAAAATAAAAAGTTCCGCTATCGCTTCTACGACTCTCCCGAAGAACTGATGCAGGCTTACCTTGCCTTGCTGGAAAATGAGTTGCAACCCCTCATCGCGCAAGGATTAATGGCGGCCATCTATACCCAGACCACAGACGTAGAAACCGAATTCAACGGTTACCTGACCTACGACCGCAAGGTGGAGAAGATGGATGCGGAAACGCTTCGCCGTGCACATGTAGCATTGCAAACTCTCAATGCGTAGCTTAGAACAAATATTCGGGTTATAAGCAACAGAGGATTGGGCGTACTAATCCGCATTGCCAAAGGAGGCTCTAATGGACCTTGGTTCTGTTAATTGGCTGGCTGTAATCGTTTGTGTAGTCGTCGCCCTGATCGATGGGTTTATCTGGTATCACCCAAAATTGTTCTACCCTGCCTGGAGGGAAGGAATTGGCAGGTCTGGAGAGAGGGGCAATCCCAGCCCAATGCTCTATGTCTTTACGATCATTGCCGTTTTTGTTCAAGCTCTCTTCGTTGCCTTCATGGTGAATATTATGGGAAGTACTACGGCTGCTTCAGGCGCGCTGACTGGTTTTATGCTCTGGCTTGGTTTTGTTGCGCCCACGAATCTGGTGAACAAATTATTTGCCGGATATGGCTTCAAAGTTTGGGCTATCGAAGCAGGCAATCACCTCCTCAACTTTCTGCTGTTTGGCGCAATTCTGGGAGCGTGGCACTAAACCAAATAGCCCATGAGAATGTGCGGGTGACGCATGTGTCTCCCGCACATTTATTAGCTGTGTCATGCTGAGCGCAGCGAAGCATCTCAGTTAAATTATGTGCGACTCGTTTTTCGCTTAGCTCTTAGAGTGATAAGGAATTGATTACATGATTTACGATGATGCTCAGGCCTGGAATGATGCCAATGAAATGGGAATGACTATTTATTACATTTTTTGGTTGAAAAAAGGCCCAACTTGGTCACCTGATTCAACACCTGAGATTGATCGATTGCAAATGGAACATCTCGATAATCTACGTCGCCTTGGCGCAGAAGGTAAACTGATTTTAAATGGTCCATTACTGGACTCTTTTCAACTTAGTGGAGAAATTCGCGGTATCGGCGTTCTGAAAGCCAAGTCACTAGATGAAGCGCAGGAATGGATCAGTACCGACCCTATGGTGAAAATTGGGCGTTTGATTTTTGAATTGCATACTTGGATGGTGGATAAGAAAATTTTGCCTTAATAATGATTATTTGTCTCTATCAGTCATCCGATGTCGAAGGGCGGTAAAATGGACGCATGCTATCAACACGTCCAACCTATCTCGAAGTAAATCTTTCTCAGCTCAAAACCAATCTCGACGCTATTCGGGCGCATGTTGCGCCTGCGCAAGTTATGCCGATGATCAAAGCCAACGCTTACGGTCATGGCGTGGATGGTGTCGCACCCTTCATTGAACCATTTGTTGACGCGCTAGGTGTTGCACTGGTAGAGGAAGGGGTTTATCTTCGTAAACTTGGAATTAAGAAACCAATCTTGGTAGCGGGTGGGACTTTGATTGAACAGTTGCCTGCTTTCTTTGAACATAACTTAACTCTCACCGCCTCATCTCCGGAGCTATTATCTGCCGCCGATAAATTGGCAGAATCTACCGGAAAGCGACTCAGAGTCCATTTGAAGATTGATACAGGCATGGAAAGGGTAGGGGTTCGCGATTATGAAGCAGAGCCATTCCTTATTCAGTTGACTGCGTGTAACCACTTAGAAATAGAAGGGATCTATACACACTTAGCTAATTCTGAGTTAGCAGATCGGAATTATTCTCTGTTGCAATTAGAACGTTTTCAAGAAGTCCTGCGTTTCTATGAAAGAAGAAGCTTGCCAACTCCTCTAAGACATGTTTGTAACTCTGGTGGAATCTTGAATCTGCCTGAGGCGCATTTTGACATGGTACGTCCAGGCGTGTTATTTTATGGAGTGTATCCAGGTCCTGAGGTTAATCGCGTTGTTGAGGTGAAGCCCGCGCTCACTTGGCGGTCGCGCGTGGCTTACAGCAAAGTGACTCAACCTGGGCGGCCGGTCAGCTATGGGTCGCTGTGGCAGGCCGAAAGTCCTGCGCGAATCGTAACTATTCCATGTGGATATGCCGACGGTTATTTTCGTCGTATGACGAATCAGGCAAAGGTAATTGTCAATGGGAAGAAATATCCCCAAGTTGGGCGCATCTGCATGGATCAGTTCATGGTCAATTTAGGCGATGACAATGCACAGGTAGGGGATGAAGTAATTTTGTTAGGTGATGGAATAACGGCAGAGGATTTAGCGGAATGGACTGGCACAAACGAGTATGAAGTGATGACGAATATCAGCGCGCGTGTGCCGCGCGTGTTTGTGTAGTAGGGCAAGATGGTCGCGAAGCATTCTCGTAGGGGACATCCCGCCTTACATGTGTGCGGTACAATTGGCGGGCATTTTTAAATCTGAGGTGTAACTTGAATCGTTATTTGAAAGATTATTTTGTTTTGTTTGGCATAGCAGGCGTTGTTATCGCATTGGATCAATGGACGAAGTGGCTCGTGCGCACAAACTTGCCATTTCGAGAGACATGGTTACCAGATTGGTTGAGCTGGCTTAGCCCGTATGTGCGTATCGTGAATTGGTCTAACAGTGGTGCGGCTTTTGGGATGTTCCAGGAAGGTAACCTGATCTTTACCGTATTAGCCTTCGTTGTGATTGCAGCGATCATTTATTATTATCCGCGTGTAGATACATATGATTGGACATTGCGTCTGGCGATGGGATTGCAACTTGGTGGCGCAGCTGGCAACCTGATTGACAGGTTGATGGTTGGAGAAGTTACTGATTTTATTTCTGTTGGTACATTTCCTGTTTTTAATATAGCCGACTCATCAATTACTGTGGGAGTAGTTGTTTTATTACTGGGAGTCTGGCTGAAAGAGCGCGCCGCAAAAAAGGTTATTGATGAGAAGCAGGACACCGAAGAAGATAATCAAGCGATCCGTAATGAGCAATGAGTGAGCGAGTCTTAGAGTTCAGCTTTGAAAAAAATTCCGGTCAACGGCTCGATAAGTTTCTGGTTGAGCAATTGCCGGAATTTTCACGTTCGCGTTTGCAGGATCTGATTGCAGAAGGTTTTGTAAATGTAAATGGAAACATTGCAAAAAAGGCGGGGCAAATTATTGAACTGGGACAGAAAATAATAGTCAGAATCCCACCTACCGCACCAAGTGGTTTGGTCCCAGAAGAAATTCCGCTTCATATTATCTTCGAGAACGATGATTTGCTGGTGATTGATAAGCCCGCGGGAATGGTAGTGCATCCTGCCGCAGGCCATTCTTCCGGTACGCTGGTCAATGCAGTTCTCGGATACGATCCTGATATTGAAGGTATTGGTGGTGAAGAACGTCCTGGCCTGGTACATAGACTCGATAAAGAGACCTCAGGCTTGATCGTGCTAGCGAAAAATGACAAAGCCCATCGTTGGTTGCAGGATCAATTCCGCTTGCGTAAAGTTGAAAAGACTTATCTCGCGCTTGTGGATGGGAAACCGCCTACACCCAGCGGTCGCGTGGAGGCGCCTATCGGGCGCGATCCGAGTCACCGTAAAAAGATGGCAGTTGTTTCAGCGAAAAAGGGACGTGAAGCGGTCTCCGAATATAAGACGGTAGAATCTTTCAGAGAACATACTCTATTGGAGTTTCATCCTTTAACTGGCAGGACGCACCAAGTCCGTTTGCACTGTGCATTTCTAGGATGTCCGATTGTAGGCGATAAGGTTTACGGGCGCAAAAATCCTAGGGTGAGAATTGACAGGCATTTTTTGCATGCGTATCGTTTGAAAATAATCTTACCAGGAGAAAAAGACCCGAGATTTTTCGCAGCGCCATTACCGCATGAACTGGAACAGATACTGATGTCCCTGCGTACTTGAACGATGAAGAAATATTTGATACTTGTAAAACATTCCCTGCCTCAAATTGTGGAGAATCTACCTGCACATGAATGGCGACTTTCAGCCGATGGGCAAGCGCGTGCTCAACGATTGGCTGAACGATTAAGCCGATTTCAACCTGAGATTATAGTCTCCAGTGTTGAGCTAAAAGCAATGGAAACCGCAGGCATAGTAGCAAATAGTTTTGGACTCGCATATCAATGTTTGCAAGATATACACGAACATAAACGAAATGCGACACCTTTTCTTTCTAAGGACGAATTTGAGTCTGCTGTTCATGAGTTCTTCCAAAAACCAGATGCACTTGTTTTTGGGAGCGAGACTGCTAATCAATCTCACAAACGATTTTGTGATGCTGTAAATAATATTCTAAATTCACACAGAGATAAAACAATTGTTATCATCGCACATGGTACTGTCATTTCCTTATTTGTGGCGCGATTGATAGGGATTTCCGGTTGGTTACTTTGGAATGAACTTGGTTTGCCGTCTTTTGTTGTAATTGACATGAAATCTAAAGTATTGGTGGAAAAAGAAAATATTATCTAAGGAGGCTGCTGTGGAATATATAGATCTACGTTCCGATACCGTTACCAAGCCTACGCCCGAGATGTGCGAAGCGATGGCGAAAGCCGAGGTGGGTGACGATGTATTTGGCGATGATCCAACAGTGAATAAACTGCAGGAAATGGCGGCGAGTATGTTAGGTAAGGAAGCCGCATTATTCGTCGCTTCGGGAACGATGGGAAATTTGCTGGCATTGCTTACTCATTGCCAGCGCGGGGACGAGGTGATCGTGGGCAATCAATCGCACATTTATTTGAATGAAGCGGGAGGGATGTCCGCACTCGGTGGGATCCAACCATGCCCGGTTGAAAATCAACGCGATGGCACGCTTGCGCTGGATGACATTCTCGCCTCCATTCGGACCGAGGATGTGCACCACCCGATTACGCGATTGATTTGCCTTGAGAATACTCAAAATGTTTGTGGAGGAGTTCCGTTAACCTCAGAGTATATAAATCAGGTCGGAGAATTGGCTCGCAAAAATAATCTACGCTTGCATGTTGACGGCGCGCGCATCTTCAACGCCGCGGTCGCACAAAATGTATCTGTAAAGGAATTGGTAGAGTCAGCAGATTCGGTCATGTTCTGTCTGAGCAAAGGCCTCGCATCGCCGATAGGTTCGATGCTTGTCGGATCGCATCAATTCATTGCGCGGGCTCGGCATCTTCGTAAAATGGTAGGTGGCGGAATGCGTCAAGTTGGCGTGATTGCCGCGGCCGGGATCATTTCCCTGGAGAAAATGATCGAGCGGCTAGACGATGATCATACCCGGGCGAAGAAACTGGCTGATGGCTTGAGACAGGTCAAAGGTCTGGTTTTGGATGCGGGTTCTCCCTCCACAAATATGATCTATATGAACCTATCCGAAGATGTCAAATTGAACACCAATCAGATCTCAAATAAAATGAAAACACAAGGTATTCTGCTAGATGGGGAAAACGCGCGGCGATACCGGCTTGTAACTCATTGTTGGATTGATGATAAGGCTGTAGAGAGCGTTGTGGCTGCCTTCAAAGAGGTGCTTGCCTAAGGGATTGTCTGGTAAGGGGGATATTCACTAGTTCGATCGACTCGACTTTCGAGGCGCTTCCAATGAGCCATATCTGGTTCGACTTGGTTGCGGCCACGTTCTTTGGCGATGTATAGCCGATGGTCAGCCAGGTCGATTAATTTAATGATTTCATTGGCCTCATACGGAAATTCGGCGATTCCCTGGCTAACTGTTGGTACTGGGATAGTTTTCTGCTCTTTGCTTTGTAAATGCATAGTGGCCATAGTTTCACGGATCCGATTTGCTACTTGCATAGCCTGTGTTCCGCTGCTATTGGGCAGGAAGATGGCAAATTCCTCCCCACCCCAGCGACCAACAGCATCTGTTCGTTTAATATGGTACCGAATTGCATCGCATAGTTTCGTTAGAATTTCGTCCCCAGCGAGATGGCCATAGGTATCGTTGTACTGTTTGAAATAATCGATATCAAGCATGATTACACTGAGTTTTTGATTCAATTGTCTGGCAGTTTCAGCCTGATGCCCCAATAATTTGAGGAAATGACCATGATTGAGAACGCCAGTTAAGCTATCCATATGAGCCTGCTCTTCCACCTGCGCATGACGGATTGTGTTATCAAGTGCGAGTGAGGCATGCTGGGCCAGGTTAGAAAGTAACTCCATGTCGCTCCGGTCAAAGGCGTTCGGACGATACGATGCGATTGCAATAACGCCGTTGACGAATTCGCCTTTCATAGGCACGCCCACCCAAGAGAGGCTGGTCTTTTGTTTTCCAATAATGATTGTTTTTACCCCAACTAAATTTATATCGCGACGAAGATCGGGCAGAAATAATTCCTTCTTGTTTCGAATGACCCACCCGGACAACGTTCCTTCGATTTTTGTATGTACATCTGTATAGTACTCACCATCATCATAAAAAAATTGAAGAATGATTTCGTCACCTTCGACCATGCCAACATAATAAGTATCAGCCTCCAAGGCGTTTTCGAGGGCCGCATTCAGTAGTGCTGTAACCTGTTGAGTATCTAGAGATAATGCAATCTGACGGCTGAACTCATTGATGATTTTAAGACGATTAATTTGCTGACTCGACAAGTGTTTTAGTTGTTGAATCGTCTCAATTGATATTATTGCGACCACAGTCAGGCTGCTGTGTATAGCCCATTCGCTAAGGCTGACTAGGTGGTCCAAACGGATTGCAAATGTAATCAGAGTTGCGCTGATAACAAGAAAATAAGCGGGCGCGCGTCCGGAAACTAGAGTCGCCAAGATTGATGCAACAATTATCAGCATTCCTAGAAGAATATCCATCTCGTCCGGTAAGATCAGAGTCAGGAGACCTAATGAAAGCCCTCCGAGAATGACATTATTCCAGGCAAATAACGACTTGTTTTTTGAGTTCGACTTAAAAAGTAAATAAAAAAAGGCTAAATAAATGCTTCCTACCACACCATATGCGACCAGAATAAAATAATATAAACGGTTATTAGTTGAATACTCCACCAAAGCCGTGATTGTCGTCGCCAGCAGAATAATAATGCCGGCGAACACAGCGGGCAATATGGAGATCAGTTGTTCCCGCGGAGTGAAACCGTCGTTCTTTGGTTTACCAGCCATAGGCTATCCTGATGCGAGCAAATCCGCGGCTTGCCCTTCCAGAACCAGCTGCTCAAACACTGCCACGACTTGCGGATCAAACAAGACCCCAGCCTGCTCACGTAAAAACTGGAGCGCCTCCTCGGATGAGACTTTTTGTCGGTATGGCCTATTGCTAGTGAGAGCATCAAAGGCATCAACCACCGCGAACAAACGCGCCAAAAAGGGGATCGCTTCCTTCGAGAGGCCTATGGGATATCCACTGCCATCCCAGCGTTCCTGGTGATAACGAATAACGGGCAAGGTTTCCTGGAGGAAAGGAATCTCTTCCACAATATGAGCACCGATACTTGGATGCTGTCGCATGATCTTCCATTCCTCATCACTGAGCTTGCCAGGTTTGTGTAAGATTTTATCGCTGATGCCGATTTTGCCGATGTCATGTAAAAGTGAGCCGCGTTCGAATGCTTTGAGTTCGTGGTAGGGCAAACCCATGACTTCTCCCAATATTCTAGCCAACTGGCGCACGCGTAAACTATGTCCCTCAGTTTCCCTGTCGCGCGCATCCAATGCATTCATGAGCGCGGCAAGCGTTTGATCGTATGTAGCTTCCAATTTGTCATAAGCATCCTTGATCTCACGTGCTTGGCGGCGCGATTCGACCAAATATAGTGAGCGTTCGAGAGCAATAGCTGCTTGGTTGACAAGAGTCTGTAAATCAGCTGGGCTTGCAGATTTTTGAGTCCGGTCCTCTATGATATTCATCCATAATGCACCGTACTTGCGGATATGCGTTTGAATAGGCAAGCAGACTCGTGTCATGGAGTGGCCTTGCGAAAAATAAATCAATTGTCCCGATTTCATCACCTGTCTGATCATATCCATGGGATGATTGATGCCGCTGTGTGGGCCATTGCCATCCACTTCCACTTCCGCCTCTATCTTTCCTTCCGTTGTGAACAAAACAATGCCGGTGGATGATCCTTTGCAAAGTTTATGGGCAGTCTGCGCAATAGCCAAGGCAGCCCCGCGCTCTTCTTCCGCTTGAATGATGTGGGTGCTCAACCGGTAGAGGAGGGATGTAGTGCGCAGCGAAGCACGTAATTCCTGCTGTAACCAAGTACTTTCAAAAGCACCTGCAGCTTGAATGGCCAGCAGCTCTGCAAGGGATTCATCATTCTCGGTAAAGAACACTTCGTTTTGTTTTCCAAAAGCCAGGATAACTCCGATGCTCACTCGATGCCATCGGATCGGTATGGCTAGCATACTTCTGAGGCGATTGTGATCAATATCCAGGTGGGGCGGGGATGAATATTTGCGCACATCTCGAACGCGAAAGGGCCGCGTTGCATGAAAGGCGGCATGTACTAGCGAATCTGCTTCACCAACTTTTTTAAGAGATGCAAACAGGCGTGGGGCATGACCTGACGATGCGCTTTGTATGAAATCTTCCTCCTGTCCGAGTTGTACTTGAACGAATGTAAATCGGGCATGAAGGACTTGTTTTGCAATGGACGATATTTCCTGAGCAGTAGCCTCCGGATCAACCATAGTAGAAAGTTGGCTACCAGATTGAATTAATTCCATTAGTCGTTGGTGATAACCTGAGCGTTCCCAAGCACGCGTCAATTCTGCAGCGATAGCCTCTACCAAAGCTACGTCAACACTAGTGAACGCATTGACTTTTTCACTGCTGATTACAATAGCGCCATTTACATGCCCGTTGAATATTAATGGAACGATAACGGCCGAAAGATTGTTCTCATTCTCAAAAGGGATGTAATCAGGGTCGCTTCTTGTATCATTGACAATTTGTGTCTTTCGCTGGCGAACAGCGCGACCGATCACACCTTCCGTCATATTTTGTCGGTAGCCAGGAGGAATTAGATTGGTTTGGTGACCAGCCGCGGCTAGTAGCATAAACTCTCGGTAATCCGGTTCATGAATATACAGACAGGCAAGCGAGCAGTTTATCGCTCGCTCCAATATATTAACCGCGAGTTGAGCGGCGACAGGTTGATCTAGCTGGTTTTCGAGTTGTTGGCTTAATTCGGCAAGAAGATTTAGTTGAGCGTTACGTCGTTTTTCTGTGGATAATTGACGGGTCAATGCATTGATCTGATCCAATTGCGCATCGGCTCGGGCGCGTAGTCCATCTCGAGTAAGAGCGAATGGCTTCACGTAACGTGCGATCTGCTCATTCCACGAAATCAAATGTTGGTCTGGGTCTTGACTCGTGTTTTTAACTTCTTTTGCATCTTCCAGTTCAGCCATAAGCCCGTTAATACTCATTAAGATGGTTGTAACCCCATAGTACATTACAACCGAGATGAGTAAGTAAAAAACAAAACCGGCTTCTCTCACTGTAATCATTGCGGAAGTAGCGACACTTATTCGGTCTGTAAGTGCTAATAGAGCACTTAGAAAAATGAGCATCATCAATTCCACTGTCGCCCCGACCATGACAACTCGTTTTCCAAGAATATCTTCCTTCGGAAGAGCCAAATTTTGCCATGGATAAACCTCTTCAAGCAAAATAACAGCAGCAAAAAATACAGGTCCCGCTAGGATGGGTAGTGTTTGATCAGTCAAAAAAATGAGGCACCAAGCTAGCCAAGGAATTGCAGTCAATCGTGCCAGGAGTGGATTGAATTTGGAGCTTGGCCGGTACAAAGAAAAAGCCCCCATGCCCGCAGAAAAGAGAAACATACCTGCTATGAGTGGGCGATAAGCTGTTAAATGGGCATATGCTTGATCGCGCGAAACACTATCTACAAATAAGAGAAAAAATCCGCTTACGAGATTAATTAGGGTAATGACAATTCTCAGTATATCTATATCGCGGGATTTGTTTTTCCAGATCGACGTCACGAATATAACCTGAGCTAATCCTATAAAGATCAAAAGGATGCCTTCAATAAAGAGTCCCGAACGGACAAATAATCCACCCAAGATCAGAAGAAGTAAAACGGCTGAAATACGGATCAAAATTTCCCACCGATTCGAAATCTGTATCGAGAATAACATCAGATACAAAAGTCCAATGCTAAAACCAAAAATACCCAGTACAATCGGAATCCAGTTTGGTAAATCCTGTAAAACATTCTGAAAATGCCCTGGGATCAACAGAAGGCTTACACCCATGATCCCCAGAATCCCGGCTGATAGAGCATTAAAATCATTGACCGATTGTTTTTTCATGCTTTATAAGGATAGCATAATAACTCCTTTTCATCTACCTCCGTTACAAAGTTGTAATTGTGATTTCTGATATAATTCGCTCACCAGATACAGCCTTTCTGGTGGGAATGTGGCTTTTCTGAGATGAATACTTATTCCTCAATGGTTACACAAAATGCAGACTTATATCTCTCTTGCTCAAATAGATGAAGCCGCACAAGCAGTTCGTAGCCGGACCTCACACCAGCCGCGTGTTGCGATCATTCTCGGCTCAGGGTTAAACGATTTAGCTGATTCCGTCCAAAAGGCAGATATCATCTCTTACGGTGATCTGCCCCATTTTCCGGTTTCGACAGTACAGGGACATGCCGGGCGTTTTGTCATAGGCGAGTTAGAGGGGAAGACTGTGCTTGTCATGCAGGGGCGAATCCATTATTACGAAGGGTATAGCATGGGGCAGCTGACCCTACCAGTACGTGTCATGCAGCGGATGGGAATTCCAACACTTATTGTGACCAACGCCGCAGGAGGCGTAAATCCCAATTTTCAGCCTGGCGATGTGATGTTAATAACAGACAATCTGAATCTTATGGGTATGTCCGGTTTGAACCCCCTGATGGGACCGAATATCGATGAGATCGGCCCGCGCTTTCCGGATATGAGCCAGGCCTATGATCGCTCTCTGTGTGAGCTAGCGCGAAATGTGTCAAGGGAATCAGGTATTCCGTTGCGTGAAGGTGTATATGCTGGCTTGAGTGGTCCTTCCTTTGAATCACCAGCAGATTTGCGCTTCTTAAAGTTGGCTGGAGCTGATGCAGTGGGGATGTCCACAGTTCCCGAAGTAGTCGTAGCACGCCATGGTGGGATGCGCGTTTTGGGACTTTCCGGCATCAGTAATAAAGCAAACCTTGATGGATCTACTATCACTACTCACGAAGAAGTGATGGAGGCTGGGAAAGTGATCACACCAAAGATTGAGAAAATTATCCGCGGTATACTTCGCGGTATATAAATGATCTTATTGCTTGTACATGGCAGATGTTTACAGGTTTCTCGCCTCTTATGAGGCGTTGATCTATATCCTACTTGCGATTGGGGGATTGTTTGCTTTTCGTTGGCTTTGGAATTCCTGGCGTGAATGGCAGGGTGCAGTCTTTAAACTCGAACGAGAGTTTTCCGTGCGCCGACTCGGTCAATCAGCGGCGGTGTCAATTTTGATCCTTATATTATTTTGCATTGAATTTTCTATCGCATCTTTCGTCATTCCAGGATTACCTGCCGACGTCTTTCTTTCAACACCTACACTGGATCTGCTTGCCACGCCAACTGGTACTCTTTCACCTGAAATGATGACTCAATTTGCGGCCTTGCCTTCTCCGGCAGTCTCTGTCAGCAGCTCTGGTTGTGTTCCTAATCAAGTGATTCTCACTTCTCCAGAACCAGGAAAGGAAGTACAAGGAACCATTGAATTGATTGGAACAGTTAATATACCAAGTTTTGGGTTTTATAAATATGAGGTAGCGCCGCAGGGCAGTGACACTTGGGCAACGATCTCAGCAGGGCGTGAAGTAGTGATTAATGGTACTATTGGTCGATGGGATACAACTGCATTGACGCCTGGAGATTACCAACTGCGTCTCGTTGTGACAGATAATGAGGGAAAATCTTTAGCTACCTGCATTGTGCCTGTTCGAGTAATAGCGCAATAATAAAGTTTAATTTATGGATGATTAATGTCTGAGTTACAAATACGCCCCACGATTGCCACTGATCTCCCGCGTTTGATGGGAATAGATCATTCAACTAATAGCGATTCCGTCTGGCAGTTGGAATTGCGCCGCGATTTGGGGAAAATCACAGCCTCGTTTCGTGAGGTACGACTGCCCCGTTCCACATCGCTATCGTATCCGCATGACCCCTCTGCCTTGGGAGATGACTGGTTGCGGAAATCCATGATGTATACGGCGATGATCGGACCTGATACAGTTGGTTATCTTAGCATGTTAGAACGGGGTACGGCCTCATCGGTCTGGATCACAGATTTAGTGGTGGATTTACCGAGACGTCGTCAAGGGATAGCAGGATCTTTATTAACCGCTGCGCAAAATTGGGCGCAGGAAAGATCGCATCGCCGTCTGATTTTGGAGATGCAGTCAAAAAATATGCCCGCGATTCGTCTCGCCCAGAAGTTCGGTTATGAATTCTGCGGGTATAATGACCACTATTACCTTACTCAGGATGTGGCGCTGTTCTTTTCAAAGTCTTTGAAGTATTGAGTTGTTGCGGCTTCTGCCGCTGAAATTCTTTATTGGAAGGGTTGTATGATTAACGGTTGGACGCATAGTGTGCTGGCGGGGATCCAGACGCTCAACCAAATTCTGACAGCAGGGATTGCCATAACGGCATTCTCACTGTTTCTTTACGCGCTCTCCTTCAATTTACGCGACCGCGTAGCGCGGTCATTTGCCATTATTTTGTTATGTGTTGTAGTGGTGTTTACCGCGGAGGCATTGCAAGATAAATACCTCTCCAAAGAGTGGATAGACCTGCTCTTGCGTCTCCAGTGGTTTGGCATCGTTTTTCTCCCAGCAGCATATCTCCATCTTTCTGACGCGCTCTTGGTGACAGCCGGACGCCCTTCGCACGGACGGAGGCGATTAGCTGTACGCGGTATATATATCGTCTCGACTTTTTTCGTGGTTCTACTTGGGATGGGATATCTACTTG
>Ga0137367_10002820_pt1 | contig 14017 bp, 9 predicted proteins | sample SagtaG_14_FD_104939 | JGI IMG/M metagenome (GOLD analysis project Ga0137367, IMG submission 104939) | Vadose zone soil microbial communities from Sagehorn Ranch, Mendocino, California, USA - Sage1_L_80_16 metaG | ecosystem: Environmental > Terrestrial > Soil > Vadose zone | place: USA... | reverse complement strand
TCGACCGGGCCGTTACCGCCGACCGCATCCAAGCGCAGGTCGAGCGCTTCGCGCCCGGCTTCGGCGACCGCGTCCTCGCCCGGGCCGTCCGCGGCCCCGCCGAACTGGAGCGCGACAACGCCAACTACGTCGGCGGCGACATCAACGGCGGCCTGCAGGATCTCCGCCAGCTCATCACCCGACCGGTCGCGAGGCTCACCCCCTGGGCCACCCCGCTGGACGGCGTCTACCTGTGCTCCTCATCCACCCCACCCGGCGGCGGCGTCCACGGCATGTGCGGCCACCTCGCCGCCCGCGCCGCGCTGCGCCGCAGCCTGGGCTGATCGGCAGCGGTACCGGAGGTGGACCGATTGCATCGACAACCACAGGGGCCGAGCCCGGGCACCGCGCCGCGGAGGCGGCGCCGGTGGCCGGCGTTGCTGGCGTGGACGTTGTGGGCGCTGGTCCCACTTGCACTCGTCGCGGCCCGCTGGGCCGATCACCTGCTACGCCAGGCCGGCCGGCCCGACCTGACGCAATGGGATGCGCGCCCCGTGCTCGCGGCGGTGAGCGCGGCCACCGTCGGCGCGGTGGTCGCCAGCCGCCGGCCCCGCCACGCGGTGGGCTGGCTGCTACTGGCCTCCGCCCTGTCCCTCGTCGCCACCGGGGCCGCTGCCCAGTATCTGACCTGGGGCGTGGCCCGTCCCGGGATGCTGCCGGCCGCCCGCTACGCGGCTCTGCTCTACCCTGCCTCCGCATTCACGGCGCTGATCCTGCTGGGCTTTGTCCTGCTGCTCACCCCCACCGGATCGGTGCCCTCGCCGCGCTGGCGGTGGTGGGCCAGGACGATGGTGGCCGTGCCGGTCGCCTTGCTCGTGGTGGGGACGCTGGCGCCCGGTCCGGTGGACCCCTACGACCAGGCGATCAGCGGCCCGTTCGACTTCCGCGGCCTCGGCGGTGTCCCGCTTTTCGCCAACCAGGTGGCCCTGGCGGTCACCAACCTCGCCGTGCTGGTCGCCGCCGGCTCGCTGGTGGTGCGCTTCCGCCGCACCCGCGGGGTGGACCGCCAGCAGCTGCGCTGGGTGGCGTTGGCGGCGGCCCTGGTGGTGCTGGCGGCGGTGGTCGTCCTGCCGGCCCTGGCGATGGGTGCCACGGCCGTGGTCACCTGGGCGGTGACTGTCTGGTTGGTGGGGCTACCGGTGGCGATCGGTGCGGCGATCCTGCGGTACCGGCTGTACGACCTGGACCGCGTCATCAGCCGCACGCTGGCCTACGGCCTGCTCACCGTGCTGCTGGGCGGTGGCTACGCCGGAGTGGTCTTGGGCCTCGGCCGGCTCCTGGGCAGGCAGTCGAGCCTGGTCGTGGCCGGCGCGACCCTGGCCGTGGCCGTTGTGTTCCACCCCGCCCGCCGCCGCATCCAGCAGGTGGTCGACCGGCGCTTCAACCGCCGCCGCTACGACGCGGCACACACCATCGAGGCGTTCGCCGCCCGGCTGCGCCAGCAGATCGACCTCGACGCGCTCACCGCCGAACTCCTCACCGTCGTCGACCAGACCATGCAACCCATGTCGGGCTCGCTCTGGCTACGGCCCACCCCCGACCAGCAGCCTCCAACGCCGCGGGCGGCACCCCCGCCCGCAACGACACTGATTCATAACCCGCCACGCACCGAGGCGGATGTACCGGACATGAGTCCCGTGCGGCAAGGACCAGGCCAATGACCCCCGCCACCCGGGCCAGGCCACCCGCGGCGCGGGAAGGGTGGCGGTGATGCGCTACGTCCAGCCCAGGACCCTGGCGGTGACCCTGGTCGCCCGACTGGCCCGGCATCGCTGGCGGCCGGGGGTGGTGGCATGGGCGCTGTGGACGCTGGTCATGCTCGGTATCCCCGTGGGCCTCTGGTTGAACCACCTGCTGCGCCAGGCCGGCCGATCCGACCAGGCAGGGTCAAACGTCGACACCGTCATCTATCTGTTGGCGGCGGTAAGCGCGGTGACGGTCGGGGCGGTGCTGGCCAGCCACCGACCGCGCCATCCAGTGGGCTGGCTGCTGCTAGCACTCGGGTTGTGGTTCACCTACGGGTATGCAAGCTACGCACTGCTGGCCTTGCGCGGTGCTCCGCCCGCCGTCGGCTCCGCGGCCAAGGACGTCGCGTTCTTTTGGCTGGTGGCCTGCATCGGTTTCATCCTGCTGCTCACCCCGACCGGACAGTTGCCCTCGCCCCGCTGGCGTTGGTGGGCCAGGCTCGCGGCGCTTGCGGCGGTGGTGGGGGTGCTGTCGTCGGTGCTCGGGCCGTTCGCCGAGCCCGACCAGTCGGTCGCCGTGCGCGCCTTGGCTGTGTGGCTGCCGGTCGCGCGCGGTGTGACCTTTGTGGTCGCCGGGCTTGCCATCCCGATCGGCGCCGCTTCGCTGGTGGTGCGCTTCCGCCGCGCTCGCGGGGTGGAGCGCCAGCAGTTGCGGTGGCTGGCGGTGGGGGCGGCGCCGGTGGCGGTGGCGGTGCTGGCCATCGCGGCCCTGGTGCTGGTCGGCAACGATTTCTCGTTCGGCTGGTTGGTCGGTGTCTGCCTGGCGGTCCTGCCGCTGACGATCGGCGCGGCGATCCTGCGGTACCGGCTGTACGACCTGGACCGCATCATCAGCCGCACGCTGGCCTACGGCGTGCTCACGGTGCTGCTGGGCGGTGGCTACGCCGGCGTGGTCCTGGGCCTCGGCCAGCTCCTCGGCAGACAATCCAGCCTGATCGTGGCCGGCGCGACCCTGGCCGTCGCCGGGGTGTTCCAGCCGGCCCGCCGCCGCATTCAACAGGTGGTCGACCGGCGCTTCAACCGGCGCCGCTACGACGCGGCCCGCACCATCGAGGCGTTCGCCGACCGGCTTCGTCAACAGATCGACCTCGACGCGCTCGCCGCCGAACTCCTCACCGTCGTCGACCAGACCATGCAACCCATGTCGAGCTCGCTCTCGCTTCGCCCCACCCCCGACCAGCAGCCGACAACGACGCAGGCGGCACCCCCGCCCGGCCATAACCTTCACCGAGCAAACACCAACAATTGAAGCCCGCGATGGCACGATCCCAACCTCGACCCATCTGACTCGCCGCGCCCGCCGGCGCGGTGCCTGCGCTTGCCCGTGCTGCTCGCGGCAATGGTCGCCGTGAACGCCACCGACCGCGCCGCCGGCCGGCTGCCGCGGACCTCGACATCCGGCTTCACCGGGAGCCCACGGCCGACGATCACGCCAGCCGCTGGTGGGCGATCTGCCACGCCTATCGCCGATGGTCGCTGGACAACCGACCCGACTTCGCGTTGATCTTCGGTACCCCGGTGCCCGGCCACCACGCGCCTGCCTCGACCACCAGCCCGGGGCCGCACCCGCACTACCGCACTACCCGCCGCCGGACGACCGCACTGCCGCCGGGAACCCCTCCCCTGTGCAGACAGCGCGGTACGCCCGTCAGCAGCCGCCACGTCCCCCGCTGACGCCACCGACAGCCCCACGGTGAGGCCACCAGCATCGCGGGCGCATCCGGAGCATCCGGATCGCCCCAGCGAACCCCGTCAACCGCGAGCACGCCAGCCGTCTACGATCGGTCAGGTGTCTCCGGTTTCCCGCGGTCGAAAGACCAAGAAGCGCAGGCAAGCTACGCCACCAGGCAGGAATTCGAACGCCACGCACCCACCGGTCGCGGCGTCGCCCGTAGGCCGGCCACGGTCGGCGTGGACCGCGCTAGCCGAGACGCTGGGCGGGCCTCGGCAACGACCGGCGTGGTTCGACGAATCCATCAGCGCCGTCCTCGACAGCGCCGGGGTGCTCATGCCGACGCGGGGCCCGCGTGAATTGGACGATGTGGCCGCCCAACTCTTGGGGGCCGAGCTGCACTACCGGCTGCACGCCCACGCCTCCGGGCTCTGGTTCGACTGGTGGTTCACCGACCTCGCCGAGGCTGCCATGATCCGGGCGGGCGCGGCCATCACCGGCTCGGATCGGAATGGATGGCAGCCATACGGGAGGCTGTTGCACGCCATGACCGGACTCGGCTCCCCCGCCCTCGCCCAAGCGGCGCACACCTGGCTCGCCCGGGTCGTCAAGGCCCTGCCACGGGATCTGGCCGCGACCCAGCCACCGTGGCTGCGCCTGCAATCCAAGATCACCGCCACCGGACAGCTATGGCAGCTGCGCGACGGCTACGGCGGGCGGATCGCGGTCGTCGCGGGCTTCGCATACCCCGACGGTATCGACCCGTCGGTGTTCCTGTTCGACATTGACGCCTGCGGGTTCGCCACCCTGGCCGGCGCCGGCACCTACGACGACGTCGAGCAAGCAGCCGCCGCGTGGCGGGCATCGGTCGGGCCGACCGCTCACGGGACCCGGCCGGTAACTGTCGACGCACCCGAAACCCTGCACCCCCTCGCCCACTGGGACGATGGTGAAGAGACTCTACGCGGCGACGAACCGCGCCCCGTGATGGACAACTGGTTCCGGGCCCGCCGCCGCCTGCACGACCTCGCCGAAGCGCTACGCAAGCGGCGAACCCCACTACCGGCATGGCGTAACCTCTACCGCGACGTCAATGCCGAATCCTCGATCGAGGCGTTCACCGCCTGGTACACCCAGCGGCACGGCACCACGCCCGACCCGGACGCGATCGAGGCACTGGCGTACGAGTGGCTGGAAGGCATCATCCCCGGCACCGAACGGGTCGTCGCACCCGCACGCATCACCCACATCCGCGCCCTCGTGAACGACTGGATCCCCGACGACCCAGTCACCATCGCCGCCACAACGCTCCTGCCCGACTGGGTGCTCTGGAACGGCGAACAAGATCACCTGCCAGCACACCTGCTCGACACCGCCGTAGCCACCGCGACCGCCACCACCATCCCGGCAACACACCAGCCAGCCGGCGAATCAGACCACCTCCCGTGACAACACCAAACATCCAACCGGTGGCGGCTGGATGATCGGTCACGCCGATCGCCTGCTTCACATCGGCCAGGTCTATACCCACAACCGCGTTACCGGCCGGGACCAGCTCCCGCAACCGCGCCAGCCGCTGGTCGCGGTTACGGTCACCCCGCGACAAGCCGCTACGCGCCTTCACAGACGTCCTCCTCGATGCGCTGGGATACCAAGCCCGACAAACCGCATCAGGAGGACGTCCCTGCTGTCCATCACCACACACAAGGCGTTACTAGCGGATGCAGGGCTGAAGATCTGTCGGGGCTGGGGTCGCTTCAGCCGGTGCTTGGTAGGTGGCGACGGTTGTTGGGGGATGGTGGCCGAAGGGTCAGTTGTGCTGGTAGGAGTTTGCGGCCGGTCCGGCGGCGTGGCCGTGTGGCGCGGTGGTTTGTGGACCTCGGGCAAGCTCCGGCGGGGGGTAGTCGATCCCTTCCGCCACTTTCATTGTATCGGTGGGACAACCCGCTGCGGATCGGCTCGAATGATGATTTCTCTGCGCTGACTTGGACATATGCTTGTCGGGAATCAAGCTCGCACTCACCCGGGGAGCACTGTGCCCGACGTCAGAACGCAGGAGATCGCCGCCGAACAGCAGGTCGTCGACCGGGTCTACGAGCGGCTGGAAGGGATGCGAGCGCAGGCGAGTGCCCTGGCTGGCGAGGGTCACCGGCGGGCATCGGCCGGTCCGGTCGCCGGCTTGGTGGAGCGTGACGCGATGGTCCATCGTGCCGCCGCGCAGTTGCAGGCGCTTGACGCCGAAGCGGAAGGCCTCGTGTTCGGCCGGCTCGACTTCGACGATGGCGAGACATATCACATCGGGCGGCTGGGCGTGCGTGACGGTCTGGAACCACTCCTGGTCGACTGGCGGGCGCCCGCGGCCGAACCGTTCTACCGGGCTACCTCCGGCGAGCCGCTGGGCGTGGTGCGTCGCCGGGTCATCATCTGCCGGGGCCAGAAGGTCATAGACCTCGATGACGACGTGCTGTCCCCAGACGAGGTCGGCGACTTGCGTGTACTCGGGGAGGGGGCGCTGCTGGCCGCGCTCCGGCGTTCCCGTGGGCCGCACATGCGCGACATCGTGACCACCATTCAACGCGAACAGGACGCTGCCATTCGGGCGCCAGCGCGGGGTGTCACGCTCATCACCGGCGGGCCGGGGACCGGCAAGACCCAGGTCGCGCTGCATCGGGCGGCGTACCTGCTCTACACCGACCGGGCCCGGTTCACCGGCGCCCGCATCCTGGTGGTGGGCCCCTCGACGGTGTTCACCAACTACATCAGCCGGGTCCTTCCCTCGCTCGGGGAGGACAGCGTGCACCTTCGCGCCCTCGGCGAACTCGTCGAGGGGGTGAGCGCCACCCGCCGCGACTGCGCAGAGGTCGCCCAGATCAAAGGCAGCGACCGCATGCGGGACGTGCTGATCGAGCTCGTGTGGCAGACGCCGCCGACGGCGCCGCAACAGCTGCGACTCGTGTACGCGGGGCAAGTGCTCACGCTCGGAGTGGACGATCTGTCGGCGACGCGCCGTCGGGTACGCGCCCGGTGCGAAGCGACCGGAACCAAACCCAACGCCGCACGCACGGCTGCCGCCGTGGTCCTCCTGGATGTCTTGTGGACCAAGGTAGACGGCACGCATCTCGACCGGGAGATGTTCGCCGAAGACATCGCCGATCGTGGCGAGTTCCGCCGATTCCTGCAGGCCTGGTGGCCCGCGCTGACACCGACGACGGTGCTGTCGTGGCTCACCGACACCGCTCGGGTGGTCGGCCTGAACGCCCGGTCCGCCAAGACGCTGGCCGCATCCTATCGGGGCCGCAACGACTGGTCCGTGGACGACGCGCCGCTGCTCGACGAACTGGCCGAACTGCTCGGCCAGCCGCCCGCCGCACCGAAGACGCCCGAGCCCGGGTGGCGGCTGCGCGAGCTGACCACCGGCACCCGGCGTGTGGAAACCTTCGTCCTCAGCTGCGGTCTACGGGACGGGTGGGAGCTTTACGCGCCCGGCCATCCCACGCCGATCGCCCTGGCCGGACCCGCGATCGACAACGGCGCCGTGGCCGCCGCCCAGCGCTGGGCTGAAGCCGTCATCCTTCGGGAAGGCCACCGGGTGGTCAGGTGGTCTGACGGGTTCGACCCGCATGGCGAGGAGGGCTACGTGCCGGTGCTGGCCGAGCCGCTGCCGGTCGAGGAGGCCAACGACGACTCGTCCGCCGAGGACCCCTATCTCCACGTGATCCTCGACGAGGCCCAGGATCTGTCGCCGATGGAGTGTCGGATGATCGCACGCCGCGCCGAGTACGCGTCGATGACGGTCGTCGGCGATCTCGGGCAGGCGACTCATCCGCTGGCAGCTGGTTCGTGGCCGCAGTTGCTCGCCCGGCTGGGCAAGCGCGAGGCCCGGACGCTGGAACTGCACACCGGATACCGGGTACCCCAGGCCATCGCCAACTACGCGGCGCGGGTCCTCGCCCCCGGGATCCCGCCGACGCGTTCGTACCGGCCCGGAGGCACATTGTCGGTGCGGCAGGTCGTAGATCTCCACGTCGCGCTTCGGGAAGCGGTCCGGCACGCTCCGCGCGACGCGACGGTCGCCGTTATCGCCGCCGATGACGCGGCAGACGGGCTCGTCCCGCTCATCGACGTGCCCGACGTCGCACTGCTGCCGGCCAGCCTGGTCAAGGGTCTGGAGTACGACCATGTGATCGTGGTGGAGCCGGCCGACATCGTGGCCGCCGAACCTCGGGGCCTGAACCGGCTCTACGTCGCGCTGACCCGAGCCGTGGCAGGTCTGGTCATTCTTCACCAGGCCAATCTGCCCGCCGCCCTGCGCGACTGACCGGCCTTCCCCTGCCGGACGGTCGGCCACGTTGCCGATCATCGCAATCTGGATCAATGCCGTGGAGGAACGGGTGGACGACTACCCAGCCCACGCCTGCTCCCGTCGGAGTCAACCAACCCTGTGCACCGAGAGTCCCACCGTCTGCGGCAGATCAAGGCGTTGAGCGAGAGTGGCGGCCGCGCTCACGGTGCCGGCGCCTCGCCGCGGCCCGGTCCGTCGCTTATGGACGATCGCGGGCGGTGGCGACCAACACGGGCTGACTCCTTGGCGGGCCCGGTTGTGGTAGGCAAGGCTGCGCACTCGTGGCAGGAGCACACCAGGGTGATCATCGTGGCCGAACCGGACCGGGTCGAGGACGACCTCGCCGCCGGGTACTGGCCTGCCCGCGCTGCGGAGGTATGTTGCGGCCCTGGTCGCACGCGATGACCCGGCGGGTGCGCCAACTCGACGGTCGACCCGGGCGGTACGACCCGCCGGGCCCGGTGCGCCGCCTGCCGGGCCACCCAGGTGCTGCTGCCCGGATCGCTGCTGCCCCGGCGTGCCGACGCCACCGAGGTCATCGGCGCGGCGCCGCTGGCCAAGACGCAGGGTCGCGGCTGGCGGCGCATCGCCGCTGAGCTTGGTCGCCCGCCGGGCACCGTGCGCCGCTGGCTGCGTGCGGCTCGCGGCCCGCACCTGGGCTGGCTGCGCCGCCACGGCGTCGAGCGCGCCGCCCCAGCTGCACCCTGACGTCCTGGCCGGCCTCGCGCGCAGCCCACCGAACTGGTGACGCCCTCGCAGCGCTCGCCGCGGCGGTGGCCGCTTGGCGGCGCCGGTTTGCCCGACACGCCCCGGCATGGACTCTCACCGGAGCGTACAGCGGCAGCCAACGGTTCATCACCGACCACGCTCGACCAGAGCAATCGCCGGGATACCGAACGCGCCCCGCTTGGAGGACAACCTCAAGGAACTACGCGGCCTGGCCCAGCTGGCGGATCCCCTGCACCGGTACCACCGGCGCCCTCGCGGCGGCCGCAGGCGAGGTCCGAGGCCGGACAGGGTGGCCGCCTTGCCATAGTGCGCCACTATGTGGGGCACCATGTCAATCCTCATGCTGGGTGGCGTTCTCCTTGTTGTCTGGTACGCCGTCGTGCTCGGCGCCGCGCTGGTGACCCGCACCCGCGATCTCGAACCCGGGCCGCCGACCATGGAACTGGGCAGCGAGCCACCGGCCCTGGTCAACCTGCTGGTCACCCGTTGTGAGCTGGACGCCGACGCGGCCGACGCGACGCTGCTCGACCTGGCCGCCCGCCGGATTCTCGAACTGCATCAGCCGGGCGACGATCCGGGCGGGCTGCTGGTCAAGGTACGGGTTGCCGAGCCGGCCGGGCTGCTGCCGTACGAGCGGCGGGTCCTCGACCGGGTACGCGAGATCGCCGGCGACCGACTGACACCGCTCAGCGAGATCACCGAGCGCTACGCCGACGGCGGCCCGAGCTGGTTCCAGCAGTTGCGCACCGAAGTTGTCATGGATGCCCGGCGGCGCGGCCTGACCCGGGATCGGGAACTCGTCGGCGTGGGGGTGGTCGCGTCGATGCCGGTCGCAATGGCGCTCAGCGGCCTCGGCGGGGTGCCCTTCCTACCGAAAGGTGGCGCGTCGCCGGGCGAAGAGTTCGCGTGGTTCGCTGGCTGGGCATTCGGGGCCGGGTTCATTCTTGTCGTGCTGTTGGGCGTCGCCCATCTTCACCTGCGGGGCGAGCGGTACACCCGGGCCGGGCGGGAGGTCGGTGCCCGCTGGCTGGGCGTGGCTCGCTGGCTGTCCGGCTTCGAAAGCCTTGCCGAGCTTCCGCCGGCCGCCGTCGCGGTGTGGGACCGGTACCTCGCGTGCGGGGTGGCGCTTGGTACGAACCCGGTCGCCAGCCGGGCACTGGACCTGCGGACCGGGCGGCGAGGGCGGTTCACCTCCCGCTACCTGGGACGGGTACGCACGATCGTGGTTCGGTACCCGCTCGATCCCTTCGCCTACACCCAGGCCGGGCCCCGCTTGGCCTGGTCGTTCCTGGTGCTGCTGGCGTGGAGCGTGTTCTGGGTACGCTACGCCGGCAAGCTCACCGGCTGGCCGGGCGGCGTCCGGCTGGCAGTGTCCGCGCTGGGCGTACTCATCCCGATCAGGGCGTTCTACCGGTTCGTGCGAGCAGCGATCGACAAGCTGGTTCCGGTGACGGTCACCGGTCTGGTGCTCGCCATGCACCCGTATCGGCCCGCCACCGACCGTACGCCGCGCTGGTACCAGATCGTCCTGGACGACGGGGCGCACGACCGGGTCCGGCCCTGGTTGATGCGCACGGATTTGGTCGGCGGGATCAAAGCAGGCGACATCGTCCGGATCCGAGGCCAGCGGTGGACGCGGTACGGCCTCGGTCTGACCGTCCTGGCGGCGAAGGCGTCCGGGCCGAGGCACACCTCGGCCCGGAGGTTGTAGGCACCTGGTCACTGGTAGAGGCGACGGCGATGACTGGCCCGCTGGTGCCCGACCGAGCAGGTGCGCCCGGGCCGGGGTCGCGGTGGTGGATGCCGGCTTGTGCGTCATGCCTGAGCCGGCCTCGTCTGGCGGGTACCGGCCCACAGGTTCAACACCGGCTTGGAGGTGCCGGGAGGTCCAACCTGGCCTACTGGGCGTCGGTCAGGTCGAACCGCCTCGTCACCGCAATGGTGTGCACGAGGTCTCCGGCGGTCTGGTTCTTCTTGGTCGATGAACCCTCGACCGGAGACCTCGCTACTTATCGATCACCGACACGCGGACAACATGACCAAGAAAGACACCAACCGACTTCGAGAGACGGCCTAGCCGGCCAGCAGCGCGGTGATGGTGGCCGGGTCGATGCCCCCCGGCGATGGCCCGGGCCAGCAGTGGGCCAGGCGGTCGCTCGGGTCGGTGTGCAGCGCGCGCCGCACGGCGATGTTGGCGAGGGCCCCGTTGCCGGCCTGCATCGCGGATAGGGCGAGCAGGGCAGCACGCCGGATCGTGGCAGCCGGGTCGGTAGAACCGGCGATCGGCCACCCGCAGCGCGTCGCGGACGCGGATGCCCGCGGATTCTGCCGCAGCCACCCACGCGGTGCTGGACTGGCTACACGAGCAGGGCCGCATCCGCGACCGGGTCGCGGAGTACTCCCTCGGCTGGTCGATCGGCGAAGCCGAGCGCGCGGCGATCACCGCGTTGCCGACCTGCGCGTGGTCCGCGGCGCTCGACGCGGACGTCACCCCGCACACCTTCCGCAAGACCGTGGCCACCCTCATCGACAAGGAGGACGGTCGCGCACAAGGAAATCGCAGATCGAAGCGGGCCGCATAGGCGCCGACACCGCCCCAGCGTTGAGCCGTTCGACCAGCTACTCACTCGGCCGGCCCGGAACATGGCTGCATGAGGGCTACCTGTAACTTTCCGGCCCCAACGACCGTAGTCGGCGGCGGCGGGAGTAATCGTTAAGGCCTGTGGATCAATGAAGTCATGGTCGATGTTCCGGCGCCATCGGATCTCGCCTTCTCTGCCGTTCGTTGGTCAATGCTGTCGATGACCCGCCAGATATACGCTCCGGTGCATGCTGAATCCTGCTGTGTCTTTCTTCTCCGGCCGTGACGGCGTGGGCCTGGCCTACCGGGAGGTGGGTGAGGGTAGACCGCTGGTCCTGCTGCACGGCCTTGTTGGAGACGCGACGCTGTGGCTGCGCCACGGTCAGGCCGAGACGATCGCAGCACGCGGTTACCGCGTGATCATGCCGGATTTTCGTGGGCACGGCAGGAGCGCGAAGCCCCATGATGCTGCCGCCTATCCCCTCGACGTGCTGACCGACGATGGCTTCGCTCTCCTGGAGTACCTGGGACTGGACGACTACGACCTCGGTGGATATTCGCTCGGTGCACGAATTGTAGTGAGGATGCTGGTGCGCGGCGCGACACCGGGTCGAGCGGTGGTCGCGGGCCAGGGTCTGCATGAGGTGCTCGGCGTCGGAGGCGGAGCGGGATCACTCCTGCGGCGGGTCTTGGCTGGGTTGGGGACGTTCGAGGCGGGTTCGTCGGAGGAGCGCGCCGAGCAGTGGCTCCGGTCGAGTGGCGAGGATCCGGTCGCGCTGCTGCATGTGTTGGATTCGGTCGTCGCCACGCCGGTGGAGCCAGTCGGCCGCATCCAGGTGCCGACGCTCGTGGTGGTGGGTGCCGACGACGAGCGGGCCGCGTCGGCCGACCAGCTCGTCGCGGCGCTGCCGCGTGGCACTCGGGCTGTGGTGCCAGGAGATCACTCGACGGCGGCCGCCGCACCGGAACTCGCCGCGGCGATCGCGGATTTCCTCGCCGACCGGTAATCACACCCATCTGGGCCGGCCCCTGGCGCGCCCGGTGCTGATGGCCTGGGCCGCGCGGCGGTCAGTGCGGCGTTTCTTGTCCTCGTTATCCCCCGGCGTGGTAGACCGGACGGGCGTACCGCGCGATCCGCGCTGTGGTGATCGAGCCGACCGGCGACCTGGGCGAGGCCGACCTAGCGGTGCGGGTGCGGTTGGCCGACCGGACCTCGACCCCTGCCGGTCAGCTGACGGCCTTACCTCGGACGGGTTTCCTGCGCACGCTCGACCGGGTTGGCCTGCCGATGCGGTCCTCCAGGTGCACCGATGGTTGGGGGCGGACCACGTCGGGCGGCCCGCGCACGATGACCTGCCCCGCTCGGCGGTCGCATCCATGGCCGTTGCGCAGGGCAGTATCCTGCCTACCCCGGCCAGGGTGGGCGGGGTAGTCGGTGGGTCAGCGAAGCTCAGCTACGCCGCGGTGTTGGTTCGGGTCAGCCGTGCCAGGAGCGCCAGAGGGCGGCGTAGGCCCCGTCGGCGCGGACCAGCTCGTCGTGGCTGCCGAGTTCCGTGATGCGGCCATCTTCGAGCACTGCCACGCGGTCGGCGTCGCGCGCGGTGTTGAGCCGGTGCGCGATGGCGATAACGGTACGGCCGGTGAGTACGGTGGCGAGCGCCCGCTCGGTGCGTCGGGCGGCGGTGGGATCGAGGGCCGCCGTCGCCTCGTCGAGGATCAGCGTGTGTGGGTCGGCGAGCACCAGCCTGGCCAACGCGAGCTGCTGGGCCTCGGCGGCGGCGAGCTCCCGGACCCCGTCGCCCAGTTGCGTGTCCAGGCCGTCGGGCAGGTCGGCGTACCAGTCGGCGCCCACGGTGACCAGCGCGGACAGCATGTGATCGTCAGACGCCTCGGGTGCGGCGAAGGCGAGGTTGTCGCGCAGCGAACCGATGAAGACGTGGTGCTCCTGGGTGATGAGGGCGATCTGGCGGCGGCGCTCGGCCGGGTCCAGGTCGATCACGGGGCAGCCGCCGAGGCTGACCTCACCGTCGCGCGGCGCGTCGATTCCGGCGAGCAGCCGGGCGAGCGTGGACTTCCCGGCGCCGGAGGGGCCGACGATGGCGAGGCGCTCACCGGGGTTCACCTCGAGGTCGATGCCGTGCAGCACATCGTGTCCGTCGACGTAGGCGAACGTGGCCCGGCGTACCTCGAGCCGTCCGCCGGGCGGCGCCGAGGCTCGGCCGCCCGGTTCCGGTGGCACCTGACCGACACCGAGCACGCGGGCGAACGAGGCCGAGCCGCGCTGCGCCTGTTCCATCCACTGCAGCAGGCGGTCCATCGGGTCGATGGCTTGCTGGAGATACAGCGCGGCGGCGACCACCTGACCGAGCGTGGCCATGCCCTTGGTGACGAAGAGACCACCGACGAGCAGTACCGCGGCGATCGGCAGCGGGTAGCTCGCCTCCATCACGGGGAAGAGCACCGACCGCAGCGCCAGCGTTGCCCGCCGCGTTGCCCACACGTGGCCGATGCGCGCCGTACCGTGCCGGATGCGCTCGCCCGTGAGGCGCAGCGCATCGACGGTGCGCGCCCCCTCTGCGGTGCTGGTCAGCGCATCGGTCAGCTCGGCGGTGGCGGCACCCTCGGCGAGGTAGGCGGTGCTGGCGCGTCGCAGGTACCACCGGGTCACCGCGTAGATCGACGGCAGCCCGGTCAGCGCGACCAGGCCGAGCAGCGGGTGCAGCAGGAACACCGCGCCGAAGATCAGCAACAGCTGCGCCGACGCGATCACGATGACGGGCAGCACGTCGCGGACGGTGGTCCCGACGGTCGTCACGTCGACCGAGCTGCGCGTGGCGAGATCCCCGGTACCGGCGTGCTCGACGACGGACACGGGTAGGCCGAGGGTCCGCGAGACGAACTCCTCACGC
>Ga0137367_10002818_pt1 | contig 14023 bp, 14 predicted proteins | sample SagtaG_14_FD_104939 | JGI IMG/M metagenome (GOLD analysis project Ga0137367, IMG submission 104939) | Vadose zone soil microbial communities from Sagehorn Ranch, Mendocino, California, USA - Sage1_L_80_16 metaG | ecosystem: Environmental > Terrestrial > Soil > Vadose zone | place: USA... | reverse complement strand
TGACAAGCCCGAGTCCCATGAAGAGGCGAGAATAATGTCCTGGATCAACGAGCTGAATTCATGTCCAGAAGGAATCCCAGTATAGCGAATGCCCAGGTCATTAATCATATCACCATCTTTCGCTGCGATGCCAATTCCGGGAGTCTTGTCCAGTTGGTACTAGTCCTTCTTTATATACTCTACCAAATTAAGGCGCTTGAACAGGCGCTCGCGCACATCTGCAGGGACATTCACTTCTGGACTTGTGGACTGATATAGATAAATTGTTTTCTTAAAAGTATCTACAACGACTCGACAGTTCTCGCATTCCGATAGGTGCTTTTCGAGTTCATAGCACAATTCTTCCTGCAAAACGCCATCTAAGTAATCCGAGATGGAGCCAAGCAAATCTCGACATTGGGGCGTAGGCGTGTGCGTCATTTGTTTATCTCCTCTTTGAGTCTCTCACCAAAATATACTGATAATTGTTCGCGCAAATGCAAGCGCGCCCGTAATAAACGGGATTTAACTGCGGTCTCTGATAACTCAAGCGCGTCCATTGTCTCTTGAATCGACAGTCCCTCGATATCTCGCAAGAGAAAAACGGCTCTTATTTTTTCTGGCAGGGTTTGAATTGCGGCATCTAGTGCTTTTCTCGATTCAGCCGTCAGAAAGTCTGATTCGGGTAGGCAACACCAATCAGTCAACTGAATAGGTGGGAGGATCTCATCAGATTCACCCACTGGTTCATCCACGATCTCCACCTGTGGCCTACGCTTACGAATAAGCATCAGCGCTTCGTTGACTGCAATGCGGTAGAGCCATGTCATCGGGCTGGAGCGTCCTTCAAATTCATCTAGTGATTGCAATGCCTTGAGAAAAGTAGTTTGTAAGACATCTTCGGCGTCTTGTGAATTGCCAAGCATTTTCAAGCCCAGGCGGTATATCGCAGGTGTTGCAATATCTACAAGTCGGGCGAATTCAGCACGGTTGCCAGTTTTTAATGCCTGCAAGGAGATTTCAGATTGCATAGGTGCTACCATAATTGGATGCATTCCTCATAGAAAAGTTGCGGTTTCTCGTAGTATACACGATGAGAAACTACCTAATCCAAGGGGTGAAAGTCATAACAAAAGGGGATATATGTCTAGGCTTTTAGGATGTTTGATACTAGAAACCGTCTCACGGCTGGATTAATATGCTTTCAAATGTTGGAATCGCTTACTCATATTCCGCTCTTTGAGGATCTTGCATCTGATCAACTGGCTCTGCTCGAGCCGCTGTTTGAATCTTATAAGTGTCCGCCCGATACAACCATCTTCGAACAAGGTGACTTAGCAGAATATCTATATTTGATCCTGGAGGGATCAGTTTCGATTCGTTACAAACCATATGACGGCCCACCGATCAAAGTTACTCATTTACGAGAAGGCAATGTTTTTGGCTGGTCGGCAGTGGTAGGAAGCGCGTATTACACCTCCTCAATCGTAAGTGAAGCTACACTCGAGGCCGTGCGTATACGCGGCGAAGATTTATTGAATTTATTGTTGCAACAACCTGAATTCGGGAAAATCGTGCTCGATCGTCTCGCGCGAGTAGTCTCTGTGCGGTGGAAAAATGCGCGCACCCAAGTCCAATCCATACTGAATCAGGGATTAGCAAAAGCAAATAATGTCAGGAAAAAGAAATCCGAGAAAATCATGGCTACCACTCAAACACATAGCAAGGAACAACAATTGCGCGGTCTGCTCGAACGCTTGAGCGCGTATGTGGAGCAATATCATGGGGGCGCTGTAGATTTTGTGTCTTTTGATGGTAGGACACTCAAAGTGAGGCTAGGCGGAGCCTGTCTCGGTTGCCCGCTCCAACCTGCAACCCTGCATGGCTGGGTGGCAGGGACAGTTCACCAATTCTTCCCTGAAGTTGAAGTGATCGAAGAAAAATAAATATCTGCTGAGGGCAGGTTTCTTCAAAGCAACATCCCCGCGAAATCGCGGGGATGTTGTGTTTTGCTAGAAGACTAAGGGCTGTATGCTACAGGATCTATCGGTTTGTAAAATACCTGAATAATAGGTACGCGCCTATTGCAATCAGGACTAGAGCCCAGACGAAGTTGCCAATTTCCAACTGTGTGACAAGACTGAGCACCCCAATCACACCCAATGCTCCTGCAGGCCAGTACGCCCATCGAAAACCAGCAAGTAGAGCTACAAGCAAGAAGGTTGCGGCAAGCCCTAGAAAGAATACACTCCCAGTTTCAAAGGCGCCAATTCGACCTGGTAGCACCGTAACAATGGCAAGGGTCGTCAACACACCCGCGGGAATGATTGCCCACCAGCGTTCAGCACGATCCATGAGATAGACAGTCCAGAAGGCCAAGCCAAGACACCCCAAAAATACCATACCACCAAAATTATTAATCGACTCGGGTAAAAGAATTACCGCACCAATTCCAACCAACGCAGCACCGGGAAATACGGCCCACCAGTTTCCGCTCAAAAGCAAGGAGAGAAAACCTAAGCCAGCCAAGACAAAAATGCTGCCGAAAAATACATCGCTGGCATTCTTAAGCAAGCCCATAGATTGCATCAGTGCCAAACCACCGCCAACGATCAGCAATACACCAAACAGAATGCGCGGGTCAAGACGTCTCATTATGGTCTCCTTTATCGAACCCGGATCTGCGCAGCACCAGCATCAATTGTCATATCCACCGCGTTGGTTGCAGAATCAAAATCAGGCGACTGATATATATTGCCTGTGCGCGGGAAACGCGATTCAGCGATCTTCAAATCCGCTGCACCAACTGAGGCGCGGATTCGAGCAGAGACACCTTCAGGCACAGCAATCTCTAATGAAGCCGCGCCCAAGTCAAAGTCTGCGCGGAGGCGGCCTTGCGAGGGGAGCGTTACTTTCGTTTCACTTGCGCCGGTCTCAACCTTCAAGTCAGTGATATTCAAGTCATGCAGATCAACGTCAGATTTATTCGCACCTGCTTCAATACTCAAAGCGAGTGGAATATTCGGATTCAGAGCGATATCCCAATCAAGCCGGACGCGCGGGCCAAAGAAAGGAAAATCCAGGAAATCTCTGGCCGGTTTCATGCGGACCTCAAGCCTGTCTCCGTTTTTATTGACTCTTTGATCCAACCCTCCCGCGAAAGAACCGCGGACTAACTCCCCTCCTCCAGCTCCGGAATGGACCTTCAACTCGCCCGCGCCATGGTTGATTCTTAGACGAGCTTCACGTGCGCCTTGCAAATCTACGCTGGCTTGTTCCGTTTCAACATTCCCGCGTAGGAAAGATCCGAGCAAGATCCATACACCAAGAAGTATTAGGATAGTAGGCCAGAAAATCTCTAAGGGTCCCAAATTGCCGGGAAACCTGACACCCATCTGGTCGAGAAGAAGTAATCCACCCAAGAGGAGCAACACGACTCCCCAGAACAATTGATTGCGCCGCATGTTATTCCTCTTTCCTACGCATTGAGCGATACAAACTGGTTCCCAATACCCACAAACCGAGCAGGATCAGCAGGATAGCCGGGCCATAGTTGCCTAATAGTTTCCAGCCACCGAAGAAGGAAGAGAAGATGAGGAAAAGCACCGCGCTGATTACCAACAGATTCAACCCGCGCTTCACGTTATGTGCAGTGTTATCCCCAAGCAAACCGGCAAGGACAGAGCCTACGCCAACGAATCCGGGAATCAGGGTCCACATGTAAGACCATGACTGAAAATCGTTGTAGGTTTGTTGATAATAGAAAATGCCACCAAGGCCTGCTACGATCGCAGCGGGGACAGCCATGCCAGGTTGACCAAGAACAAGCCCGATCAACAAAATAATAGCGCCAATGCCAATCAGGCTATACGGCCATGCGGCATATTTGCCAATGATTTCATGAAAGGCGGGAACACTTCTATCGAGCAGAAACCATGCGCCGAGCAAAATTAGAACGACGCCGAGGGCCAATTGAGTTCGACCTTGTCTATTCATTTTTACACTCTCCTTTGATTAAGCTGCAACCTTAGTGTATAACTTTTTCAGGTGTTTGCAAAGTCCATCAGGATATACGCAAGGAGAGGAAACTGAGTTGCAAAACTGAACATGGTCATTGACCAACCCATAGGCCGAACTCTGCTGGTTCGCGCGAGCCGCGTAGTCGTGCCATCCATGGGCGCATTATCCAGCGAAATCCATAGAATGGACGGATATGTTCCCAGCGAATCCCAAGTTTATCCGTAAGCTCATTCATTCGATGATAAGTTAAGAAACTTTCACTCTTGATCGAATCGGAGGGAAATCCATATTTAGAGATAAAACTTGCTTTCCTTTCATCGACCATGTTCCTACCAGACTCAGCCTTATGATAAACAGGTGAATCCATGATTACGATCCACCCATCCGGATACAGGACGCGCATTGCTTCAGCAAGAGTCGCTTCGTAGTTTTCAGAATAATGGAAGGAAGCGTTGAACACAATCATAGACATAAATCCGTCTAAAAAGGGCAGGCGTGTGAACTCTGCCTGAACAGGTGTGAATTTGCTTTCATACTGTCGCCACGCACCAAGACCATCTTCTGAATTGACCAGTAAGTCTACTGCATAGACGTTGAAGCCGCGTAAGGCTAGGTGATTGGAAAGCCAGCCATTCCCTGCACCCGTATCGAGGACGTTCATAGATTGGTGATCATGCATAAAACGCGAGGTGATGAGTTTATCCAAGGCACGATAACTCACCGCGCGAATTTCCCAATCTGCAGAAAATTTCGAGCTCAAATCGGTGAACGGCAAGGCGCGATAGTAGGATGTATCCGTTGAGCCGCGGCCTTCTAAACGGCGGACAGTTTCATAGTCTGAGATGAAGCGGGCGTAATACTGTTCCCGTTCGGGCAGAAGGAATCTCCAAATGCCATCCACACGCCGAAATATCACCCCATCCTTTGAGCAACGCAACTCAGCCGATGACGTCTCATCAAGTTCAGTCTTACAGCGTGGACATACAAAGGGATTCATGTCGACTGACTCAACACATCAATGGATGCAGTATATGCGATCTCGAGCGAATGGACGATATCGTCAAGACGTTCAGGGACTTGCCACTTGTACTCGGCAAGGCTATCCATCCCAACAACAATCGAAGCAGTCTGTACACCGCGAACTTGCCCAACTGTGAAGAGACCAGCCGATTCCATTTCAACCGTTTTAACATCCTCCGCTTGATATTGTTTAATCTCCTGCAACGTTTCACGATATGGCGCATCCGTGGTCCAGGTTGATCCAATGCTACACGAGGCTCCACGCGCACGAATCGCGTCTACAAGTTGGTTAACAAGTTGCACATCAGCTTCAATGTATTTTGCGTGTGGCAAATAATGATGTGATGTGCCATCATCACGAACGGCGCGATTACAAACCACAATATCACCTGATTTGAGCTCAGGCTGAAGCATACCACCCCACGTCATGGTTACCAAGCGGTGGGCTCCCATCACTACAAGCTCCTCTGCCAGCTCAACAAGGATAGGGCTACCTCCTCCAAAGTTGGTCAACACCGTCACACCATTTTTCTTCACTTCGTCAACGTCTGCGTTCATACCGCCCACGCGTCTGATCGGGATGCGCCAACGCATGCGGTGCGGCAAACCGCGTTCAAGACAAAATAAAACACCGTTGAGTTTTTGGAACTTTGGCATGCGTCCCAGTCGTTTGCGGTAGCCAACAATATCTTCGGCATTGAGGATAGATTCAGCATTATGCTTCTCGTAGTAATTCGGAAAACTCATAGCGCGCCCTCCACTGTAAAAACAATAATCCGGCTTGAGTAGATTCGGCAATAAGCACAGAGCTGGAAGCACCGGATAATCCTGCACGTGGAATCCACCAAATACTTGATACCGCTAATATAGCAAGACTTACTAACGATGCACGCAGGACAGGCGTTTCCTGATTCGAGGCAACAAATTTCAAAGTAAGAAATGTGCTAATCGTATACGGAATGAGTACCCATGCTAAGATTTGCAAGGCAGGCACAGACGCTTCATACTCGGACCCAAAGAGGATAAGCGTCAACGGGGTGGCCAACACTGACAGAGTGATCGCTCCGATCCCTGCGCCGAGTAAAAGAAACATCCATGATAGATGAAAAGTTTCCTTCTTATTTTGCGCCATTGCAGGATATAAGGCGGTCAATACCGCCGCATGCGCGGTTTTCGTCGCCTCCACAGACCGCTGGGCGACCGAAAACCAACCTGTCAGCACGGGACCACTGATTATAGAAAGCAGAATCACACTTGACTTTTGATAGACCATAGCAATCAGCGCTAATAATGCGAGAGGAGCACTGACTTTTATAAGCTTTGGAACATCTTTTATGGTAAAAACCCAATCACGCCAAAAACCTTGAATAGTGAATGAGCAAATTAATGCTCCAACGAGTGTAATAAGAGCTTGGCTGAAAAGAAGCAGAATAGCCAACGTCACAAGTCTTTCACCTGCACGTAGAAAAAACCAGATAATAGCAAGTTGCAAAAAAGAGCCAATCAAATTCAGCCATGCATACGCGGCTATGAGTTGTTTACCACGCAACGCGCTGCTAAAAACAGTAAAGAACGACAGCGGGATCAAGACAAAGCTATAGACACGCAAGGCGAGAATGCCGTCTGTGCCTTGGTGGGGTAGCAGAGATGCATCAAACCATATCACTAGGATGAACAGAAGGGATAATACAAGCTGGATCGATAACGAAGCAGGCAAGAGTGACAAGTCATCATGACTTGCGATCTCGCGAATGATGGACATGTCTGTCCCAAAAGTGGTCAGCATGTTGCCTATAAAAATAATAGCCGCGATTAATGCATATTCACCAAACCCCGCACTTCCCAATCTTCGGGCAAGGAGAATTGTGAACAGCGCTGCCATTCCTTGCGCTCCAATACGCGCCAGCAACAACCAGAGACTATTCTTTGCGAGGTTCATCGTTATACGGAGTCCGAAGTCTCCCGACTTCGGTGCAAAATCGGGAGATTTTGCAATCCGAAATTACGCGGCAGATAACGCAGCGATAAAATATAAAAATCTCCCCATTCACGCCAAGGATGCCGGGCAGACAACCGATCATCGAGCCAGGCTAAAGCCCGGTAGAGACGCGGGAACTGTTTCGCCAGGTTTTTGCTTTCAGCAGTTGGCGTGATTACGGAGAGGCCTTCAAGCGCAATAAATGAATAGTCACTGCCAAACCATTGAATAACTTGTTGCGATTTGAAATAATAAACATTGAAATAAAGTCCCTCAAGATGCGAACGCGTACCCATATGTGATAGACGCCGAAATGCAAGCCGGAAATTTCCACGAATGACCTCGGCCATTTCCCACAAACAAACAGGTGGCATGAGCACCCACGTGACCAATCCGCCCGGCTTCAAAATGTTCGGTAAACTTTTTATAACCGGCGTCAAATCCGGGACACAGTTTAATCCACCCAGATCCGAAAATACCGCGTCAAAAGGTCCTTCACGTACCTGATTCAAATCTGTGAAAGAGCATTGTTGAAAGGTGATTTGCTCGCCAAGATGGAATCTTTCAACTTTTTCCTCTATCCGTTCCAACATACCGGCCGCGATATCTATAGCATGAATATGATAGCCACGCTGCGCGAGCGCAACCGCATCCGTTCCTGTTCCCGCATTAAGCTCAAGAAGCCGAGAACCATGTGGCAACAGACGGCTGATATGATCGTAAACTTTATTCCGCATGCGGGTGAGATGTGGATGATCTTCTGCGAAGGAATCATATTTTTCCGCAGTTCGCGAAAAGGCTTCTGCAATGACAGGAAATTGTGATTCGTTCATGAGCTGATTTCCCCTACAAGCTCACATATCCTTATGTAGAAGTGCTGGATAACGCCTTAATTTCAATTCAGTGCGTGCCAAGCCAACCAAATAATATGGCGACCGTATCATGCCTTTCAAATCACGTTTGCGCCATGCTTTGCGCAGACGGAATTCGTGATGAACTCGTCCGTGCAGGATGTGGTAAAACTCTTGTGGAAATGGACCGCGATAAAGCATAGCTAGGTCATTTGAATCCACCCAATTTTGTTTCTCACCTAATTCCATTTTCACACGCTCAAAGAACTTTGTGTCAGGCAATGGATACGAGACCGAAATGCCAATATCATCTGGCGCACATTCACGCACCATTTTTAATGTCATTTGCACATCGTCCCACATTTCGCCGGGATAGCCAAATTGCAAGAAAAAACCTACCTCAATGCCGTGGTTATGCAGGAGTTCTGCGGCATGGTAAATATCTTCTACCTGATCGCCCTTCTCCATCGCATCCAGAATCTTCTGTGAGCCGGATTCGGCGCCCACCCAGACCGTTTTGCAACGTGCTTGCGCAAGCGCTGCCGCGATTTTCTCTGTTACTAAGTCTGCGCGTTGCAAACACTTGAACGGAATGATTGCGTGTTGCTCCAGTAACAAATTGGCAAATTTTTCTATCCAGCCGGGTTTGAGGCCAAGAATATCATCAGCAAACCAGATATGGTCAGGATGAAAATTATCCTTCAGCCACTTCATCTCAGCAATTACGTTTTCTGGCGAGCGTGAGTTATAACGCTGACCCCAAATTGGCTTGGCGCACCAATTGCAATGATAAGGACAACCGCGCGTTGTTACCATGTTCATTGAGTAATAGCCGTGCTTTTCTAACCAGATCTTTTTATAACGCGGGAGATCGACTAAATCCCAAGCCGGGAAAGGTAGGGCATCAAGATTCTTAATGTCAGGCCGGCGCGTGACATATGATGAATGACGACTAGCAAGACCAATGATATTGTCTCTTGTTTCACTCCGCCCCGATAACTGGTCCAGCAATTCGCCGAGGGTTTCTTCCCCTTCGCCAAGAAGAACATAATCTGCACCTTGCTCAAGATATTCCAAATAATGATCGGTTGCATCCGCACTACATAAAATGACCGTGCATCCGCGCGCCTTTGCCATCTCAATCATTTTGAACGCGGCTTCTCGCATTCTCAGCAAACACATTTTGGAAAGATAATTGAAATTATCTTCATAGATAATTGCGTATGTAGGTTTAAGCTCATCGAGCGATTCTGCCCATTCATCTTCTGATTCAGCCAGCATTGCATCGAATAGCGCGACATCATATCCACGCTCACGGACATAACTTGCCGCGTAAAGAGTCCCAAGTGGAGGATAAGGTTGCATCGCTTCCCAGAGTTTTGGGTCAAAGTGCAGGTAATAAGATTGGCCGAAGAGAATTTGAGTCATAATTTAGGCGCTAGTCATCACCGGCTAGGGCGACAGTGGGAACATAATTGAGATCCAGTTTTGTCAAGCGTTCGCCATATTTCTCAAGTGTAGATAAGCCGTGATGATCAAAATTGCCTTGACAGATATCGGCATTAAAATTCGTCTCAGTCCCAAAGCCTTCCTGCCTGGTAAAGCGCGCGACCTTGCGATTCATCTCCCATGCTTCAAGCCAATCGCCGAGCTTGTTCTCGAGGAGAAATTCGAGAAATGATCGAATGCCAACCATAAGTCGATTTGCATCTTCAACAGATTGATACGTGGTGCATCTAAAGTTTGGTAAATAATCAATCACCCATAAGTTGGCTGCGCGCAGATGAAAGCAGACAGTCTTCTGCCCCCTAATTAGAATCATCTGGCAAAGTTCGCGCGCGAAATACATATTTTGCGCATTCCACCGGAGAGCTTCTTCGGAGACAATCAGATTTGGGCAGATCGTCTCACCAAATATATGTGCGATCCGATTCAAAATTAAAGCAAATGCACGCGCCAGCCACACACGACCCGTCTTCGCAACAAGCATGTAATCATAATCCCCGGTTTTATCGCAATTATGTACAGCCAACGAACCAGTTAATGCAACCATACGTATAAAGGGCAGCATGCCTAGGATACGGCCGTAACGTAAGGCGCGGTTAAAGGCACGCCGCGAAATATCTTCATGTTTCAATCTTAGAAACACAATCTCAGCACGACCTCTGAGAAAGTAATAACCATCTTTTGACTCAACCTGGTCAAATTCATTGAGACAGGATCTCAATTCTTCAACGGAAGCGGAGATAGTAAGAAAACGATGCAACTCATCGAGAGTCAAGGGATAATTAAACACGTCCGAATAAGCCAGAGTCTCGAGGATAGCGCGTTGAAGGGAAGAAATGTCTGTTCTCAGAGATTGCAGATCAATGGCTATGGTCAAGGAATATCCTTTTGCCGGGAACAGCCTAGTGGTCCGATGTGAAGCGCACCGGTAGTGACTGCAAGAGAGTGAATCCAGAGGCGAATAAAAGTCCAAGAGCGAAGAGAATTGTATAGATCATAACAAAATAATAACCTGTCTGCCAAGCCAACCAGGCGCTCCAAATGTTGAGGCAGGCAAGGGCTAGCTCGAAAACAACAAGTATATCCACTTTAACATGATAACGGGTTTTATCCCAGGATTGCATTCGACTAGTAATACCATATTTAGGAGTACGTTCAAACGGAATATCTCGGTGGCCTAGGATTTGAAGTGCGGCTCTCAGAGTATTGAGTATAAGCCCCGAAGAAAAAATAGATATGAGAAAAATTATCGGTATATTCATTAACCAGCGCCTGCGAAGGATTTTTTGGGCAATGACAAAATAGACGGCAGGCGCAAAGACAAGCGCGTTCAGGAAGAAGCCAATGCCAATCGGCGCCAGCAAGGTTGGACATTCTTTTGCGAATAGGAGCAGAAGTGGATAAAGACATATTAATGCAAGCGCGAGGAAGTGCAAACCATAGCTTGTGAGATGCAATGTGGATTGAAACTTGGTCATGAAAGAATATTTTGAACGCCACATGATTGGAATATAACGGATCGCACATTCGAGGCCGCCGCGTGCCCAGCGATGTTGCTGACGCCGATACGCCGTGAAACTTACCGGCAATTCGGCAGGCACTTCCACTTCTCCCGCATACCGCGCGGTCCAGCCACATAAGAAGACACGATAAGAGAGATCCAAGTCCTCGGTAAGTGTAGTGGCCTGCCAGCCACCCGCATCGAGAATGGAAGACTTGCGCCATACACCTGCTGTGCCATTAAAGTTGAAGAAGTAACCCGAATTGGCACGTGCAAGCTGGTCAATCGCAAAATGCGCATCGAGAGTAAGGGATTGTAGAAAAGTAAATACAGAATAATTACGATTTAGATGTCCCCAACGACCTTGAACAAAGGCAACGCGGTCATTATCGAAGTGTGGAAGTATTCGGCGCAAAAAATCGGGCTGTGGAACAAAGTCGGCATCAAAAATGGCAAGGAATTCTCCACTGGCTTTGTCCAGTCCATCGGCAAGCGCACCTGCTTTGAAAGCGACTCTAGCCGGGCGATGATGATGAACAATATTCAATCCCTGTGCAGATAAATATTTTACTTTGTCCGAGATCAGTGAAAAGGTTTCATCCGTTGAATCATCCAACACCTGGATCTCAAGCAGTTCACGCGGGTAATCGAGAGCAGCCGCAGATTCAATCAATCGCTCTGCCACGTACCATTCATTGTAAATCGGCAATTGAACTGTGACCTGCGGCCAAGGTCCGACCAGTTCGGTTGTAGATTGAATTAACTCGGCGCGGCGGATCCAGGCAAGAAAAGCAAGATAGAAATAGTTGAATACATACACCAAAATTGCAGCCATCACCAGTGTATACACCACGACCACAGGTATAAGGAAGATATTCAACAAGTCCATTCTTAAGCCACCCTCTCCAGCGCCAAAGACCATAGTCCCCACGCCAGCCACTGCCAAACACGACCTGCGGCATTCAGCCAAGTGTAATAATCAAATAAGCCAACTATAGTTATAGCAAACAATAGGATAAATGTGCTCATCAAGTATGGTTGTGTGGCAATTGATTTCCAACGAGGAAGAAAAATGATCCAGGGCATAACCAACAAAAGGAAATAAAAAATTGCGCCGATCACACCAGTTTCCAGCGCAGCGGCAAGAAGTGTGTAATGTGGTGGCTGGTAATTTGTTTGAAAATAGGGAAATCGTCTCTTCATAGCAAGTGGCGAGGCGCCCAAACCAATTCCTATCACAGAATGTTCAACAAAAATCTGGTTGCCCGAACGAATCAGCAACATACGTTCACCCACAGATTGTTGTTCAAACGGCGCTTGACTAAACGAACCACCTGCATTCAAGCGGACTCCAAAAAACTGTCTATTCTTCCAGGCGACTGGGGTAATGATTAAGATGCTTACCAATCCAAGCCAAACCGCACGCTTAATGGATTCCCAGCGTCGGAGGACCGCTTCCATTCCAACCATCAAACTGCTCCCGATTAAGAAGCTGATCCACGCCGAACGAGAAAATGTCAGCACCAGCGCAACGAGAGCGGGCAAAAAAAAGATCGAAGCGATCCAGCGAGCACGATTCTCACTATATAAAATCACAGCAAGCAAAATGATGAGCCCAAACGCGAGACAGCCACCAAGGATATTTGGATGGTCACTAAGACCATAGGCACGCAGGAAACGAAATCCGTTCGCGAGGACCACACTTACCCCCTTGATATTTGGGTCAAGAGGAAGTTCACCTAAAGTTCGAAGTCCAAGTGAATGCTGGAGGAGAGATTGCCAAATCGCGATCATTGACTCTACGAGTATCTGCAAGCCAACCGGAACAAGCACCCATCTGGGTGAAGGAATTTCATTGACAATATAAAGATAAAATAAAAACAAGAAACCAAGGCGAATAAATTGATAGATAGAAAGAATATTATCTTCACTCGCGTAAATAGAAACGAAACCCGCCATAGTCAAACCTATTAGGAAAATCCAGATGGAAGCCGAGCCGAAAGACACCTTGCGCGGTGAAAGTAATAAGGAACTTCCCCAGAATATCAGAGTGTAAATCAATGCAATGTCAGAAGCAAAAAGCAGGAAATTAGTGTAATCACCATAGACCGGAAAAGTAGGTCTTTCCCACAAAATGATTCGCCAACGCAGAGGCGCGAGAACAATGGTCAGGGCAAAGGAAATGCGCGCGGCAATCACTAGAAAACGCGAATACCAGTAAGGATAGGAATCTAGCATCAAATTCTCAGATAAAACTTATCAAGATTGCTTATTATAATTAGATTCTCGAATGTCAGCACATATTGCTATCAATGCACGCTATGCACATAGACGTTCTACAGGTGTGGAACGTTACGCCAGGGAATTAAGTTCGAGATTGAGCCAAATTTCACGTGAGATTAAACCCTCTCGCCCACTCAATCCAATTGCCGGCCACTTGTGGGAACAACTAATATTACCATCTCACCTGCAATCAAAGGAAGTGCTATGGTCGCCTGCAAACACCAGTCCGTGGGCTATTCGCAAGCAAGCTGTGACTATTCATGATGCGAGTCCCTTTGACCATCCAGAATGGTTTAGGCCCTCTTTTGGCGCGTGGACCCGACTTTCGTGGCGAATCCTGGGAAAAATTGCACGCGCGATTCTAACCGTTTCTGATTTTTCACGTGAGCGATTGAAAACAAACCTTGGAATACCGGATTCGAAATTACATGTTATTTATGATGGCACAGGAAAACCTTTCGAACCACAGCCCAAAAAGAAAATTGAAGAAATCCGGGAAACATATTCTCTCAAAAGACCATATTTCCTTTTTGTTGGTACGCATGAACCGCGCAAGAATTTAGCAACACTGTTTCAGGCATGGGAAATATTCCTGTCATCAAATCCAAATTACTCCCTGGTATTAGCGGGCACGAAAGGCACGGTTTTTTCCACAAAGGTTTTAGGCCAGATTTTAAATCTGACTTATGTACAATTCCTAAATTATATCCAGGATAGCGATTTACCCGCATTATATTCAGGCGCATCAGCAGTTGTCGTGCCATCTTTATACGAAGGATTCGGACTAACTGCGCTGGAAGCCATGGCTTGTGGCGTACCTGTCATTACCTCAAATAATACTTCTTTTCCAGAAGTAACCAGAGACGCGGGACTTCTCGTAAACCC
>Ga0137367_10002817_pt1 | contig 14024 bp, 10 predicted proteins | sample SagtaG_14_FD_104939 | JGI IMG/M metagenome (GOLD analysis project Ga0137367, IMG submission 104939) | Vadose zone soil microbial communities from Sagehorn Ranch, Mendocino, California, USA - Sage1_L_80_16 metaG | ecosystem: Environmental > Terrestrial > Soil > Vadose zone | place: USA... | reverse complement strand
GCAACGGGCGAGGAAGCCTATGGACTTGCGATACTGCTCTTCGAGGAGGCTGCAAAGCTGGATATTCGCCCGCGCTTCCAGATTTTCGCATCTGATCTCGACGAAAGCTCGATCGCCCGCGCCCGCGAAGGCATCTACCCCGCCGCCATCGAAGCCGACGTGAGTCCGGAGCGACTGGAGCGTTTCTTCGCCCGTGAAGGGGAATATTATCGTGTAAAGCAGGAGCTTCGCGATGCTGTGCTCTTTACGAATCACAATGTACTGCGTGACCCGCCCTTCTCACGGCAGGACCTGATCGCCTGCCGCAATGTATTGATCTATTTGCAGCGCGAAGTGCAGGAGAAAGTATTCGATATCTTTCATTACGCTCTCCATACCGGTGGCTATCTCTTTCTGGGCAGTTCTGAATCAGTGGAGCATCTGCCTGAGCTCTTCGAGGTTGTAGATAAAATCCACCGCATCTACAAAGCCAAACCCTGGCAGGGAGAAAGACCCCATATACCGTCTCTGCCATTGACCTTGCGGCGGAGTCATCGATCCAGCGAGGCTGGGACTATATTTCATCCGCGTCCCGGACGCTACGCGGATGAAATCGCACCCACATTCGAGGAACAACATGAGAAGGCACTGGAGACCTATGGACCTCCCAGCCTCATCATTAACGAACTCCACATGGTCCTGCATGTGTCCGAGACGGCTGGGCGATATCTGCTCCAACCCAAGGGACCGATCACCGGCGATGTGCTCAAGCTTGTACGCCCGGAACTGCAAATGGAGTTACGCACTACCATCTTCCAGGCTTTCGAAAAAGATCGCGCGATTGTTAGCGGTCCCGTGTTCGTGCAATTCAACGGACACCCACATCGGGTCATCCTTGCTGTCCGCCCGCGTATGGAGACGGCTGGTGCGGGCAGAGGGCTCGAGAAGCAAGCCCTCATCTTGTTTCTTGAAAATGAGTTGGATGAATCTATGGAAGCCGCAGGTCGCGATGCCAACCAGCTTGCGAATCAGGCGGAACAAAATACACTGGTCGCCCAGTTGCAATCAGAGGTGCTACATCTGCGCGAACAACTGCAAGTCACGATCGAGGAATATGATAGTTCCAACGAGGAGATGAAAGCTGCGAATGAGGAACTGCAATCGATCAATGAGGAATATCGTTCTGCCACCGAGGAACTGGAAACCAGCAAGGAAGAATTGCAATCGGTCAATGAAGAATTGCAGACCGTGAACAATGATATGAAGACTAAGCTGGAAGAGATTTCCCACGCCCATCAGGAGCTCGAGAACCTCATGGGTGCTACGGAAATCGGGACCCTCTTCCTTGATCGAGAACTGCGCATCCAACGCTTTACCGCGGGGGTGAATGACATCATCAACCTCATGCCAACGGACCGAGGTCGCCCCATTGGTCACTTGACCCATAAGCTGAAATATGACGAGTTCACGGCGGATGCCGAGCAAGTCTTACGCCGACTGGTTCCTATGGAGCGGGAGGTGCAAACGGAAAAAAATGATTGGTATCTGCTTCGTTTCCGTCCCTTCCGCACCACACAAGATCGAATCGAAGGCGTGGTGATCACCTTCATTAACATCACTGGGCTCAAGGAAAGTGAGGAGCAACTCGTCGAAGCTAAGGAGACGCTCGAGGAACACGTGTTCGAACGAACGCGCGAACTTGACGAAGCCAATCAAAGGATCCGCCAGGTTCGTGATTTGTTCTTCAAACTGTTCTATTCCAATCCCATCCCCACTTCGCTCACACAACTGGAGGATGGAAAATTTATCAACGTGAATGATGCCTATCTGGAGTTCGCTGGTCTGCAGCGTGAAAATGTGATCGGTCATACTTCGCTGGAGCTAGGGCTGCCACTAGCAAAAGAGATACGATCCCGAATCATTGCTCGACTGCAAAAAGATAACATGCTGCCCAACATCGAATTGAAATGGAAGCGCGCCTCTGGCGAAACGGTGACTGTACTCGCTTCGCTCCAGTTGATCACAATTGACCAAACCCAGGCGTTATTAATGTCATTCATCGACATCAACGACCGCGTCAAGGCCGAGCAACAAATCCGTTCCCTGGCGTATGACCTGACAACCGCAGAGCAGGAGGAACGACGCCGACTCTCACAGCTCCTGCATGATGATCTGCAACAACGCATCTTTGCGGTCAAAATGCAGCTATCCACTTTATACGACGCATATCAAAGTGGTGCTGTGCACACCGCGCAAATAGATTTTGCCCAGCTCCAGGAGTGGCTGGATGAAGCCATTGCGATGACCCGCAATCTGAGTATTGATCTCAGCCCAGCGATTCTTCAGGGAGACGGTTTGACGGACGCACTGACTTGGTTATCCTCCCAAATGGAGACTCAGTATGGATTGAAAGTGACGTTGCATTCCAACGGAATTGCGGCGAAATATGAAGATGCGCTGCGCATTTTATTGTTTCAGGCAGTGCGCGAAGTCTTGTTCAATATTGTCAAACACGCGAAGACGCACGAAGCGAACATAGTTATGCAGAAGGTCGATGGTCACACCTCCATTACGGTCAGCGATGGTGGCATGGGCTTCGATTCAGAGGTGATTATGGAAGGCTCAAAAACTGCTGGAGGTTTGCTAAACCTTCAGCATCGGCTTAATCTTATGGGTTGCAAGCTACAAGTCAAATCACAACCGAACGTTAAAGGCACCCAGGTGATTATTGATATTCCGCTGGATAAGTGAGTAGAAAATATGACTTCTATTTTGGTCATTGAGGATCACGTTGTTTTTGGAAAAGCACTGGTGCGCCTCCTGACCGAGAAGGCAAACGTCGATGTTATCGATGTGGTCAGGTCAGCCGAAGAGGCGCTGGAAAAACTTCCCTCTCTGGATGTGGATCTCGTGCTGATCGATGTTTCACTGCCTACCATGAACGGCATTCAACTGGTCACTGCGATCCACAGACAATTCCCCGATCTTCTCTGTCTGATGTTATCCGGTCATCTGACGCCGTTCTACGTCCAACGTTCCCTGGAGGCAGGCGCGCGCGGTTACGTGCTTAAAGATGATATCCCCGGCGTGCTGGAGGGAGTCGAACGCGTATTGCATGGCGAGATTTACGTTAGTAGTGCCTTGCGTAGTCAGTGAGGTAGTCTTCTAGTGGCGTAGTTGGATAGTCTGCTAATCAGGAAATCACTCGTTTGTAAACAGGTAACACAGTGTTTCATCACTTTCTCCCTGTAAGTAAAATCAGAGTACCCTAGTTTTTTATTCTAGGGTACTTTTCATTGCTGGGGAGCAAGGATTCGAACCTCAAACCTCACGTCCAGAGCGTGATGTGATGCCATTTCACCACTCCCCAATATGATTACCGACTGATCCAGAGTCAGTCGTGCTGCCATTCGACGAGCCTCCAATTTCCACAGCGGGCGGTATTGTATCACGCCATGAAAACAGAGGCAAGTCTCATTTACGGGCGGCGCGGCGCGTGTTGTCTTCCATGTCAAGCAGGATCAACAATACCTTTGAAATTGTCATCAACCCGAAGAAGTAGAAGACGCCGGGCAGCGGCTGTGACAAGTAAGGCGAGAAAAAGTTGAGCGTATTGAGGAAGGTCATACCTTTTTCGAAGAACATGCCGTTGTAATATTGGGCGAAAAACAATAGCAAAGAGACGATCCAATTTATTAAGTAGACGGTCAGCGTCACCCAAGCCAAAATTTCCGCCCAGCGCGAAATCTTTAAGATGGAATCGCGGTCGAAATATGTTCCAAAGAAACCTGCCTGTTTTTCAGTCGATTCGCTCATGATAGCCTCTCTTGAATATTGATGTAGGGCTCATTTATTATGATTCCTTAATTATACTTTGCCCTTTGTTATAATTACTCGATTGACTCTTTTCGCCGTGAAAATGTTCCTGCGATGAAAGCAGATCGCGGCGCGGAAAGAAGCGAAAATTTGATTAAGGCATGGATATGAATCCCGAAGAAAATACCACCAATAAGCCGACTGATTTCATCCGCGAAGCCGTGCAAGAGGACTTGCGCACGGGTCGCTTCAATTATGTCCGTACTCGTCTACCGCCCGAACCTAACGGATATTTGCACATCGGTCACGTCAAGGCGTTTATGATCGATTATTTGGTCGCCAAGGAAAACAATGGCGAGTTGATCCTGCGCTTCGACGATACGAATCCGACCAAGGAAGAGACGGAGTTCGTCGACGCCATCATGGATGATGCGCGCTGGCTGGGCATCGAATGGGTCAAGGTCACCTATGCATCCGATTATTTTGATGAGCTCTATGAATGGGCAAAGAAACTTGTACTCATGGGCAAGGCCTATGTGGACGACCAAAGCCCTGAAGAAGTGAGTGCCAAGCGCGGCACGTTTACCGAGCCCGGCAAGAATTCCCCGTATCGCGACCGTGACGTGGAAGAGAATATGGATTTGCTCGAACGCATGAAGAACGGCGAGTTCCCCGATGGGTCACGCGTATTGCGTGCCAAGATCGATATGGCGCATCCCAACATCAACATGCGCGACCCGGTCATGTATCGCATTATCCATGAACCTGCCCATCACCGCACCGGAAACAAATGGAAGATCTATCCGATGTACGATTGGGCGCACGGACAAAACGACTCGATGGAAGGTATCACCCATTCGTTGTGTTCACTGGAATATCGCGACCATCGTCCGCTCTACGAATGGTTCCCGGTACAACTGGGCGTATTCAAGCCGCGCCAAATTGAATTTGCGCGGCTTAACTTGAATTACACTGTCATGAGCAAGCGCAAGCTTCGACGACTTGTCGAAGAAAATTTCGTGAGTGGCTGGGATGATCCGCGCATGCCAACGCTGCGGGCGATGCGTCGACGTGGCTATACAGCAGAAGCCATCGTGGAATTTGTCCAGCGCATGGGATGGTCAACCGTAGCCACCTCCAACTCGGGTGTGATCGCAGATGTGGCGTTTTTGGAGGCTTGTGTGCGCGATGATCTCAACAAGCATTCACTCCGCCGTATGGCGGTGCTCAAACCGTTGAAAGTTGTCATTGATAATTATCCCGATGATCTCGTCGAAGAAATGAATGCGGTCAACAATCCCGAAGATCCTAATGCGGGCACGCGCCAAGTTCCATTCTCGAAAATTCTTTACATCGAGCAGGATGATTTCCGTGAAACAGCCCCGCCGAAATATTATCGTCTTTACCCCGGCAATGAAGTCCGCTTACGATACGCTTATTTCATCAAGTGCACGCATGCGGTCAAGAATGATGCAGGCGAAGTCGTTGAAGTGCATTGCACCTATGATCCCTCTACACGTGGCGGCGATTCGCCCGATGGCCGCAAAGTCAAATCCACGATTCATTGGGTCTCTGCTGCTCACGCCAAGGAAGCGGAATTCCGTATTTACGATCGCCTCTTCACGAAGGAAGACCCCGAAGAAGGCGACGAGGGATTTATCCAAGCATTGAACCCGAATTCGCTGAACATTCTGAATGGATACGTGGAACCACTTCTCGCGCAAACGAAGCCAGGTGACCGTTTCCAATTCGAACGCCAGGGCTATTTCTGTACCGATATCGAATCGACCAATGCCAAACCCGTTTTCAATTTGACTGTGCATTTAAAAGATACGTGGTCGAAGATTGAAAAAAGGGCAAAATAATAATTGCCACGCAGCATGATTTCCTGGATGTAATTGGAAAATTCATGCCGCGGATTTTTCGCATGGCAGATGAAACGGGAGAATATTAACAACCTTGCGAAGGCCTTGGGCCTTCGCAAGGCACTAGCGGAGATACAACGATGAGCACATCTATCTCAGAAAATTTTCAGCAGCAATTGCTTGGTTACTCACAGACGGAAGGCTTGAATGAACGGCGTGAGATCGAAGAAAAACTTTGGACACAATACGGCGCGGAATACGCCGTCTTTGTATTAGATATGTCCGGCTTCTCGCTGCTCACACGGAAATATGGAATCGTCCATTATCTGTCGATGGTGAGACGCATGCAATTGACTACAGAACCGATCGTCAAATCGCATGGCGGAAGCATGATCAAATACGAAGCCGATAACTGCTTTGCGGTTTTTCCTGATCCGCTCTCGGCGGTGAACGCGGCGATTGCCATGCAATATGCGTTCGCGGCATCCAACATCCTGACGCCTGATGATTTCGATATTCACATCGCCTGCGGCATCGATTATGGCAAATTGCTCATCATTGGACATGAAGACTGCTTCGGCGATCCGGTGAATCGTGCTTCCAAAATGGGAGAGGATCTTGCGGCTGCCGGAGAAGTTCTGGTTACAAAAGAAGCGATGGAGATGATTCCTGATTCTGCAAATATCAAAGCTCGTGAGATTGTTGTCTCTATTTCGGGAATCACCATTCCCGCATTTGTAATTCAATATAAAAACGAAACATCCTTGGTTTGACAGAAAAACTGCGTGCTCATGAGCACGCAGTTTTTCTGTTATGGCAGGTCATCTGGAGGAGGCGGTGGCCCATCGCGGCGTACATAGGTTGTGCGGTTGGCAGACGCAAACAGGGCAACCAGTAAAACGATCGCCAGCAACCCTAGAAAGCCATAGAACAGTAACATCATAACATTGGGACCCGCCGTACCTGTCACAGGCACCACTTGGGTAACGCCTGGAGCAATGACAGTAGTGACAATATTCGTTACAACGACTGTAGTAACAACAGTCGGCGCGACGAGGGTGTCTTGCAAGGCGGGCTGGGCGTGTGCGGAAGGAGCAGATACAAACCCGAACACACCCCACATCACCACAAATACGATCAAGGTTAAGGTGTAGATCATTTTTCGATTCATAGGAAGATCCTTTGCTTTCCGCTCCAGTCTGGTCGGCGCTAGTCCTTGTAGAGGGAATACTGGAACACTAAATAAATAGAATTTGCAGTCTGCTGCTCGATGTCCCCGTAGGCTGCATGGCAAATCACTGATATTTTTTATAACGAAGATTTTTCTGAACTGTTATCCCACCTGATTTATCAAATACCGCAGCATTTACTACACTGAATTTTTAAATTCAAGAATACGAATCACTTCAAGAGTTTAGCAAGAATGAGCTAAGCGCTAAATGAATGCTCCGTGCATAATAGATCATGCACGGGGCTGTATTTTGTGTCCTGAAGGAAAGACTAGGTTGCATCTAAAATTCGGATTGCATTTTGCAATCGCTGTAACACTTTTTCACGTCCAATAATCTCCATGCTCTCAAATAATGGAGGGCTGACTTTTTGTCCGGTCACTGCTACGCGCACAAGGCCAAATACCTGATTCGCGCTAAACCCTGAGTTCTCTACATACTCACGCATGACGGGCTCCGCAGTCGCATGTGAAATATCCGGTAATGATGAAAGGATCTCATGGGATTTGCGAGCGATCCCTGCGGATTGCTGCGCGTCGAGTCCCTTGGCAATCAACTCTTCGGGATTCGGTTCCACAGTGTCTTTGAAGAAGAAACTCGCAAACGCGAGACAATCATCTAATGTCACGAGGCGCTCTCGGATCAGTGGCGTGACTTTGAGCAGCGTCTCATTCGGGACCTCTAAACCAGCGTCAGTAAAATAAGGCTTGATTCGCGCCGACAAGTCTTCGGTCGTCAGGAGACGGATATGTGTTCCGTTGAAATGATCCAACTTCTGGAAGTTGATCGCGGCTGGCGAAGGCGTGAGGTTGTCGATACTGAATCTCTTCACCATATCCTCGAGAGACATCACATCGTCTTCTGCAACGCCCCAGCCCATCAATGCAATCCAATTCAAAACACCTTCGGGGATATAACCAAGACCGTCCAGATCGTCAACAAAAGTTGAGTGCCCATCCTTCATGTCGGCGGCGGTATCGCGCTTGCTCATTTTGCCTTTCCCGCTTGGCTTTAAAAGTATGGAAAGGTGTATCCAGATCGGCTCATCCCAGCCAAATGCGCGAATAATCTGCACATGCAACGGCAAGGTAGGCAGCCACTCAGCGCTTCGCGTCACGTGCGTGATTTTCATCTCATGATCGTCCACCATCGCCGCCAGGTGATACGTTGGCAAACCATCGGATTTCAAGATGACATAATCATCGAGATATTTATTTTCTGTGACGATATCGCCGCGTACATGATCGTGTGCAATTGTCGTTCCCTCATAAGGCATCTTGAATCGGATCACATGCTTCTCGCCTGCGGCAACACGGCGAGCTGCATCAGAAGGATCCAAAACACGACAAGTCCCATCATAACGAACTCGATCCACTTTTCGGACTTCCTGTTCTTTGCGCATCTGGTCGAGTCGCTCGGGTGTACAGAAACATGGATAAGCATGTGCCCTCTCGACAAGGATTTGAGCATGACGCTGATAAATCTCACGCCGTTCTGTTTGTCGGTAAGGTCCGTATTGTCCGCCATGAAAAGGGCTTTCGTCCGGTGTCATACCAAGCCAATCTAAACTACGCGCGATCACTTCTTCAGCACCAGGTACAAAGCGTTTCTGATCCGTGTCCTCTATACGTAAAATAAACTGCCCACCAGTTTGGCGAGCGATCAAATAGGAATAGAGAGCATTTCTCGCATTGGCGACATGAAATCTTCCAGTTGGTGATGGTGCTAATCGTGTGCGTGCGGGTTTTTGATTCAAAGATTCATCTCCAAAATAATTTCGGTGGTTGAGTGTGGCGCATTCAGCGCCGCGTATCGAAACCACCCATTCAATGTCTGCTTGTTATTCGATGGTCTCGATACGTCCCGCGAAAAGCACGCGAGACTACTCGACCATCAGAACATAAAAATATCAAAATTCAAGTTGCCTGAATCGCATGGCAACACTTTCCACTAATCCAATGCCTAACATTAGAGACGTAAGACCACTGCCGCCATAACTGATAAACGGCAGGGGCAAGCCGGAAACGGGCACGATATTCAAGTTCACGCCGATGTTGACCATGCCTTGAAAGAAAATCAATGTCGCAACACCGTAGGCGATGGTCATGCCTGACACATCGCGCGCCTTTTGCGCGGCGCGCAGACATCTCCAAACCACGAGGACGATGATCAAGATCACCAGCAAACTGCCGGCCAAGCCAAACTCCTCTGAGATGGCAGAAAAAATAAAGTCAGTATGACGTACTTTCAAGAAGCGAAGTTGCGTCTGCGTGCCGTGGCCATATCCTTTACCGAACAAACCACCAGAACCGATTGCTATTAATGCCTGCTGCACATTGTATGTAGCACCGAAGGTTGCATTCTTATCAGGCACGATAAAGTTAGCAATACGCTCCTGCTGATAATCCTGTAAGAACGGAATTTTAATTCCAAACGCCGAAAGCCCGATAACACTTCCTACAAGAATGACAGCAATGCCACCAAATAACAACAGATGCTTCAATTGGATTCCGTTGAACCAAAGCAACGCAGCCAGAATCACCATCAGCACAACAACGTTGCTTAGATTCGGTTGAAGCAAGATCCAGATACCCAAAAGCATTACCCAAATAAATGCGCCGATGATCCAGCGCAAGTCTCGCGGCTGATTCTGAGTCTTGTCGAAGTAACGCGCCAGCAAAAGGATGGCGGCGATCTTGGCAAACTCCGTCGGCTGGACGAAGAGCACGCCGACCTGGAACCAGCGCGCCGCACCGAACACTGCTTGGGCGCTCAGAAATAGTGCAAACAACAATATACTCATTACAAAGACGATGGGACGATATAACGCCATCCAATAGCGGTAATCAATAGCCGCAACGACAAAGATCAATACGATTCCAAGCAGTGCGAAATAAATCTGCCGATTTATCAGGGGCACAAGCTCTGTATTCCCCGCCACCGCCGATCGGATCATGGTTGTGCCAAAAGCGGTCGCCAAAACAACCGCGCCTACTAACCAGAAATCAAAATAACGCCACGAGATATCTTTAAGCATACAGACGGGGTTACTTACTGCGCTTCCTCGCACGGCGACGGGCTGCACTCTTAATAGGAATATCCGCCACGAGGCGCTGGGAACGTCCATCGTGTTCCACGCCAATCTGCATGGCTTTTACGTCAATATCAACGTGCCGCGAGATCGTCTCGATCAAATCATCTTTAAGGGAATCTAGTTCGGCTGGCGTCAGATCGGTACGGTCGTGAACAAGAACCAATTGCAAACGCTCTTTGGCGTTATCCGCGCTGCTTTTCTTTCCAAAAAAACGCTCAAAGAAACTCATATTACTTCCTCCCCGTCAGGCGCTGAATGCGGTCCCAAATGCCGCCTTGATGATCGAGTGACATGAAAGGAACATTTTCACCTTTCAGCCGTTTGGCAATATTTCGGAAGGCTTGTCCTGCTCTGCTCTTTGGATCGAACGCCACAGGCGCGCCGCGGTTCGAACCGATAATCACATTTTCATCCTCGGGCACAATCCCGATTAACTCAATTGCCAGCAGGTCAAGCACATCTTCCGGGGAGAGCATGTCACCATTTTTTACAAGCGTGGGATTCAAACGATTGAGAATCAGCGCTGCCGGGCCTTTTTCCTCCGCCTCGAGGATCCCGATCACCCGATCCGCATCACGCACCGCGGAGACCTCTGGATTCGTCACCACTAAGACGCGGTCCGCAGCGGCGATGGCATTCTTAAATCCACGCTCGATACCTGCCGGAGAATCGATCAAAACAAAATCGAAATCCGCTCGCAAGTCTTTAACGAGTCGATTCATATCGCTCGGCGAGACTGCGTTTTTATCGCGCGTCTGTGCCGCCGGGATAAGATACAGTTCAGGCAACTTCTTGTCACGGATCATGGCCTGCTTCAAACGGCAACGGCCTTCGATCACATCTACAATATCATACACAATGCGGTTTTCCAGCCCGAGAATCACATCGAGGTTGCGAAGACCGATGTCACCGTCAATGCAGACAACCTTCGAGCCATCCGCCGCCAGCGCGACGCCAAGGTTTGCAACAGCGGTTGTCTTCCCTACTCCGCCTTTTCCAGATGTGATGGTAATAACTTTTGCGGGCATAAATTTTTCCTATGTAGAAATAATCGATGGCGTCCAAAAATACCGCCTCCATAAAATATCTTCCTACCCGGTTGACCAGAACTCAGCCTGTAGTTTCCCATTTTCATTAATTCGCGCTCGCTCAGGTTTTGGATGTTCCTGGGGTTTCAACACTGCCGAGACTTCATCCGCAATACGCAACTGCGTGGGTGAAAGATCGAGCGCACAAATTGTGGCAGTCCGGTTGCCTTTCGATCCGGCATGGACCATACCGCGCAATCGGCCCCAGATGATGACATTCCCTTCCGCAATTATCTCGGCTCCCGGATTTACATCACCCAGCACCACCACATGACCTGCAAACTCGATGCGTGTGCCAGAGCGAAGGGTTCGGTTCAGGAACATGGCTGTCTCTTCACCGAGATTTTCCACTGAAAACTGACGAGACTCTTCTGGTCTTGGCTTGGAGATGCGCGTCGCTAGTCCAAGAAGCTGAGCGGTCTTTTCTGTGGTCGGCGATTCGCTGACGACTGCCCACAAGGAGATTCCGCGTTCGGACAGCTCATCGCGTAAAGCCACCAATTCGGTCACATGCAGTACCTGACTCGCTACATCCAAAGCGAGACGCGCACCTTGAAAGAAGGAAGGCTGTGCATCCACTTGCGCGATCAACGCGGCGCGTTGTACATTCCAGGGAGCATCGTCCAATGAGACGAGCAGTCCATCGCGCAAACCTTTTATTTGGATGATCGAATTCGCCTCGTTCATGGATTAACCGTTGTAAAGTACTCTCAAAAATGTGATAGTAAATTATAGCATGAAGGTTTCAGGGTGTTTGTGCACCCGCACTCTTCGCAAGATCTATAGACTTGAGTTCAAAATAGGCTTGCATAATACGTGCGACGATCGGCGCAGCAACCGTACCGCCTTCGTTGCCATTATAGGCAAACGCCAAGATAATGATCTCCGGGTCGTCAAACGGAGCATACGATAGCGTCCAAGCATGAGTAGGCCAGGCGCCAAACTGACATCGATTCGCCTTGCTCGCGACATCATCACAATATTCGGCTGTGCCTGTCTTGCCCGCCACCGCAATCGGTAATGGATATCTTACAGTGAAAACCTTGTTCAGAGTTCCGAGAGGCGTTTCTGTGACAGCCAGGCGTGTCCCCGTTCGAACAGCATCCACAGTGGACGGCTTCACCGTTTTAAGTCTTCCGGTTTTGTCACAATAACCGCTCTCGCAGTTCCACTCGTTAATCATTGGCGTTTGCGTGATATCCCATTTCAGATTGGGAGTGAATGGTGAGATTTGATAGCTGCCTTCCGGTGGCTTCGAGAGAAGTTGATCAGGCTTGGATGGGTTTACCCAAACCTTCTGTGTTCTGCCGTCTTTACCAACGATCTCACGCTCCTCATAGATAGAAAAATCCTTTAGATCTGGGTTAAACCACACAGGAATCACGCGTCCTTCACTATCCTGTACTTCCCGGACAACTGTTGGCTGCATCAACTTGCCATGATTGGCAATCGTCGCGCCAGACAGCAATACCTGGAGTGGCGTGCCCAAAACATATCCCTGTCCCACGCTGGCGATATAAGTATCGCCGGTAGACCAAACTTCACCTTTGTTAATGCGTTTCCATTGCGGATCTGGAATCAAACCAGGGGCTTCACCGGGCAGTTCAATACCAGATCGTTTGTTGTAGCCTATCGCTTGCGCATATTCTTTCAGACGGTAAATACCCAGCCCTTCTGGGATCTCATCTTTATATCCGCCACCTAGTTTATAAAAACACACGTTGCTCGAATAAGCTATACAATGGAAAAAATCTAATTGACCAAAACCTTCGGCGTTGATGACGCCGTTGCGATCATAAATCCAATCCACGAAATCGCGCGAGTTTCTACCTGTGCATGGATCTGTAGGAAGAAATCTTTCACACAGCACGAGCTTGCCTGGAGTTTTGACGATCTGATCCGGTCCAATGACACCCTCATTAAAGGCGCCAGTCGCGGTTGAAAGTTTGAACGTGGAGCCCGGAGGAAGTGCGGCGGAAATAGCGTTATTCACTAAAGGATGACGCGGATCCTTGCTCAATTGATCATAATAATAACCAGGGATAAAACGCGCCATGCGGTTATTTTCATAGGATGGATACGAAACCATCGCCAGAATTTCACCTGTTTTGGGATTCATGGCAATGACTACGCCGCTTGAAATGCGTAATTGCCCATAGTAAGCATTCCAGGAATCGATCTCGTCCTTTAAGACAGCCTCGGCAGCTTGTTGCAGACGCGTGTCAATCGTCAAGACTACGTTATTACCCGGCACCGACGGAATTGGTGGCTCAAGATTCCGTAACACTTGGCCTGCCACGTCCACTTGCACAACACGTTTTCCATTTTGGCCCAGCAATATATCATCCAGAGAGGTTTCCACACCGGCATAGCCAACCTTGTCACGGTTCGCGATAAAGCCACGGCTTTTATAAGCATCTTCAAGCGCGGCGGATATAGGGCCTAAAAATCCCACCACATCCGAAGTGAGCGACCCCGTTGGATAATCGCGGATTGGCTCGATCTCCATCGTGACTCCCGGCCAGTCTACAGATTTTTCACCGATCACGCGCGCAAGCTCTTCACTGATATTGCAGGCAATTTTTACAGGAGTATACGGGGCAAGCGAATCTCCCAAGGCGACCATATCTGCAATACTGGGGCCGGGCACACAAGCAGAATAGAGTTTGGCACTGTTAAGAGTTTCTTCTGTAACCGGACCCCCGGCTGGTACTCCGGTTAATTGCGAAACTTCACGATAAATTCTTTGTGTATCCGCATCATCATCGGGCAGGCTGGCGGGTGTAATCACAACGTTGTAGGAGGCAGTGTTGCGGGCCAAGATATAGCCGTTCCGATCATAGATAATCCCACGCGATGCGGGATCACTGATTTCCAATGTATAGTTATCAACAGCCTGGTTCGTCCAACTTTGCGGAGCGAGTACCTGATACTTTACTAACTGCCAAATTAT
>Ga0137367_10002804_pt1 | contig 14050 bp, 10 predicted proteins | sample SagtaG_14_FD_104939 | JGI IMG/M metagenome (GOLD analysis project Ga0137367, IMG submission 104939) | Vadose zone soil microbial communities from Sagehorn Ranch, Mendocino, California, USA - Sage1_L_80_16 metaG | ecosystem: Environmental > Terrestrial > Soil > Vadose zone | place: USA... | reverse complement strand
GGACTGATTGTCCTCGGGGCATTGACAATTACTGTGATCGCAAGCGCTTTTCTGCCGCTGATTTCTCCGGCGCGCCTCGGTTTACCTTATATACTGGCGAGCCTGATCATTGGCTTTGTTCTTCTCCTGCAACCAAGCTTTCAACTCAATAAAGAGAGAGACGGACGCTATGCAGCAAAACTATTTGACAGAGCCAGTTATTATCCTGTAGCCCAGTTTGCGCTCATATCTATTATTTTGGTTGTAACTATGTTAATGAGTTAGTCGCCACAAACATCATCAACAAAAAACATGATTCAGCCCAAACTTAAGGATTCAGCCACTGATTACACGGAAACTCACGGATTTTGAATTAATCTGTCAGAACAGTGTCCTGAAGGCTAAAAATTTAGCCGGCCCAACGCAGAGGGTCGGCTAATTTCGTGTAAATCTGTGAAACTTGTGCTGAGCCTGTCGAAGTATCCGTAGCTAAAATGCTGAAAAATTAAATTCGGGGTGTTTCATGTTTGCATTGTTCCGCTTATCGCCAGAAATTTTGTGTGAATGGAATGAGTCGCAAGGCGGTGTCGAGCAACAAGCCAAACATGAAGAGGGAACCGAACTTTCGGTTATTGACGAAGGCATAGCCTACAAAATACAAAGGCCAGCCGATTTGTCCTTCGGGACGAGTCTCAGGTTTCGGTTGCAGAAATTTTGGATAGATCTGTAAGAACGTTGGAAGCGCCAAGAATACGATCAACATTACCGGCGTGAAAAATTTGACTGCGATCAAATATAACGTGAAGAGATACGGGGCAATCATCATGGTCAGTACAGCGTAGCGTGAAACCTTTTCGCCAATCACCACCGGCAGCGTATGGATACCTTTTTCGTTGTCCATTTTCAGTTTGTCGATGTGCTTGCCGAAGATCACCGTGGTCACTCCTAAAACATAAGGGAGGCTGGCGATAACGACAAACCAATTCCATTGATGGGTGAGAACGTAATACCCACCACCGATCATCAACGGACCCCAAACAATTAACACAGCCACTTCTCCGAGCGCCATTCCTTTGAGGGGCCACGTATAAAACAGCAAGAAGAACGCGCCAAGGCCAAGCAGAAGCCAGGTGGTGGTGCTAAAACCTGTAGACCAAAGCAAATACAATCCAAATAGAAAAGCAATCAAACCTGTCACTGCAAAATAGGTGAGATGCTGACGCCGTGTCATTAACCCACTGGCGATGGGTTGCGCGCCATAAATATTTCGATAGTAGTTATCCTTGTCCACGCCACGGACGTAGTCGGTGAAATCGTTGAAGATGTTGTTGGAGGCGTGAGCCAGGATTAAGCCAAACGTAAGCGCAAGCCAGGGCAGAAAATGGAAGGATCCGTCGCGCCAGGCGAAAAGTCCCGCCAGAGCCGCTGAGATAAAGGTCATCACCAGCACCGCTGCCCGCGTCGAGATGAGCCACTTCGAGATTACATCCAATCCATCCCACTCTGTTTTTGAAACTTCAGGAATTACATTGAGCGCCTTGCGCCACATTGCAAAGTTCATAATGGGTCTCCTTTGACGGTTTTTGGATAAATTATATCTATATTACTTTAAATAGGTCTGGAGATTTGTCAGTGAGGTTTTGTAGAATTATCCTGAGCTGTTTGCAAAGTAAACAGAAAGGTCGCGCCCTGCCCCTCTTCACTCTCGACCCAGATCCTGCCGCCGTGATATTCGACGATGCGCTTCACAAGCGCCAAGCCGATGCCTGTCCCATCGACGTTCGGATCTAACTGATTGAAGAGTCCAAAAATTCGTTCGTGATGCTCGGGCGCAATGCCAATGCCGTTGTCGCGTACAAAGAAGATTGGCTTTTCATCGTCAAAACCTTTGCAGCCGATTTCGATGCGAGGCTCAGGTTGATTTCCCATATATTTGGCGGCATTATCGATCAAGTTCTGCACAAGCTCCAATAATCGTTTTGCATCACCATATACAGATGGCATATCGGACTCTACATCTACTTGAATACCACGTTCATGCAGGCGACCATCCGTGAGTTCCAAGGCTTCATTCACCAATGTGTTGAATGAAACAGTTTGTGATTCATTCATCATACGACCGATACGGGAGAGATCGAGGAGATCCTTCAACAAATCCTGCATTTTGAAGGCGGCGCGGGAAATACGGTCCAAATCTTTATGCAGGGCTTCGATGTTGCCGGTTCGAAAATCATCTTCGAGATAACCGAGAAAACCGACGATGGTCACAAGCGGCGATTTCAAATCATGGGAGACCGTGTAAACGAAGCGTTCCAATTCCGCATTCTTTGCCCCCAGCTCATTCAGCAAACGCTCGCGTTCCGTCTCTGCTTCCTTTCTGCTCGTGATATCTTCAATAGTCCCCTCATGATATAAGATCCTTCCACTGCTATCTCTTACCGCGCGTGCATTGCTCGAAATCCAAATTGTGGAACCATCTTTTCTACGATGTCTGGCTTCGAAGCCATGAATCGCGCCATCCGTTTCAAGCGCGTACATGAATGCTTCTCTGTCTAATGGATTTGCATAAATTTGTTCCGGAATGGCAGAGATTGCATCCACGAATCCTTGAGAGGAATCATAACCATAGATACGAGCCATGGCTGTATTCGTGCTCAAGAACTTCCCCTCCGGCGTGCTTTGAAAAATCCCATGAGCGGAATTCTCGACAATATCGCGGTACTTTTCCTCTGCGTGGCGTAGGGCTTGTTCGGCGCGTTTTCGATCTGTGATATCCACAACCGTGCCCGCCATGCGGACAGGTTTTTCTGCACTGTTGCGATACACATTCCCGCGTCCTTCCAGCCAACGGATCTCGCCATTTGACAATTGAATGCGATGCTCTACAAGATAAACAAAATCCTTCTCTTCCAGGCTGCGCTGGATTGTGTTCTGAAGTTGTGGAAGATCTTCGGGATGGATAATTGATAAATAGGTGGAATACTGCCCGTCAAACTCGCCTCGTTGCATTCCAAAAATATTCTCGATCTTTTCGGACCATTTGACAGCTCCTGTTTCGATGTCCCAACTCCATGTGCCCATGTTTGCCGCGTCCAAGGCAAATCGTAGACGTTCCTCGCTATCGCGTAATTCGGACTGCTGTTCTTTTTCAATTTGATCGCGAGACCACATCGAGACAAGCACCAGTACTCCACAAATCACCATTGAAGACAAAGGACCAATTACAGATGAAATCCCCGCAAAGGCCTGCGGTGTCAAATATGGCATCGACAAGATCATCACGATTCCGGCGCAAGCAAAGATCATCGTAGAGCGAATGGAAAGTAAAATTCCGCCGAAGATCAAACCGGGAATCAAATAGTAAAGGGTAATCACTGGATTTGCAGCACCACCAGATACAATATTGGTAAAGATCACAATAGGAAACATAGCAATGGTTAAGGAAGAAGCAATCCCATACTGCCCCACTTTGTTTAACAAATACGCAGCGACCAAAAATATATATCCGTACCAGGGCGGTATGTACCCTGGCTTGGTTAGGAGGTAAACAAAATCTACCCCGGCGAATGCAAGAATAAATATCAGCAAAAAGAGATTTAGAAGGCGCGACTTGTGACGCAACGCGACATCGCCAATCCGAGGGGATGGTTCTATCAAGACGATTCGGAGGCGTGAGAAAATGCTGGAAATCATTGCCTTGACTTTGTAGCAGGCGGGCTCGGAAGTGTTAAAAAGAACGTCGTCCCTTTGCCTGGCTCTGATTGCAGCCAAACCGTGCCTTGATGGAATTCGATAATTCGTTTGACCAGCGCAAGACCTACCCCCGTCCCATCTGTACGGGCATCAAGCTTATTGAACAAACCGAAAATATTTTCTTGAAACTCAGTGGGAATGCCGATCCCGTTATCCCTAACGTAAAAAACTGGCATATCCGCGCGCGCCCCATGTTGGCCGATCTCGATCCGTGGAGAAGGCTGATTCCCCATAAATTTTGCCGCGTTATCGATCAGGTTCTGCATCACCTCCACAAGGCGCTGACGATCGCCAAAAACAGGGGGAAGTTTTGGCTCGACACTCACCGCGATATTCCCCTGGGAGATTCTTCCATGCAAAAGCTCCAGGACATCGGCAATGAGTTCATTGAACTGGATCTCCTTCGGTTCATTGATGAGCCTGCCTACACGCGACAATTCCAGCAAGTCGCTTAACAATTGCTGCATTTTCTCAGTGGCGCCGGTGATGCGCTGTATATCCGAATCCAAACGGACAAGGTTGCCGCTCTGACTGTCCTCGCGCAAAAAGCCCAAGAAGCCGCGGATAGTGATGAGAGGCGATTTGAGATCGTGAGAGACTGTGTAGGTAAACCGTTCCAGTTCGGCGTTCTTTGCTTCCAGCTCCGCAATCAATTTTTCGCGCTCATCCTCAATCCATTTTTGCAGCGAGATGTCGCGCACCATGGCGAGAACAGTGTCTTCGCCGAGCGGAGTAAAGCGCGCTTCGAAGCTTCGATTTTTGCCATCCTGATCAAGATCATATTGAAATGCATGAACGTGCCCCGACTCTAATGCACGGGTGATGGCAAAATTCGTTTGGTCTGCCAGCGCAGGCAGCACTTCGCCAATCTTCTTGCCCAGAAATTGTTCCGGTGGAAAAAGAGGCTGGTTGGTATCTGATGGAATAAATTGGAGGATTGTGCCATCGTTCTTGAATTCAAAAATCATATCGGGGATGGACTTAAGCAGGGCGCGGATTCGAGCTTCACTTCTGCGCAACGCATTTTCTGCATTCTTTAGCGGTGTAATATCCAATTGGGTTCCCCATAGACCGACAAGAAAACCATCTTTGATTACACCGACAGCACTATTCAGAAAATGAACCGTCTCGCCATAGCGCGTGATTTCTTTTGTTTCGCGATTCCCGGAGCGATAGTTTTCCTTAACAAGTTTTAGGGTTGCCTGAAAATTCATCGGGGCGAGTGATTCACCTGCTTCCACATCTAATAAGCGTACCCCGCGGATCTCCGAACTTGATTCATAGCCATACATTTGTGCAAGAACATCATTGCATTCCGCAATGTAGCCGCGCTCATAAATCAGCCTGACTTGCTCCTCGGCGGGCAGGTCTGTTGGAATGAATTCATCAAAAGCCAGATACCAGATCCCCTCAATACTCTGTTCGACAAAATTGCGATATTTCGACTCACTAGCTTGCAACGCTTGCTGAGCTTTTCTCTGATCGGTGATGTCATGGAACATCGAAAGAATAGCTGATTCATTTTCAACGTTAATCAATTCATAGAACGCGAGCGTGGTCCGTTCCTCTCCGGAACGACTTATAAACTTGTAGGCGGGGTTACGCAGCGACTTTTGCTCCTTCAATCGCTTAATGAACTTTTGGCGCTCGCTTTCATTGCTCCAAAATCCCAGATCAATCGTTGTTTTACTGAGAGCAGCTTTCCTGTCATAACCGATCAGCTTTAGATAGGCATCGTTGGCATCCAGAAGATGGCCATCCCGAGCTGAAGTAATGGAAATCGCCACAGGGCTTATATGAAATACCTTGCGAAACTTTTCCTCCCCGATTCGCACGGCTTCTAGGGAACTCATGACGTTGTTGACGACCAAATAGACAAGCAGAATCAAGAGAAGAAATACCGCCGTCAAATCTCTTGCCATCACGAGCGGTGCATCTGTATGCGGAACCCGTAAGCCCTGTGCCTCTGTAATGGCAAATACCCATATAGCCATGAGGCTCATCCCAGATAAGGTAATAGAAACGCGCCAGTTGGTAAGTAGTGCTGCTACAAGGATGATCAGAAAATATATGTAAATAGAAATGTCGCGGATTCCGTCTGATGACCATGCCTGGTACGTTACTAGTAACCATGATAACCCGACCTCTGCCATGGCGCCCGTTTCGATATAGCCTTGCCTTAATAGAAAAAGCAATATGAATTGCAACAAAAGTACAGCAATTAGAACCAGCAACGTTGAGGTTAGCGATCCCCCTGTTTCCCACAAACGCTGAATAACAACAATTGAATCAAACACAATTACACTAATGATAATTGCGTAGAGGAGCCTGGAAACCGTCTCACGACGTTCCAGTCCAAAGAAGTGGTTGAAATGCCTGGCGAATGGGCTCGAAGTTCATGCTCGCACTCTTCCACTGGAGGAGTATATCACGGCGAATAGGGTCGGCTTGAGGATGCGATGAAGCACAGAAACTTCTACTGCAATGCTCGCTCGTAGGAAGCGATGATCTGGTCCCACACCGGATTCATTTGCTGTTCAATCGTTTGGAAATCAGGATGTTCTTCAAACCAAGCGACTGAGCGACGAACGCCCTGTGCCCAATCCACTTCGCAGACAAAGTCTGGGACAAAGCGTTTGATCTTGCTATTATCGAACACCTCGCTGTTGGATTTGTCGCCGATGAGGCTTCCGACCGCGTCTGACCAGTATCTGGCAATTAAATCGGATGGGATGTGGATCACGTTCGGTTCCAGGCCGAGAGCTTGATACACTTCGAAATAAATTTGATCCCAGCTGAGAACTTGATCAGATGTAATTTGAAATGCCTCACCGACTGCTTTCTCATTCCCCAAGAGACCGACCAGACCTTTGGCAAAATCCGCGTTCCAAGTCAACACCCAAAGGGACGTGCCATCGCCGGGGATAATCAATTTTTTGCCGCGCTTCATGCGGTCAATATTTGTCCATGGATGTGCCCAACTGCCGACCGCAAATGGAATTTGTGTTGGTCCGTATGTATGGGAGGGACGAATAATTGTGATTGGAAATCCCTCGTCTCGATAGGCTTGCTTCAATCTGTTTTCGCAGGCAATCTTATTGCGGGAATATTCCCAATAGGGATTCTCCAGCGGTGTTTCTTCGGTAATCAGATAATTCTTCACAGGCTTTTGATAAGCAGATGCAGAACTGATAAACACAAACTGATTCGTTTTCCCACGGAAGAGACGAATATCGCGTTCAATATCGTTAACGGTATAAGAGATAAAGTCCACTACCGCGTCGAAATGGTGATTCGCTAAAAGCGCCGCGAGAGCCGCTTCGGTATCAGCATAAACATCCGCCTGCAAAACGATGGAACCTTGCGGCGCGGAATATTTCCGCGAAACGGAACGATTCAAAATAAATAATTCATGCCCACACGCAGCGACCAGGTCGGAGCAGGCAGAACTGATCAGTCCAGTGCCGCCGACGAAGAGGAATTTCATTAACCCTCGCCCATTTCCGGAATCGGTTCGACAGGCATACGATGTGCAAGATAGTTTTCGATCACAAAAATGATGAGTGCGGCCCAAACAATTCCAAAACCGATCAGATGTGATTGATCGAAAGGTTCCTTGTAAAGAAACACGCCAATCAGAAATTGCAGTGTGGGGGCGATGTATTGAAGTAAGCCGACCAACGAAAGCGGAATCTGTTTCGCCGCCGAGGCAAACAGGAGCAGGGGAATCGTTGTCACCGCCCCGGCGCCGATCAATAGAGCAGTGATGAAGGTACCGTCATGAGCGAATGCACCAGTTCCAGTGAACTCCACAAACAAAAGATAGATTAAGGCGATCGGAAATACAATTCCTGTTTCGAGAGTGAGCCCGTATAAGGAACCGAGCGGTGCAAGCTTTTTGACAAAGCCATAAAAGCCAAAGGAGAATGCCAAGGCGAGAGCGATCCACGGTAGGCGACCGTAAACAAAGGTTAAATAAATTACGCCGATCGCGGCGATCCCTACGGGAACCCATTGCATCGGGCGAAGCCGCTCGCGTAGAAAGATCACGCCCAGCAATACACTGAGCAACGGATTGATGAAGTAGCCGAGGCTTGTTTCCACGATGAAACCCGCGTTCACTCCCCACACATAAACAAGCCAGTTGATCGTCAGCAGAACACCTGCGATGGCATAGATGCCGAGAACCTTAGGCTTCAAGGCAGTGGACCGAAAATCCTTCCATTGGCGAGTGATAAGGAGAATAGCAATCAGCAGGATAAATGACCAACTAATGCGATGCCCAATCACTTGCATGGCAGGGACTGGATGCAAAAACTTCCAATATATGGGAAAGAATCCCCAGAGGATGTAGGTGACAATGCCATACAAAATACCTTTATTCATAGAACTCCTTTGGAATACCTGGAAAGACCTTGCACGGTACGCACACCGCTCCGGTTAGTTGGCGCCGGGGAGTGCAGGTGAAGCGCGTGAAACCTTCGTAAGGTTAATTTTAGAAACTATCTATCGGCTGTCTTCCTGCATAACCGGCATCGACCTCATGCCAATAGGCGATATCCCCTTCTCCGTACTGCCAGCAGAGGTACACCTCGCGTCCGTTTCGCAACGCGGGGAAATCCAAAAGACCGATATTAATATCCTTGATTAAGACACCTGTATCCTGGATCTGATGCACCAGCGCGTCGAGTTTTTCAAAGTCTTGAATCATGCGACTCAACGTACGGTTGCCGCCATTGCCGACAGATTTCTCGATGGCAGTCCATGCTTCAGGCTGTTTTTGAAGGATAATCTGGCGAATCCGCTGCACTTCGTCCATGAGCGGACGGATCGTACTCAACGTTTCATTGGCTTCTTGGAGGGTAAAGTATTGAGGCATTGGATGAGTATACACGGAAATAAGTAGATAGGTAAACAGGCACGTGAGCGGCTGTATAATTTAACTGTTCACAATATCCACACCTTCCCAAGCATTTTCGCTCGATTGTGTTTCCAAACTTAAAACACTAAACAATCCGCGTAGAGGAGTTTCCCCATGAGTCCAGCCTGTATGTCCAAGGTAGAAGCAGCGATGCGTATCGTATTGACATTCAATGATGCCTTCAACATTCACGATGTCCCCGAAATGATGAAGTTAATGAGCGAGAATTGTGTCTTTGAAAACACAGATCCCGCCCCAGATGGGACGCGCTATTCAGGGAAAGACGCCGTGACCCAATTTTGGCGAACCTTTTTCCAAGAGTCGCCGCACGCACATATCGATATCGAAGAAATTTTTAGCCTGGCAAATCGCTGTATTATGCGCTGGAGATATAGCTGGGAAGATACAGAGGGCAAAAAGGGACATGTTCGTGGCGTGGATATTTTCCGTGTGGAAGATGGTCTCATCGCTGAAAAGTTTTCTTACGTCAAGGGATAACGTGTGAATTTCCTATATGGCGAATTCCTTTTCCTTGCTTACTTTGAACTGCTTTGGGCTATGGCTGCCAAACACTAAGCCGCGATTGTTAGCCTTAGCACGGGAATTAGAGCAGAGTTCCGATCAAGTCGTTTGCTTGCAGGAAATCCAACTACATCGATATCAAGAACTGTTAGTTCGAGCATGTCCAAGCTATACATACGCGATGTATGAACGTTATTTTCACTGTCCCAAAGGCGGATTGCTGACTCTATCACGGATACCTATTGCAAGTCATTTCTTCGAACCCTATCATGAACGAGGTCTTTGGTACACACCCATGCTTCTCGATAGGTTGTTTTACAAAGGAATGTTGATTACCAGGCTTCATTGGGCCGATCTTCCGGTGGTGATCATTAACACCCATATCCTGGCAAATTTTGTTGCTGACTGGGAACGGCACGGGATGTATGCACTGGTGGAAGAAAAGCAATTAATGCAGCTAGCAAGTACAGTGCAAAATCAACCAATGGATTCATTCGTTATTGTAGTAGGTGATTTCAACATTCCGCGCGGGAGCAAACTTTATTTTGATTTTCTCTCGAATTCAGGATTAACAGATTCTTTGGCAGGAGATGCTCGACCTACCCTTCGCACACCGATCGCGTTGCCATCGCGGTATCCCTTGGCAATTGATTATGTGTTTTTTCGAATGCCGAAGGGGCACTCATTTATCGTCAGTTGTGATCTTTGTTTTGGAGACAAATATTCCATTGCCAGATCGCATGAAGGCTATTTGTCAGATCATTATGGGATTGAAGTCCAAATCACAATGAAATAGAAAGGCTTTGGAAATATCCAAAGCCTTTTGTGTCCACGAGTTGCGGTTATGCCAATATCGCCTGATAGCCTTTTTTCTTCACCTCGGCAATGATCTGATCATCAGTGAGTTTGTTTTCATCATAGACAATCACCATTTCCAGTTTGTGATAGCTGGCATTGATCTCTCTTACGCCGTCGAGGGTGTCTTCAAGCGATTCGAGTTTCATTGCGCAATTCGTGCAGGACATATCGGGGACTTTGAAAGTTTTTTTGATCATGGGTTCTCCTCGGACGATGGATAGTAGTCCGAATCGGTCCACCGTCCATTGTCAACGGTCTACTCAAATACAATCCTTCCCGTGTACATTCCCATAGAGCAAGTGAAATACAATGTGCTGCCTTTTTCTTGTGCAGGGATGCTGACTTGGACCGTTCCGGTATCAGGAAGTAGTTGATAGAAATTCAAGGCGGGGATAACGAAATCACGTGAGCAGGAATATGTTTTGTTGGTGATCAGGTTCAATGTGAAATCTTTTCCGGCGGCTGCTTTGATTGTTCGCGGGAAATATCCGTTATTCTGCACCTGCAGAGTAAGCCCTTCGTTCGCCGCGACGGATTGAGCGGAATCTGTTTCAGTGGCATATCCGCCGTTTGACGGGAGCAAGTTCCGGCTCAGATTCTGAACCGAAAGAGGCGACCCGAGGAGATTTAATCCACTGTTCATCGTCACGAATCCCAGAATCAAAACTACCGCTGCCACAAATCGCATAAAGAATTTTTCAAGTCGTGAGCCAAGTTCTGTAGTCAGATAAGCGACTACAAAGAAAACAGGGCTCGTTCCCAGGGTAAAAGCCAGCATCAATGCAGCGCCCATCGCCATACTTCCCGTCCCCAGAGCGGCTGCCATCATCGCCTGCGTGACACCGCAAGGGATGAAGACGGTCAACGCGCCGAGGAACAGGGGAGTAACCGTATCCGTCCCTTTGGCGGTGCGACGGATATAGCGGGTAATAAATTTCGGTGGCTCGATTGAAAAATAACGGAAGATCGGATGAACGTTGAACATGCGCAGTGCGTTGCCCAGCATGAAAATACCAATGACGATCATGAGAAAAGCGCGAACAGTTGGGCTTAGCGTCAGGTACGAGCCAAGTAAACCAAGTAGCGCTCCGAGCAACGTGTACGCTGTAATTTTTGCGACGAGGAAAAGAAAGATAGGCAATGCTGAATTGGAATGAACAGGCGCTTTTGCTTTTACTCGTCTGTGAGTTTTTCCGTATGCAACTTGTTCGGCGTAATCCTGTTCGATTTGATGAGCGAGCGAACTTGCCAGCAAACCACCCTGCACTGCAAGGCAACTCAATCCACCTGTGGTCAAGCCTGTGACGAAGGCAACGAGCAGTTGACTCACTGTGCCTGAGCCATTTGTAATATTTACAGTATTTGGATTGGATTGAATCACAGCCAGTCCAATTGCAACAGCTATGAACACAATTCCAATCAGGACAAGGACGACGGGGTCAATGGGTGTTTTTTGATGTTTCGACATTCGACCTCAACGATGTGGTAAGGACAACCCTTCAAGATCATCAAATTGCATGACCATCGTGGCGGGCCGCCCTTACGTTACTTTATATATTCTGTCTTCGCAATCTCAAGCTGTTTGTCACAACGAACACGCTGCTAAATGCCATCGCGCCGGCCGCAAGCATCGGGTTCAAATATCCAAGAGCCGCGGCGGGAATTAGCACCACGTTGTAGAAGAATGCCCAGAATAGATTTTGTTTGATCGTGCCTAATGTCTTGCGCGAAAGGTTGATTGCGCGTGAGACGCCGCGCAGATCGCCGCTCATCAGGGTTACGGGCGCGGCAGCCATCGCTACGTCGGTGCCCGTGCCAATCGCAAGCCCTACATCAGCCTGTGCAAGCGCAGGGGCATCGTTCACACCATCCCCGACCATGGCGACAACTTTATTACCGGATTGCAACTTCTTGACTTCAGAAGATTTGCCTTCGGGCAATACTTCCGCAAGCACGGTATCTACGCCAACCTGCTTGGCAATCGCCTCAGCAGTCTTCTGGTTATCGCCGGTGATCATCGCCACACTCAAACCCATACGATGCAAGTCTTCGATGGCATCTTTTGAGCTATCCTTAATCGTATCGGCAACCGCGATAACTCCAGCGGCTTGATTATCTATCGCGACCAGCATGGCGGTCTTGGCTTCGGATTGAAGGCGCGCGACTTCTGACTTAAGACCGCCCAATTGGATTCCGCGCGCTTCGAACATCCGCTTATTGCCGATGAGAACAGTTCTTCCCTCCACCTCAGCCTGTACGCCGTGACCAGCTTCTGCTTTAAACCCGGCGGGTTCCGATAAACTTAATCCGCGCGTGGTTGCTTCTGCCCAGATGGCCTCACCGAGCGGATGTTCACTTCCCTTTTCGACAGATGCGGCGAGGCAGAGTAATTCATTATTCGATATTCGTAATTCGTTATTCGTAATGATGTCTGTAACCGCAGGTTGACCTTTGGTGATCGTTCCTGTTTTATCGAGGACAACTACCGATACTTTGCCAGCACGCTCGAGCGCTTCGCTGTTTCGGAAGAGGATTCCCACTTCCGCACCCTTACCGGTGCCAACCATGATTGCAGTCGGCGTGGCAAGACCCATTGCACATGGACAGGCAATGACCAACACCGCTACCATGTAGATCAGGGCGCGTGTGAAATTATTGATATCGGCACTTGCCGGCAATGCTGGTCCAAAGAAATACCAACCAGCAAATGTAAGCAACGCAATCCCAATAACAATTGGCACGAAAATTGCAGAAACCTGATCCGCAAGTTTTTGAATCGGAGCCTTGCTGCCCTGCGCGTCTTCGACGAGTTTGACGATCTGAGCAAGCGCCGTTTCTTTGCCAACTTTTGTCGCTTCGAATTTGAGCAATCCAAGTTTATTAAGCGTCGCGCCAATCACCGCATCGCCAGGTTTCTTTTCCACTGGAAGCGACTCACCTGTCAGCATCGATTCATCAATAGAGCTTCTTCCTTCGATGACGACACCATCTACAGGAATGGTCTCGCCCGGTTTGACGAGCACAACGTCGCCGACGCGAACATCGTCCACGGGCACTTCGGCTTCCTGTCCGGCGCGAACGACGCGCGCGGTCTTGGCGCGTAATCCCATCAGCTTCTTGATGGCTTCCGAAGTGCGTCCCTTGGCGCGGGCTTCCAAATATTTCCCAAGTTTTATCAGAGTGATAATGACCGCGGCCGTCTCATAGTAAACGTGACCCGAAAGCAGACCGAATGTGATCGGCAACGAATAGAAGAACGCAGCCGATGAACCCATCACAATGAGCACATCCATATTGGCAGACTTGTTACGCAATGCCTTGTAGGCGCCCACATAATACTGCCAGCCGACATAGAACTGAACAGGCGTTGCAAGCGCGAGCATCAGCCAGTTTGTCCAGGGTGCAGGTTCGGCGCGCATGCCATCCATCGCGGCAGTACTGTAAAACACTGCCGGCAAGAGTCCGAAGTCACGCGCCATGGCAAACAGGAACAAAGGGACAGTAAAGATCAAACCAATGATGAGCAAACGGCGCTGTTCATTGATCTCATGTTCGCGCGCTTTTGCCTCAGCATCTTCTGCTTCCCCACCGAGTTCTACAGCCTCGAATCCAGCCGATGCCACGGTGCGACGGAGTTCAGCTTGCGTGACAATGGTTGGCACATACTTAACCCGTGCTTTTTCCGTTGTGTAATTGACTTGCGCTTCCAGGACGCCTTCCATGCTGCTCAGTGCCTTTTCCAGTCGACGAGCATCATTGTCATCGGCAAGACGCTTAATGATGAGATCTGCCTCACCGGTAGCGACCCCATATCCGGCGCGATTGACCCGCGCGATCATATCGGTAAGCTGTAACTTTGTAGGCTCAAAATCTACCATGGCGCGTTCTGAGGAAAGGTTCACAACCGCCCTCTGCACGCCATCTAATTTCTTGAGATTGCGCTCGACGGTAGCAACACAGTTGGCGCAGGTCATGCCTGTAATAGGGAGTGTTAATTGTTTTGTATCAGACATTTCT
>Ga0137367_10002799_pt1 | contig 14059 bp, 10 predicted proteins | sample SagtaG_14_FD_104939 | JGI IMG/M metagenome (GOLD analysis project Ga0137367, IMG submission 104939) | Vadose zone soil microbial communities from Sagehorn Ranch, Mendocino, California, USA - Sage1_L_80_16 metaG | ecosystem: Environmental > Terrestrial > Soil > Vadose zone | place: USA... | reverse complement strand
GTTTAAGCATATCAGTTTCAACTCCACCTGGAGCAACAGCGTTTATTCTGATTCCAGATTTGGCATATTCTAGCGCAGCTGATTTGGTCAGCCCAAGCACAGCATGTTTGCTTGCGATATAAAATGGCATCTGTGGAAATCCGATCACGCCGGCTCCGGAAGACATGTTTACTATTGCTCCTCTTGTAGTTTTTATGCTCACTTACTTAAATATACTATGTATAAGAACAACAAAGCTTTTTTTTCCTCCTAGTTTTATTAACCATTAAATAGTTTCGTAAACTATTACGTGGTGGAAGGTTATAATTAAAAGTCATGTTTTTCCCAAATAGTAATGAAAAACAATAGAAATCAAATGTAGCAAACAAATAGCAAAGAAGTATCAAATTGTTAATTGTTAAATACTAATTGACATTATTTTTAGCATAATATGAATAGAGTAGAAAAACACGAACTTGTATGCCAGCTATACAAAGAAGGTAAAACTATGAGGGAAATAGCAAGAGAAGTACATATGTCATTTGGCGACATTGGATCTATCATAAAAAAACTAAATGAGGAATTAGAACCGAAGAATCAAGAAATATCAAGACAATCTCAAGCTCTAAAATTATTTAATGAAGATAAAGATCCTGTCGATGTAGCGATAACCCTGGATCTACCTGCTTCCAAAGCTGAAGGGATCTACAAGCAATTCTTGAAGCTTAGAGGTTTAACCCGCATGGCGAATTTGTATTAAGAAATAAAGGCTGATATTCCTTTGTTAGCCAGGCTTTATGATACTGTGAGAGCATATGATCTAACAAAAGATGATATTAATAATATTGTTCGCTATGCTCCTGAACACCTTTATCTTAAGGATGATATTAAAGAAATGAAAGAGCAATTAGATTCTCTTTTAAATCAAAAATCTAAAGCTACTACCTCGTTACTGTCTATAAAGAAGAAACATACAGAATTTGAAGAAAGGATTGATGAGTTGAGTGTTAGCAGTATGAGAAAAATGTCATATATCGAAAATTTGTTAAGTAAAATAGAGCAACTAGAAACCTACTTCTCTAAACTAAAGAATAGCGATGAGTGCTATACAAAGTTTGAACAGTTTGCTAAAGAGAAGCTGGATTCTATTATAAAGGATAGTAGATGGATACTATCATTAGCGGTTGTTTCTGTAATTGAATCGATGAAAAAGGATCCCCAGAAAAGAACCCTTCTTGACGATATTGAGGAAGGTGAAGAATTAATTCTAGCAAAGTTATCGGACCTTTCTGAGGCTTTATTTGAAAAAATCTTAAAACAACTAATTCATCAAACTCTCCAACCTAAAGTCCCTGACAAAATAGGGCTCGATATGCCTGACCAAATTTCATGAAGGTTGTTATTCACACTCTTCATTTAGTTATTCTATAGCAGTTAATATATCAGTAACACCCAATTCATTTACGGTAAAGCGTGCATCTAAAGGTGCAAGTGAAGGCGAACTTATAATTTTGGCATGAATGTTTCTTCCAATGGATCTTAATGATATCCTATGCTTGCTCGCATATGCTAATACATTACCGCCCACAGGAACGTAGTGATCCCTAGAATATGAATCAGGCGAAGAACTTACCTGGTTTGTCATCACTACTACCAAATCATACAAATGGGCAATTTTTGCCAAGAGCCTTACAGATTTTTCCAATCTACCTTGTCTTTCCGATAAGTTCTGACGACCGACATATTCTTGCCTATGGTGATTTATAATTGAATCTACAATAATTAATCCTTTAGAACTCTCGCTTTTTGTGTGAGTGCAGAATGTCTGTGGATATATGGATTAAAGGGCTTTTTCAATAACTTTGACAGAGTGTCTTTATCTTTTTGCGGAACGTTTGTATCTTCTATTAGAGAAGGTAAGACTTTTTTCTTGTACCGTTCATAGATGTCGTAGATTGCATAGCGTGAGATTTGTCTTCCCGTTCTCTTGCCCAATCCACAAAATAGAATAGCAGAAGGATTTCTACCTTGTGGATGATCCTCAATCCAGTCTTTGAGAGATGGAATCGAATTAAAAATTCATCAGGTTTCCTGAGACGATCCAAATAAGACAGGACATCTTCCTTGGTCATGTCGATGAAATATTTATTATTCAAAAATTCTGACAGCAATTTTAGGGAGGTTATTACACCACGCCTGTGATTGTCTGAAAGATTTGTCTCAATTCTCATCGAACTGATATATTCAGCTATTACTATGCCGTTTTCTCGAGATATTTTTGTCTTCAAATGTTCAAGAAAGTAAGGTTCAAGTCCTTCTGTTGCACGTTCGAGTTTTTGATCAATTAACGATGTTTCTCGTGTTTTGGATCTCAATAGTCTTAGTATTGCAACTTATTAGCTAATAAAGTAGTATTGAACCCTACATCACGTCTACATCATGGGGCTGACTTTCGGTATATCCTGCAGGACTAATTTTTACAAATTCTGCATTATGTTGCATTTCAGATATGTTTCTAGCGCCACAATAGCTTAGACCTGATCTGATCCCACCCACAAATTGCTTAATTAAATCAGTAACGCTTCCCTTATACGGTACCATTGCCTCAACACCTTCAGGTACGTAGTCATTAGGATCTTCTCCATCTATTACTTGTGATCCCTCTTCTCTATACTTTCTACCAAGAGACGCATAAAACGATGCCATGCCACGATACATTTTGAATTTTTTTCCATGCCTCACTATTGTTTTACCCGGACTTTCATCAGTTCCTCCAAAAAGACTGCCAATCATTACTGTGGATGCACCTGCTGCTAAAGCTTTAATAGCATCACCTGATGCCCTTATCCCGCCGTCAGAGATCACGGGCACATCAAAATCCTTTGCAACTTTGACACCATCAATAACTGCAGTTAGTTGTGGAACTCCAGAACCAGTGATGATCCTAGTTATGCATATTGAACCAGATCCAACACCAATCTTTACCGCATCAACCCCGGCTTTAACGAGGTCTCTTACTCCTTCTCCCGTAGCAACATTTCCTGCAATTAATTCGCAATTTGGAAACGCTTTTTTTATCATATGAATAGCATTAATTGCATTGTCGCTATGGCCATGCGCAATATCTACTACAATGATGTCAGTTCCTGCGTTGAGCAATTCCTCAGTTCTGTCTAAATAATCACCTTTTACTCCGACGGCCGCGCCAACCAATAACCTACCTTTCTTATCCTTCGAAGCTAATGGATATCGTTCCATTTTCATTATATCCTTACTAGTAATAAGTCCGACGATATTATTTGATTCATCAACTACAGGTAGTTTTTCAATTCGATTTTTGTGTAGAATTTCTTTTGCCTCCTCGATAGAAGTTCCTTGTTTTGCCGTAACAAGATCCTTTGTCATAAGATCCCTGACCTTGGTATCTGAATTATATTGAAACATGATATCTCTGTTAGTAATTATTCCTACCAATTTTTTTGGATTATCATCCATTACCAACAAGCCAGATACGCCAAGCTCCTGCATTACCTTAGATGCTTCGTTTGAAGTTTTAGAAGGTGAAATGGTATAAGGCTGCTCAATAATTACGGACTCTGATCTTTTTACCCTTAATATTTCATCGACCTGTTCTGCTATTGTCATAAATCTGTGTATGATGCCTATTCCGCCTTCTTTTGCTATAACAATTGCCATATTAGATTCAGTCACCGTGTCCATGTTTGCGCTGATTAGTGGAATATTTAACAAAATATTTCTAGATAATTTGGTTTTCAAGTCTGTTTGAGATCTAGAAATTATAGGAGACCGTTTTGGAATTAGCAGAACATCATCAAAAGTTAAACCTTCTTTTATTTCCAATATTTCCTTGAATTTTATATCTATGTTGGGATTATAAGCGTTTTCTTCTGTAACGTGTCCTTCAACTGCTTCGCAGATATTTTCTGCCAGATTCAAGTGGACAAACGTTTCGACAATCGTTCGAGTATTTCTAGCGCAACTTTTGTTTCTTTAACATCATGAGTCCTAATAATGGCAGCTCCATATAGGACACTTATAACCTGAGTAATAATCGAGGGTATAAGGCGCTCTGACTCGGTCAAATTAAATAAATGACCAAGAAATGATTTTCTTGAAACTGAGATACAAATTGGTTTAGAAAAATTTGACAGATTTTTTAGATTTGCTATGATTCCTATGTCTCTTTCGTACCAATTTTGATGAGATATTTTTGTAAAAAACGGATTATTTCCCTCCGTCCGAAAAAAACCGATTAGAGGATCAATAATGAGTTTGTCTTCATTTATGCCACTTTGGGTTGCTAAGAGTATACTTTCCTGTAAAATGTCGAGTGTTTCAGATATATCTCCTGACTTATACGAAGTAGATCTATTTCCATAAGCCCCGATGATCACAGGTAAGCCTGATGAAAAAATTATAGTCTTCATTTTATCATCATATTTGAGCCCTGTAACATCATTGATTAGATCAACCCCCATCTCAATTGAAGCATTAGCTGCATCTGCTCGTGGTGTATCTACCGAAAGCGGAATATTGCATACTTTTTTTATAGCACTGATTGCGTTTCGTAACCTTTCGACTTCTTTCTCAACTGAAATTAGAGTATTAAGATAAGGCGCGGTAGACATTCCTCCAATATCAATTATATCTGCACCTTCCTCTTCCATTTGTATTGCCCTTTCAGAAATAATTTTCTTATCTACTGAAACGGATTCTTTATAAAAGGACTCTGGACTGGAGTTGATAATTCCCATTACCCTTGGTTTTCCGTTTCCAATTTCAAGATTTCTTACCTTAACTTTCACCAATCCTATTACCCCTTACTAAAGGCATTAGTTCATAAAATAGTTAAACAATATTAAACAAACTATAAACTTATTTATACAAACAAATTTTTCGATCAATAGTTTTAATATAGGTTAAATTGCCAATTATTACGGGGGACATTGAATATTTCCTATTTAGACCCTTTGGAGAACCGTTATGACAAGAACACTTGACAAAACTCACACTGTCCTTTCATATATTGAAGGCAGTCTTAAAAACGCAATTGTTATGAATGAGGATGTTAAGGAGAATGGTTTCATATTTTCGCTTATTAATCCTCCTGTTCCATTAGGCGGAAACATTGTATCTCTTGATATTTATGTTGACGAGCTACCAATATCAAAAAAATCAATCCAGATTGCTACATCTGATACAATAGTTAATGCATCAGCATTATCTGAAACAAGACCAATTCAGTTCAAACCGTTTCAAAGTGGCAGGTTTTTGGTGATAGGTGTGGAGCTGGATAATCAAAAGAAACACAAAATAACTATTATGAGTAAACTCGAAGGCTTTGAACAGATAATTATTCCATTTACATTTGTGGATTATGCAAGCAATAATAAAGAAAAAGTGATCATTTCATCAAATTTGCCAGAAGAATCAGATACCCAAGTCTACGGTGAGACTATGTTTATGAATTTTGCTTCGCCATTAGTGCTTTCTGGCAGGAAAGCGTACATAGTTTGTTCCTCTAATGGAGCACTTTCGGCAAATTGGACCTGGATGGGTGTAAGATATGATAATGGAGGATTATATGTACCGCCCGCCAGGGCATTCGGAAGAATTATTGTCGAGATTTCCGTAGATGATGGAGTTAGAAAAAGACTTCCAAACTTTGTCATCTCATCGAGGCATGAAAATGGAAGCCTATGTACTCATCACGAAGTAGCAGGTATTCGTGTTAAAAGAACATTATTTGTACCAATTGAAAATAAAGGTTTCGTCCAGATACTTAATTTTGACCCCGAAAAAATTAATGACCTTTTTACTTTAAATACAAAAAAGCAAACAACTAAAAAAATCAGGGTGCATTTCCTAATTGATGGTAATATCACTAGTTATGGTTTAGCTGCAATCTCCCAGAGTAATTTTTCAAAATATTATAAATCAGAGAACTGTTTGCAGATCAGAACAATCGCAAAAAAAGGGGTTGCACACTATTTTGGAACTATAGGTATTTCTCCAAAGAATTTGAAACCCTCCAAGATACTAACAGATTCTTTTGATAATGATTTGGAATTATCTTATGATGTAGAGCTCGAAGAAGGTGTGACGAAAGAAATAGCATTAATAGGTGCTGGTGATTTCACAAGTGCTCACGAGTGTCTAAATGAATACAAAAACATGAGAGACAATTACCTAAAACTATATGAAGAAACAAAAAGTTATCATAATAATATTTCAACATCTACGTTTACAATACATCATGCATCTTCTAGTTCAATTTCAAATTCAATAATTGTCAAGTTGGCAAAGGCGCTGAAAAAGGCAAAGACTGGTCTTGAATACTTGAAGGCGAATTATGATAATCTTGGAGAAGGTATCAGTGCAGGACTTCCTAGGTTTCCCAATTATTGGGCACGTGATACGGGATGGTCATTAAGAGGATATTTGTCTATGGGTCAATATGATTTTTCTCTGCGGGTTATAGAAAATTTTTTGAAACGTCAGGCAAAACATACCCTCAATGGTGCAGTGAAAGGAGAATTACCCATGGTAATCAGTGGGAGAACGTTTCTTCACACTACTACATATGGTTCTGCAGATTCAACCTTTTTGTTTCCGTGGGCTATTCGTGAGTATGTACATGGTACAGGGAATACCCAATATCTCTCAAAAAGATGGGGTTCCATAGTTGATCTTGTTAGTTCTGGTTTTCTTAAAGATATTGACAATGATCAATTTATTGAACATGGTTTTTCAGGCACCGCAGAAAAATTGCCTATTCAGGATTCCACTTGGATGGATCATATCGATAGAAGAAAGAGCGCCAATGATGTGCAAGCATTATTTTATGAAAGCCTGATAATAGGAAGTGAGCTAGCGAAGATAATTGATGATAAAGAGCATGAAAAGACCTGGCTTTCATCTGCTCAAAAATTGAGAAACAAGATTGATAATGAATACTGGGACCAAAAGCTGGGGTTTTACTATGATACTATTCGTAAGGATCTGACTAAAGATAGCAGTATTCGTCCAAATTCATTAGTAATTTTGCTTACTGAAGCAGTAAAGGATGAACACAAGGCAAGATTGGTTTTAGAAAGACTGGAAAAGGATGACATGACTACCTCATGGGGTATGAGGTCTTTGAGCAGTTTGGATCCCAAATATCATCCTTCACTATATCACGATGGAGCCGTGTGGCCACTTGTTACCGGTTGGGCAGCTGTCAGTGAAATAAAAAACCAAAGGACTCAGCAAGCGCTAGAATATCTTTCAGTAATGGCTGATCGTATTATTTCTGAAAATGGGATGTACGCTGAAACGTACCGTGGTGACAGACCAGAGCCATTTAATTCGTGTATACTCCAAGCATGGTCGGTCGGATTATATGTTTATGCATTGCGTGAATTAATGCTGGGAATTAAACCAAACATGATTGAAAATAATATCTGTCTTGAACCCAAACTACCTGACTCGATTAGATCGGATCTTCACAACCTGAATTTTGATCATTTTATTAGTACCAATGAAGGTCTCAACAAAATTAACATTTCGGTTAGACCTGATAGAGACAGAATTACCATAGTACCAGAACGAAATGATGTAAAATTACCCGAATTCTCTAGTACCACTTACTCTATAGACATTCAGAGAAACAAGTAAATCTACTAGTTATATTCAACAGAATCAAAATATATCTTAAAATTAGACTAATTCAATTCTTTGATGAGTAGATAATTGATTCATATAGACGAGGAAAAGATCTTTTCCACAATTAATGAAAAGAAACCACACTCCGTTGCTCTAGATGGACCAGATGGCATCCTAAAGAAAATTCAAAGTTGTGCACACAAGTTGACAGAGAAATACAATATACCTGTGTACGTTATTGGGGACACATCTTGGGGCTCATGTGATCTAAATATTCATGCTGCAGAAATGTTAGGTGTAGACATCTTGTTCAACATTGGACACACTATATCCATGGAGAACTTTGGAAATAAAGTAATTATGGTAGATGCTTTTGATGATATAGATTTTAGTAAAATTGCAAAAAGATGCGCGATTGAGTTAAAAAAGAAGTATTTTACAAAAATTTGCCTTGTGACTAACAGTCAATATATACATTCTATGCAAAAAGTAAAGGAGATTTTTGAGTATCATGGATATGAAGTCGTTATTGGAAGGGGAAAGGGCCATCTCAATGATGGCCAAGTTTTTGGTTGTGAGTTCTACCCAGTTTATGATACCAAGGATCAGGTAGATGCATACCTGTTTTTGGGACAGAGTATTTTTCATTCTGCCAGTGTTGCAATCGTTACGCAGAAACCCACATTCATGTTGGATCCTTACTTTAATGAATATTCAGAAATTAATGATATAGCACGAAAACTAGAAAAAAAGGCAATTTTAACGGTATATAAAGCTCAGGATGCGAAAACAATCGGAATAATTATTGGATTAAAGGAAGGACAGTTTGCCAATATTAAGGCACTAGAACTCAAAAGGTTACTGGAACTGGCGGGCAAAAAGATCATGCTAATAGCTATGACTGAGATAACAGATGAGCGTCTATTGCCATTTGAAGATATAGATGCCTTTATTCAGGTTGCTTGTCCGCGAATCGGAACAGATAATCATTTTCATAAACCAGTATTATCAGTTCCCCAAGCAATTTCACTCATCAAATTACTGAAAGGCGAACCACAGCAGGAATTTTTACAGATAAAACACTGGTTGTAAGGATTTGCTTAAAGATATAACGAACGAGTGCGGTAGTAGCCTACCGGTACCACTATAGGAGTAAAGCCCAATCTCAAGCTCTACAAGATCAATCACGTAGACGTGCTAGCATGGATACGCTGCCTTAGGATTGCACCCTCCCGGACCTCATCCATTTCGACAATTCACAATCAAGCACATGCCTTCGCATATATCGTCGTTCATACCCATCCGACACGGCGTGGTATCATATCAGCAAAGCAAGCAGGAACTTCACATCTAAAGATTTACCCAGTAGTTACTGATCCCAGCATAAAGCCGATTTCCGGTTTGGGGTACGGCTAACACCCCAATCCTCCCTACTACCGCAAAAATATTACACAATTTAGATATATTTGTGTATCCTGTTGGTAAAAACAAAATCTTACTTGTTTGCAATCCATAGTTATCCCATGATTAATTTCTTTTTAGTTTACAATTACAATGGGGAATTAACAATCTATTCTTAAAGTCATTTAATAGCGCTCAATAACCTGTCTATAATGTAATTGATTGGTGCGTCTCAGGTGAAAAAGTACCAACCAATTGACTACCCAAGAACATTGACTGGCTGTCCGAAACAAGATCTAATTTTTTTTAAATAACAGATTCAAGGTACGACATACTGAACATACATCACCCGACGAGTCTCTGTCACAAACTAAACATCGTCTATGTTCGCGATCAATGACATTATTTGTAGACTTCAGCTTCTTGGCAATCTTCAAAATTGAATTGTACGCATTATATTTTATCCCTGGATGAATTTTCTCAAGATTGTTCAAGTGGCTCCTAAAAGCACTTCTTATGCTTTCATCTTTATATGGGCATTCTTCTGCTTGAAATGGAATATTCATATGAATGGCATACAATACAAGTTCCTTTTCGTATATCTCCATTAACGGTTTGATTTTCTTTAATCCACCAACTCCATATTCTATTGGTTCTGGATAAGTCCAACCGATTCTCTCAACATCACCAGCAAATAAATTGATAAGAAAGGTTTGGACATAGTCATCCAAATTATGTCCAGTCGCAATTACATTTGCTCCGCATGATTCCGCAAGCTGATCAATTGCCCTTCTTCTAAAAGTTCCACACATAGAACATGATGAAATTTTCTCTGAGGGCCTTACTTCCATGGCGTTGTCCATCGATAAACCAAAAAGTTCGCTGAAACTTACCACTCTGTTCTCAACACCTATACTGGAACAAAAGCATTTTACAATATTTAGAGATTCGTCACGATACCCCTTAATTCCCTCATCCACAGTAATGGCTACGAGTTCAGGGTTTACGCCGCTAAGTATGCTTTTTAGTATGTTCAAGAGGGCAAGACTATCTTTACCTCCAGATACTGCAACTGCCACCCTATCACCATGTTTTATCATGGAAAATTTTGATAATGTTCTTTTTGCCTTATATTCTACTGATTTAATAAAACATTTTTTACACAATAATTCTCCAGAGTAGTTCCTTAAGTAAATGGCATTGCTTTTCTTGCACTTGCTACACTGTTTGGACATCTGAATAAACAATGTCTGGGGACATTCATCATTAATATTTTTTACCGTCTTGAGCATAAACTAGTAAAATGTGAGTAATTGCTGGGTAGAATTTTTCTAAAAGCATTTAAGTATATAACTATAAATTAATTTTTGACTTGACTGCCAGCCATGACGTTATTGATGAAATTAATCTTAAAATTATAAATATTTTGAATAACGACTCCAGTTTACCGTTTGTTGAAATTGCAAAACAAATCGGAATATCGGATGCCACGGTTCACATAAGAGTGAGACGTCTACTTGCCGCGGGAATTATTAAAAAATTTACAATAGCTTTGGACAACAATAAGCTTGGTTATGATCATCTTGCATTTATGGGCATAAACATAGAACCTGGAACTGCCGATGAAGTAACAAATAGTCTTTCAACCATTGAAGAGGTCCTAGAAATCCATGAAATGCATGGAAGATTTGACCTTCTCTTAAAAATAAGAGCAAAGAATTTGGAAGAAATGCGTGATATAGTTGTAAACAAAATAAGAAAATTGCCCAGGATTATTGAGACTGAACTGATGACCGCCTTAAAGACCAGAAAGGAAGATCATATGGTACCAATGATGGACCCTGATTTGTAACTAGGGCCATTTCCTAAATTTTCTATCTACATTCTCTGTTTGTCTTTCTTTGAAGATGTCCACCAGTCAAGATAATCATCATGGTATTTTTTCCTGTCATTACCCTCATCCCTAAAGGTTTTATCTCTTAATTCATCCATTTTTTCCCTAGATGCAAAAAGACCGCAGCTTTTGCATATGAAATTCTTGGTAGCACTATCCAGCTTTAATTCTCCACCACACTCGGGGCAAAAATTAGACAATGTATCAATTATTAGGGAAACCTTATAAAAAACGTTACGTGATTTTCTTTCTTCGCTGTGTTTGCTTCACTTTTGAACAAGATATGAAATTTGCTAATCATTTGATAAAATAAAGTCAGCCAGTTCCTTGACCATAGCTCCCATGTGATAAGTACTTGGGATAACATCCACGTTTATTTGGAATTTCTCTAGCATTTTCGAAGTAGAAGGTCCTACGGACACAACAAGTAGATTATGGTTTAGCCTATCTTTTAGTAAATCAATCTTATTGTTAGTTTTTGCGAATTCAAAGAACTCCTTAACTGCGGGTGGGCTTGTAAAGGTGATTGCATCTATAATACCTGTCATTATGTCTTCTATAAGTTTTCTAATTTTCTCTTCAGTCGGAGCCACGTAATCATATCCCATTTCCTTTAACATGATTCCGTTTTTTTGTTCAAGACTTATAGAATATGAATATGACGAAAATTCAAACACTTTTGAACCTAAAGATTCAAGCTTCCGTTTAAACGAATCAGCGTAATCACCGTGCCACAGTATTCCAATATTTTTATTTTTAACATCAAATTTTCTTACTAGGTCGAAAACTCCATCAATCGTATTCATATCGGGAACAAAGCTAGTTGCAACACCAAATTTTCTCAATTCCGCTGCTGGTTTGTTACTTCTTGCTATAACTACAGTATCACGTAACTTTTCAATTACATTGTCTAACTCGTGCAATTTATCAACATTTTGAAATAGAGTGAATACTCCAACGCCAGTCATAAAAACAAAAAAATGCATTTTCTTGCGACTGACTGTCTCTATAAATTTATTATAGTCAGAAATTAGTGGACTGTTATTTCTAATACCTATAGTTGGGGCAATATAAGGAACACCTCCAAATTTTCGCACTATGCTCGCAAGTTCAGAGGCTCTTCGACTTGATGTAATGGCTACGGTAATTCCACGTAATGACATGCAACAATCATGGAATATGAGAATAATTAAAACTTCAGGTACGAAGGATATAATTCAATTAAGACTAGGTCACTTGTAAAGTTCAGTCAGAAAATTTTTTATGATATTTTCTAGAGGTATATATCACTCTGATTCCACTGATGGGAGGATCAGTTTTTGGTTTCTCCAGGCATGGTTTGTCCCTTCTTTAGCCTCCCATCAGACTCTAAATTGTTAAGTAAGAATCTTTGAAAACACTGATATCTTCTACTTGTGATGAGAGATCAATACGGATCTGGAAATGGAGGATTGTATTGGTATAGTGTTGTCTTTGTTTGAACACTATAAATGATGACCGCATGCATCATCTCCATGTACACCCCCTTTATCCACGTCCGCTGAGAAACTACCATAGCGAGTAAAACATCTTAAAAGTTGGCAACTCTAAGAACAGCTATTCCAAGGAGCATTTTAAGACTGTGGGAAGTAAAAGATGGAGATAGTTTAGATTGGGAACGAAATGTTATAGATGCTAAAAATGGTCTTAATAATTACAAAAATTGCAAAATAGAATTATAATTGTGGAAATTTTTACCTTATTCGTTTGTTATTTATTGTCTATAGGACATAATTATTACTGTAGCTGATGGGTTCGTTGGTTTTTTCTTGCTCAGCTGGCAACGTAGAGATCGTCCTCCCATCAGTTGGCAAGAAGGTATGCGTCCTGGTGGGCGACCATTTACCAATCTACGATTCATTATAACAAGCCTACCAGTTTTTAATAATCAAATGAAGATTTTATTATTTTAACAATATTTCCGTTCCTTAACTCTAATTTCATATGTTCATCTTTTACTTGCTCTATTCTCTCTTAATTTCTACATTTGTGTTGCATACATTGGAAGAATTCCATCAATAGCGGAGTTTTCTTTTCTATTGAACTTTTGTTGCATGGATAGTATCGATTTTCTAAGATTGAAATATCCTCCTTTATAATCTATCCCGCGTTGTCATATTTGGTATATTAATGAAATAGCATAAAAGACTGATTATCTTAATTAAAACGATAATTTTGCATGTACATTGTAAAACTTTTGGGTGCATGGACTTTTCTCTTCATATCCATTATTTGGATCCGTTCGCCCGTCAAATGCCATGCACCTTTTGAAAGAAATTAATTGAATTAAATTAAACTTTTTCGATTTGTAGAATCCCCGAAATTCCATCTACTATTGCTTCATTGTAATTTTGAATTTCCCCAATATCTTGATCTCCACATAGTTCAAGCAGCGGTATATTTGCAATTGCACATCCTGATGCAGTCGTAATGTCGGTCCTTGATGTACATATTATACCTGACGGAGATACACCATTGGATTTCAACGCAAAAATCGAATATGCACCTACGCTACTCCCTACTGCGTATGGAAAAACTAAAACATGATCCTTTACAAATTCTCCATACAATTCGTGATTCTTATCAGTTATCATTCCAGTCAAATGATCCACCGAAGATAGGAAGTTAATAGGTTGCTTAGTTACCAGAATGCTTCCACTTGCCTTCCCTCCTACAATTACTTTACATCTTAGAGAATAGCTCATGGTAAGTGTCTTACCTAGTATACTTCCTTATTATGGATCTCAAATCAGTCAAACATACTGATACACCGGAGGATTTGTTGAGATAGTGGGCTGCCTTTACACTGTTTGTTATTACGCCGTCGTATTCTTCATGTGTTAATAGAGGTGACAAACACGTACATGCATCGCAGATTAGACTTCCACCCGCATTTTCAAGTATCTGAGCAATCCCAGAATTAGAGGTTTTTTCGTATAGAGATCGTGGACAGAAGATCATACATTTTTTCGAAAATTTCTTGCCATCTATCATGTTTGATAATAACTCTAATTCATGCGTCCCAAGTTGTGGACTTCCTAGTGCTATTACATCTCCGGATTCAGTAGTATTGAGCTC
>Ga0137367_10002796_pt1 | contig 14065 bp, 7 predicted proteins | sample SagtaG_14_FD_104939 | JGI IMG/M metagenome (GOLD analysis project Ga0137367, IMG submission 104939) | Vadose zone soil microbial communities from Sagehorn Ranch, Mendocino, California, USA - Sage1_L_80_16 metaG | ecosystem: Environmental > Terrestrial > Soil > Vadose zone | place: USA... | reverse complement strand
GACGAGGCCGTGCTCGCGTCCGCTGCGATCGCGCCGGACGAGGCGGGGATCTACCGAATCCGGTGCCGTGGCGAGGAGGGGCTCGTGTACGTCGGCGAGACCGGCAAGTCGATCAGGGGCCGGTTCCGCCAGCTGCGGAAGGCGACTGAGTACGTCGCGGCGGGGAAGAGGCCAGGTCCGCCGCATGTCGCCGGCGGGTGTGTTCTTGAGCACGAGCGGCGCGGCTCTGTCGTCGAGGTGTCGTGGTTCACAACCCGGGGCGTGGACGGCCGGGACCGCAAGGGGATCGAGTGCGAGCTGATCGCCGCGTACCGGAAGGCGACCGGGCTGAACCCTACTTGCCAGTTCGGCGGGATGCCCGAGCACGAGGTCGACTAGGGTCGTCGTGGGCGAACTGCGGACGAACAGGGAGATCGAGGACGCGGCGGTCGCCTGGGTCCTCGAGTATGAGCGTGGGCAGGGCCGCGAGGCCCGGGACGTGCGGTACGGCGGCGCGGCCGGCGATGTGCAAAGCGATGGCCGCGTAATCGAGGTGAAGGCCTTCGGCCGATCGAACCGGGGCTACGGGCTATGGCTCGAGGAGCGGCAGACCCGGGAGGCGAGGACAAACCCGGAGTTCTACGTGTACGTGGTCGAGAACATCCGCCAGGGGGATCCGTCCGCTTTCACCCTCCATGTGCTCGGCGGCGATCGCCTCCGCCGGCTGCTCGAGAGGGCCAAGGAGCGGCGCTACTTCGAGGTGCCGTGGCCCGTCGCGGACTACGACCTTCCTCCGGACGTGGGTGAGTGACGTGTACAACGGAGGCGTGGCGCCGTGGGGACGGCTGTCGGCTCCCGCGTAAGATTCTGTTCCGATGGAGGGGGTTGAGGTGGATCACGGCTTGGGGATCGTCGCGGACGCAGGGAGCGGAGGTGCTCACACCAGCCGAACCGTCATGCTGCGGGAGCTCACCCTTCTTCTTGCAGCTTGCCCGCCGGGCGCGACCAAGCAGGACTATGTGGCCGCCATCTTGGAGGACAACGTGCTGTCAAAGCGTTCCGACAGCACGCGGCACAGGTCCCTGCGCTACCTGCGAGAGCTCTACGTCTTGGACCCTGCCTCGCCGGTCTTCCGCACCCTCCGCGATCTGTGGTGCCTCGACCCCAAGGCGCAGCCGCTCTTGGCACTGGAGTGCGCTCTCGCCCGGGACCCGCTCCTTCGGGCGACGGCTCCGACCGTCCTCGCGCTCCCTGAGGGAGCTCCGGTCGACGCTGCCATGCTGGCGAAGTCGGTCACCGAGCGATATCCGAACAGCTACAGCCCGCCCGTCGCCGAAAAGATCGGGCGCAACACGGCGTCGTCGTGGACGCAGTCAGGGCACGTCCGTTCCCGGACGAAGAAGATCCGCGTCCGGGTCAACCCACGGCCCCCGGCGGTCGCGATAGCCTTGTTCCTCGGCTACCTCAGCGATGCCCGCGGTGCGAGCCTCTTCGAGACCATGTGGGCCCAGGCGCTGGACGCGCCAAAGCATGCGCTGCTCGAGCGGGCGTTCGCGGCGGCGCAGCGCGGCTTGATCGAGTTCCGCCAGGCCGGAGACGTCGTCGAGGTCGGCTTCCGTTGGCTCCTGCGTCCCGTGGAGGGTTGAGTTGCCATTCGTGGACGACCTGCTCGTAGCCTATCGGCGCTTCGTGTCACTGCCGTGGAGGAACGACCTTCCTGGCCCACAGCGCGTCTGGATGGTGGTCTACCCGCCCTTCCACGAACGACGGATCCGCTTCCGGGTCGGCGACTTCGAGGCCGTTACCAGGGGCGCTGGCCACGGCTGGCGTCAGCTCGATGTGACGGACTCGTTTCCGAAGTGGCTCGCCCAGCAGGAGTATGCGGAGGCCTATTTCGAGGATCCGGAGGCGTTGAGCATCGCGACAGGGGGCTTTGTGGAGTACGTCACGGCGCAGGTGGGCGAGGCTCTCATCGGAGACGGCGTCGATGATGGGACGGTGGTCGCGCTCATCGGGGTTGGGGCGCTGTACCCGTTCGCGAGGGTCTCCCAGGTGATCGAGGCCGTGAGCCCCTCCATCAGAGGTCGGCTCCTCGTGTTCTTTCCCGGCGAGTACGAGGGGAGCGTGTATCGGTTGCTGAACGCGCGCGACGGCTGGAACTACATGGCGGTGCCCATCACCACCTCGAAGGAGTAGGCGATGACGCTCAACAGGGAGGTCTTCCTCGAAGATCCCACGCTGAAGGAGATCCCCAACCTCGGGGTCACCAAGGTCGTCAACCCCTCCACCGAGGAGGAGTGGTCCGTCCTTCGGTACGAACTCTCCCACTTCGTCTGCGAGGGTGAGTACGAGCGGGGCCTCGAGCGGATTCTCTCCTCCTACCTGCGCAACTACGACCAGCCGCAGCAGCCGGCGGTGTGGGTCAGCGGCTTCTACGGTAGTGGCAAGTCCCATCTCGTGCGTGTGCTGGAGTACCTATGGCGCGACTTCCGGTTCCCGGACGGGAGCACGGCGCAGGGGCTCGTGAACCTTCCGAGCACCGTACGGGACCCGCTGAGGGAGCTTGGAACCCTCGGGAAGCGAGCCGGGGGCTGCTGGGCGGCGGCGGGCACGCTGAGCGCGGGTGCAGGCGACAACGTCCGGCTTGCCTTTCTGGGAGTAATCCTTCGAGGTGTGGGGCTCCCAGAGAAGATCGAACCAGCGCGGTTCGTGCTGTGGCTCCACAGAGAGGGCCTCTTTGAGCAGGTGCAGACCGCGGTGAACAGAGCGGGCCGGGACTTCTGGTCGGAGCTCAGGAGCCTCTACGTCTCTCCCATCGTCGCCGAGGCTCTCCTTGAGGCTTCGCCGGGTTTCGCAAGTTCCGTTGGCGCGGTGAAGGAGCTGCTGAAGGCACAGTACCCGCCCGTGAAGGACGTGAGCGTTCAAGAGTCGCTGGACATCATGGCGGACGTGTACGCGCTGGTTTCAACCAAATCGAACAGGATCCCTTCCACGCTGGTCGTGCTCGACGAACTCCAGCAGTTCATCAGCGACGATCCCAGGCGGATGTTGGATGTTCAGGAGGTCGTTGAAGCCTGCTCGTCCAAGTTCGAGAGCAAGCTTCTGTTCGTCGCGACAGGACAGTCGGCGCTGCAGGCCACTCCTGTCCTCCAGAAGCTGCAGGGCCGGTTCAAGGTTCCGGTTAGCCTGTCAGATGCGGACGTCGAGTCCGTGGTGCGTTCGGTCGTGTTGCGCAAGGCCCCGGACAGGGTCCCTGAGCTGAAGTCGGTACTGGACAGTGTGAGCGGAGAGATCGACCGCCAGCTCGCCGGCTCGAAGATCAGCCCCCGACCGAGCGACGTTGACGATCTGGTGCCGGATTACCCGATCTTGCCGGCCCGGCGGCGGTTCTGGGAGCGGACCCTGCGCGCCGTGGATCGGGGCGGCGGCGCAGGACAACTCAGGACCCAGCTCCGGATGGTCCACGAGGCCGCGAGGCTCGTCGCCGACAAGCCGATTGGCGACGTGGTCCCCGCCGATTTCCTGTACGACCAGCAGGCCACGGGGATGCTCGAGACCGGCGTGCTGCTGAGGGAGACCTACAACCGCATCGAGGAGCTTAGAGACGGCACCGCCGATGGGGAACTCAGGGCTCGCCTGTGCTGCCTGGTGTTTCTGATCTCACAGCTGCCCACTGACCCGGGGTCTGACATCGGGGTTCGAGCCACCGCTGACACCCTCGCGGACCTTCTCGTCGAGGACCTTAACACTGGCGGGGATGCTCTGCGGAAGCAGGCCCAGCAGACCCTCGAAGGGCTGGCGCAAGACGGGCTGCTCAACGACGTGGGAGGCGAGTATCGCCTGCTGACCAGGGAGAGCGCCGCATGGCTTGGCGACTACCAGGCCCGCCTTGCCAAGATCAAGGGCGACACCGGCCGGATCGCAAGCGACCGCGACCAGGTTCTGAGGAGTGCCGTTTCAGAAGCCCTCCGACCCATCAGCCTCCTCCACGGAAGGAGCAGGTATCCCAGGAAGACCCAGCTCCACTTTGGGCAGTCGCCCCCACCCGAGGATCAGGCCACCGTCCCTGTGTGGATCCGGGATGGATGGGAATGCACGGAGAAGACAGCACGGGACGCTGCGGTCCGCGCTGGGACCGGAAGCCCGACTGTCTTCCTGTGGCTTCCCCGACAGGACTCGGACGAGCTCACGCTGGCAATGGCAGAGCGCGCTGCCGCTGGTGACACGTTCAACGCGCGACCGGTCCCGGCGACAGACGAGGGCCGGGAGGCCCGTATCGGCATGGAGACGAGGTTGCGCAACGGGAACAACCGCGTGAATGCACTGATCGCCCGTGTCCTCCGGGATGCTCGGGTCTTCCAGGGCGGAGGGAGTGAGCTGAGCGAGGTCACGCTGGAAGCCGCGGTGAGAGCAGCGGCAGAGAATGCCCTGGCACGCTTGTTTCCTCAGTTCACAGACGCGGACGACCCGGAATGGGCGAAGGTCGTGCACCGCGCCCGGGAGGGGAGCGGCGATCCGCTATCCCCAGTCGGCTACAAGGGCGAGGTCATCCAGCACCCCGTGTGCAAGGAGATCCTTGCCTTCGTGTCCAGCGCGGGTACAAAGGGAGCCGACGTCCGGAAGAATTTCGCGGGTTCGCCCTACGGCTGGCCCCAGGACGCCATCGACGGCGGACTGCTCGCCCTGGTAGCCGTGGCGGCCCTGAGCGTCCAGCAGAACGGCCTTCCAGTAACGATCAAGGACGTGAGCATCGGCAAGGTCAGCACAACGACCTTCTTCAAGGAGGTCGTCGTGCCAACCGCGTTGCAGCGCATCGAGGTCCGGAGGCTGCTCGCGGATGCGGGCGTCTCCGTTGATCCAAATCAGGAAGCTCCGGCCCTCCACCGGTTTTTGGATGAGCTGATCGCGCTTGCTGGAGGGGCCGGCGGAGAGCCTCCGTTCCCCGAACCGCCTTCGATGGACGAGCTCAAAAGATTGCGAAAGCTCGTCGGGAACCAGGTCATCGTGGAGGCATACGCCCAGAAGGAGCGACTTCGAGCAGACCGCAGAGAGTGGCTTGAACGGAGGGAACGGATCCGAGAGCGGCTTCCCCGCTGGCAGCTGCTGACTTGGCTGGCTCGGCACGCTGAGGGACTCCCCGGGATGGCGGAGGTGCAGGACAAGATCGACGCCATCCGCGCCGCTCGTGAACTGTTGGCAGAACCGGATCCAACAACCCCTCTCCTAGCGGAGGTCAGCGAGGCCCTGCGGGACGCCCTCGGGTCAGCACACGAGGAGATGGCATCCACCTATCAACAGGGCATGCGTACGCTGGATGCCTGGCAGGACTGGCAGCAACTTGGCGACAGCACTCGAGCTTCGATTCTGGGTCAGGCCTCCCTGTCACCCCCCGAGCCCCTCGACATCGGGACTGACGAGGCACTCCTTGCTACCCTCGACCGGACGCCGCTCTCGGACTGGTCGGATAAGGCCGCAGCGATCCCCCAGCGAGTCCACGAAGCGCGGCTGATGGCGTCGCGGATGCTCGAGCCGAAGGCGACGCGTTTCATGCCTCCGCAGGCCACATTGAGGTCGCCTACCGAAGTGGACACCTACATCGAGGAACTAGGAAGCGCACTCCGCCGATTGGTCGACGACGGCCCCGTCATTATCTGAGCCATGGCTTCCCTACCCCGCGAGTTGCGCAAGACCCTGGAGGACACCGTGGTGGAGGCCCGGCGGCTCGCCGAGTCCGCGGCCAGGGCCGCCCTGACCACGCTAGCCGTCAACGACGACCGCCCGCACACCCAGATGGGAGAGGACAAACGGCGGCTCCGGGTGGCCCTGCGGGCCAGAGCCCGCCAGCTTGGCGGCACGGATGCACTTGCCGCCGAGATCGCCTACCAGCACTGGCACCGCATGCTGTTTGCCCGGTTCCTCGCCGAGAACCGGCTGCTGATGCACCCCACGGGGGTCCCCGTGACCCTGGAAGAGGTGGCCGAACTCGCCCGGGACGAGGGCGAGGCCGACCCCTGGGCCCTGGCGGCACGGTACGCCACCGGGATGCTTCCAGCGGTGTTTCGGACCGACGATCCGGTCCTCGCCGTGAGCTTCGCTCCCGAGGGGCGCCAGGCCCTGGAGCGCGTGCTCGACTCCCTGCCGGCCCAGGTCTTTACCGCCGACGACGCCCTGGGTTGGGTCTACCAGTTTTGGCAGTCAGAGCGGAAGAAGAGGGTGAACCGCTCCGGGGGAAAGATTGGGGCGGAGGAGCTGCCGGCGGTCACCCAGTTGTTCACCGAGGACTACATGGTCCGGTTCCTGCTTGAGAACTCCCTCGGGGCCTGGTGGGCGGCCCGGCATCCCGAGAGCACGCTCGTGACTGGGTTCGCCTATCTGCGGTTCACCGACGAGGGGTTGCCCGCGGCGGGGACGTTCGGGGGGTGGCCCGAGCGAGCCGCCGAGGTCACCGTCATGGACCCATGCTGCGGTTCCGGCCACTTCCTCACAGCCGCCTTCGAGATGCTCACCCGGATGCGGATGGAGGAAGAGGGCCTCTCCGCTCAGCAAGCCGGGGACGCGGTGATCTTGGAGAACCTGTTCGGCCTTGAGATCGACCCTCGCTGCACGCAGATCGCTGCGTTCGCGCTGGCTCTTTCTGCATGGCGCTCGGGAGGCTACCGGGAGCTTCCGCCACCCAACATCGCCTGCTCAGGTATTGGAGTGGCCGGAGAGCTCACCGACTGGAAGAGACTCGCCGAGGGCGACGAGAAGCTGGAGCACGCGCTCGAGGCCCTGCACGAGCAATTCCGCAACTCCCCGGAGCTGGGAAGCCTCATCGATCCCCGTCAAGCAACCGAAGAGGGTCATCTGTTCTCCGTAAACTACCAAGAGGTCGCCCCCCTACTCAAGCAGCTGCTGGCTCAAGAACAGGATCCCGAAGCTGAGGTTGCCGGCTGGGCCGCGGCCGGGATCGCCCAGGCCGCATCGCTCCTGACCCGAAACTATACGCTCGTTACAACAAACGTTCCATACTTGAGCATCCAGCGAATGACCGATGACTTGGCGAGATTCGTGCAGTCTCGGTTTCCCGACGCCCAGTCGGATCTTGCAACCTGTTTCCTTGAGCGAGCGCTCGCTATGTGTGAGGGTGGATCAGTTTCCTTGGTCAGCCCACTGAATTGGCTCTTTCTGCGGACCTACGGGTCCCTCCGACGAAAGTGGGTTACCCAGGCGCAGTGGAACGCGCTCGCAGCGCTCGGTAAAGCTGCTTTCGAGACGATTTCGGGCCACGTGGTCCAGCCCGCTCTTCTAGTTTTGTCGCCAGGACAGCCTGGAACGTCGCCCGCCGTCACTCTATCTCTTGACGTCACCGATCTAATATCGGCGAGCAGCAAGGCGAGGGGCCTCCAGGAACAGCCACTGTCTTTACTGGCCCGAACATCGCTGGTCGATAATCCCGACCGACTCCTTACCTTACATGCCTCGGCACCCGTCAGGTCGCTCGGCCAGTTCGCTTCCAGCTGGGAGGGTCTCCATACCACCGATGTTGCCAGATTTGTTGTTCGATTCTGGGAAGTCGCTGCGAAGGCCCACACATGGGAACCCTTTGCGACAGCTCCGACGTACACCAATGACTACTCAGGCAGGGAGAGCTTTCTTAGGTGGGAACGAGGTCACGGCTCTCTCCGATCGTCTGGAGCACATAACTTCAATCCAGGAGAGGTACTAGGCAGGCAAGGCGTTCTGGTTGCCCAGGCTAGCCTGCGGGTCACCCTTTACAGCGGAAACATGTTCAACGACACGAGTTGTCCAATCATCCCTGTCGATCCTCGAGTATTGCCCGCGCTGTGGGCTTTCTGCAGGTCTCCTGAGTTCACCCAAGCGGTGCGCCGCATCAACCACAAGATCGTCGTCGGACCCGGATACTTCTTGAAAGTCAATTTCGATCTTGAACACTGGCAGAAGGTAGCCGAGGAGCAGTACTCGCACGGACTTCCCGAGCCTTACTCGAACGACCCGACCCAGTGGCTGTTCAAAGGAGACCCGACTGAGTCGACCGACCCGCTCCAGGTCGCCGTGGCCCGACTCCTCAGCTACCGGTGGCCGGACCAAGAGCCCGACCAAGAGCCCGACGTCCTCGACGAACTGGCCGACCGCGACGGGATCGCCTGCCTGCCGGGCGTGGCCGGTGAGCAGCCCGCCGCTGAGCGACTACGGGCCCTCTTGGAGCGGGCCTATAGCGAGCAGTGGTCCCAGGACCTCATGAATCACCTCCTCGCCAAGGCCGGCGCCTCCGGCGGGAGTTTGGAGGAGTGGCTCCGGGATTCCTTCTTCGCCGCCCACTGCCGGCTGTTCCACAACCGGCCCTTCATCTGGCACATCTGGGACGGACGCAAGGACGGATTCTCGGCCTTAGTGAACTACCACCGGCTTGATAACCGGCTGCTCTCGCGCCTCGTCCATACTCTGCTCGGGTCTTGGATCCAGCTTCAGAGGGAGCAGGCAAGGGCTGAGGTGCCCGGGGCCGAGGCCAGGCTGGTGGCCGCCGAGGAGCTGAAGCGCAAGCTCGAGTTGATCCTGGAGGGGGAGCCTCCGTACGACATCTACGTCCGGTGGAAGCCGCTGGAAGAGCAGCCCATCGGGTGGAACCCCGACCTCAACGACGGGGTCCGACTGAACATACGTCCCCTGGTCACCGCAGGCGTGCTCCGGTCCCGGTTCACAATCAACTGGAACAAGGACCGCGGCAAGAACCCGGACAGTTCCGAGCGCCTCAACGACCTCCACCTCACCCGAGCGGAGAAGGAAGCGGCACGGGCAAGGGCGAAGAGAGCATGACCGCGACGGTGCTGCAGCACATCGTTCAGACCCTCCGGAAGGTTGGCAGCGCTGCAGGGCCCGATCAGACGCGGCCGGACGCGGTGCTGTGGCCGGACCGCGATCGGCAGTTCGCGAGCATGATCCACCGGCTGCGCGAGGAAGTACCCATCCTCACGCTCGGCTCCTACGACCCGGCGTGCCTCACGGGACCGGCCATCTGGATCTTGTGCGCCCTCGCAGGGACGGTCGCGGCCGGGGGCCTGAGCGGGGACCGAGGAGCCCCGATCGTGTACCTGCCCGGATGCTCCCGTGAGGACATCCGGGACATCGCCGGTAGCCCGGATGAACTCCGTCCCTTGGCCGACCTGCAATTCCGGGGCGTCCTATGGACGCAGAAGAACAACAGGGATTGGACCGCCGCAGCTCTCCTCGAGAACGAGGTCTCGGGCTTGGGCCTTCGACTGGCGCGCGACCAGGCTACGCGGGAAGCGCTACGGCGGGCGCTGCCCCGCCTCCTCGACGAGCCCGTCGATCACCTGCGCGGGGAGGGCGAGCTCACCGCATCGTTCTTCGACGGTCTGCTCACCCCGGACGACGTCCGGTCCGTCCTGCTCTGGCTTAACGACCCAGAGGGGGCGAGAATCGGATTAGACGAGACCGAGTGGCAGGCCTTCGTTTCGACCTGTCGCAAGAAGTACGGGTTCGACCCCGAGTCCGACGGACCGCTGACGGCCGCCCTGCGACTCGGGAGCCGGAGGGGCGCGTGGGAGAAGGTCTGGACGCGCTTCGTGGAAGCCCCTGAGCGCTACCCTCGGCTCCCGGATCTCCTCAAGGCCGCACAGCCCGCGACGCTGTCGGACGAGCATCCAGACTCCTGGCCGTGGCACAACGAATTGGCGGAGGACGCGCTTCGCGGTGCGCTCGCCTCGCTGGCCGGGGTGTCGGCGTCTGAGGCGGCCGAGAAGGTCTGCGCGCTCGAGGCGGCGCATGGCGTCCGTCGAGGATGGGTGTGGGCCCGGCTGGGGATGGCTCCGCTGGCCCGGGCCCTCGACCACCTCGTGAGGCTGGCGGATGCCGTCGAGCGTCCAGTGGGGGGCGTCACGCCGCAGGAGATCGGCGAGCTTTATGCGCGTGAGGGGTGGATGACGGACCGCGCTGCGATGGATGCGCTGGCATCCGTCGAGACCACGGCCGACCTGACCGCGGTCGCAGCCGCGGTGGACGCGCTGTACCGGGGATGGCTCGATCAGGGCGCACGAGCGCTGCAGGAGGCCTTCGACCGATCTCCTCCGACTGTCTCAGACCCTTCGGCGACTCCTCCCGCAGGCACCTGTCTCCTGTTCGTCGATGGGCTCCGGTTCGACATCGCCCAGGTGGTGCGCGAGGCGCTCGCTTCCGAGGCCAGGGTCACAGTCGAGTGGACCATCTCTGCGATTCCGACCGTCACTGCGACGGCGAAGCCCGCGGTGTCACCGGTGGCTGGCCGACTGACACCGGGGCCGAATCTCAGTCCCGCCGCGAAGCCGGGCGGTCCGGCGCTATCGGCCGACGCCTTCAGGAAGGCTCTCGAGGAGGCCGGCTGGCAGGATCTGGGGTCGGGAAGCATGGGCGATCCGTCCGGCCGGGCCTGGGCGGAGGGCGGAGATATCGACAAGCTGGGGCACAACCTGCCCGGCAAGCTCGCGCGACGGATCCAGGCCGAGGTCGACCAGGTTGCGGAGCGAATCCTCAGCCTGCTGGAGTGGGGATGGAAGCGGGTCGTCGTGGTGACCGATCACGGTTGGCTGTACCTCCCTGGGGGCCTCCCGAAGGTGGGGTTGCCGATCCATGTGGCGGAAGTGAGGAAGGGACGCTGTGCGCGGGTCAAGGAGGGAGCGGTCGTTGAGCATCAGACCCTTCCCTGGCGCTGGGACCCTCAGGTGCGCATCGCAATCGCCCCAGGGATCTCCTGTTACGAGGCCGGCAGGCAGTACGAGCATGGGGGCGTCAGTCCCCAGGAATGCGTGACGCCACGGATCACGGTCGAAGCGAAGGAGCCGGCTCCAAAGGTGGGGCTTGCGATCATTCGGGTCGTGAGGTGGGTTGGTCTGCGCTGCCGCGTGGAGGTCGAAGGGTCATTGGCGGATGCTCGTGTGGATCTCCGGACGAAACCCGCGGATCCGACGACATCGATTGCGAGCGAGCCCAAGGCTCTCGAAGAAGGCAGAGCTGCGGTGGTGGTTCCCGATGACCGGCTGGAAGGGGAGGCTGCGGTCGTCGTCGTGCTGTCCAAGAAGGGAGACGTGCTGGCTCAGCGCGCCACGATCGTCGCCGGAGGCGATGAGTGATGCAGCTGGACGAACTGGACGAGCTCGCCGCCAGGGCCTTTGAGGGCTATGTCGTCCGAAAGGACTTGGCCCGTCGGTTCCAGGGGATGTACCCGGTCCCGACGTACGTGGGCGAGTTCCTCCTCGGCCGCTACTGCGCCACGACCGATGAGCGCGAGATCGAGGAAGGGCTGGCCATCGTCGAGCGCCTGATGCGTGACCGGACGGTACGAGCGGGGGAGGAGGAACTCTTCAAGTCCAACGCCCGGGAGCATGGGAAGGTGACGATTATTGACCTTATCACCGCCCGGCTCGACCCGAATACCGACTCCTATGTGGCCCAGCTCCCCAGCCTCCGACTGAACGACGTGGGGATCTCCGTCGACCTGGTTCGCGCCAACGACCGCATGCTCACAGGGGGCTTCTACGCGGAGGTGGAGCTGGCCTATGTACCCGTGTTCGCTCAAGCTGGAGGGCGACCCTTCGAAGTCGTTTCCCTCAGGCCCATCCAGCTGTCCTCCCGGCACGCGCTGGAAGATCTTGCGCAGGGGCGCCGGGAACTCACGACAGAACAGTGGAAGGCCCTCCTGCTTCGGAGTGTGGGGCTTGAACCGAGCCGGCTGGGCGGGCGGCAGCAGGACCTTTGGCTGCTAAGAATGGTCCCGTTCGTCCAGCGCAACTACAACATGGTCGAAATCGGCCCGCGCGGCACCGGGAAGTCCCATCTCTTCCAGCAGGTGTCGCCCTACTCTCACCTGATCTCGGGCGGCAAGGCCACCGTCGCACGGATGTTCATCGACAACCGGACGAAGCAGCGAGGGCTAGTTTGTCAGTATGACGTGGTCTGCTTCGACGAGATCGCCGGGGTGTCGTTCGACCAGAAGGACGGCATCAACATCATGAAAGGCTACATGGAGTCTGGCGAGTTCAGCCGGGGAACGGGGAGCATCCGTGCCGACGGCAGCCTCGTCTTCAACGGTAACTTCGTGCTCGATGTCGAGACGCAGCTCAGGCAGGGCCACCTGTTCAGTCCGCTACCCCCGGATATGCGGAGCGACACCGCGTTCATGGACCGCATCCACTCGTTCGTCCCGGGTTGGGACGCCCCGAAGGTCGAGGGCCGCCTGTTCACTGATCACTTCGGGCTGGTCAACGATTTCCTCGCCGAGTGTTGGCGACGGCTGAGGGAACAGAGCCGCCTTCCGCTGGTCAGCGGGAGGTACCACTTAGGCGAGGCGCTGAGTGGCCGTGACACAAGGGCCGTCCAGCAGACCCTCGATGGCGTCCTCAAGCTCATCTCGCCGGATCCGGAATCCTCCATCTGCGATGAGGAACTCGGATGGGCGCTTCGCTTGGCCCTGGAGTGCCGACGGAGGGTAAAGGAGCAACAAAGGCGGATCGTGAGGAGCGAGTTCGGGAACACACAGTTCAGCTACTTCGCAGCGGCGGATGGCGTGGAGCGGTTCGTAGCTACACCGGAGCAGCGTCTGTCGCGTGAGGAGCAACAGCAACTCTCGCCGCGCAAGTCGGTCGCCGATCTTGTCAAGGAGGGCGAGAGCGAGACGCTGGAGTTCAAGGCGACCTGCCGCTGGGACCTCGAGAAGCAGAACGTCAATGGTGAGTTGCTGAGGGCTGCGACGAAGACGGTTGCCGCGATGCTCAACACCGAAGGGGGGACGCTGCTGATCGGGGTGAAGGACGATGGCACCTCCTTCGGCATCGAGCAGGACCTGCGGACTCTCAAGCGCGGCAACGTCGACGAGTACGAACGCATGCTCCGCCAGAGCTTTATCAATCACCTGGGCGTCGAGTTCAGCCCTTACGCCAAGGTGTCGTTCACGGGGCTCGACGATGTACAGCTCTGCCGGGTGGATGTCGAGCCTAGCCCGAAGCCTGTCTTCATGCAGGCCCCTCACGGGAGGGAGTTCTACATCCGCTCCGGAAACGCCTCGCGGCCGCTCGACCCAGCCGCGACCCACGAGTACATCGAGATGCACTGGGGATGATAGCGGCGGCAACCAGCACATATGCATCGAAGCAATCCACTCTTTCCAGTCGCCGAGGCGGGTCTCTGAGTCGAGAGGCGGTGGCCGTGCTCGTCGCCAAACATGGCTGCGTAACGCTCAGATGAATAGACGATAGTCATAGGAGACCGGACCGAACCGCTCAAGTAGCGACCCGATCCTTGCAATCGTGTTCGACGAGTCGATCGTTGCGGGAAACTTGCTGTATAGATCGAACGTGTTCCAATTCATCTTCGAGAGACCGAGAATCTCTTGAGCTACCGTGCTCAGCGGCGACGTCCCGGCATGGCGGGTGATGAGGAGCGGAGCCGGGATGCGGTTCTTTCCGAGGTAGTAGTGCTTGCCAGGCTGGAGCGCGTCTGCGGAACCATGCACCCACAGAAGGGCTTGACGCCCGTTGAGTGCCACCGCGGTTCCCCGTGCCACTGGGAAAGGATCGTCCTGGACTTGACCCTGGAAGACGCGGGTGGCGGTGTAGCGCAGCACCGGGTCCTCGGTGACTTCGAGCATGTCGATCGCGTCCACGCCGGCAAGCCCCTCTCGCAGTCCTTGGAGTTCCTCCCTTGAATAAGGCGTCCGCTTGTGGATCACGACGCGACGGGGTAGTTGGTGCAGCGATTCGAAGAAGAGTTGACGCGCATACTCCGCCATCCGACGAGCGTCGTCCTTCGACATGAATGGGTTGCCGCGCCGTATGACAAAGTTGTCCAATTTGCTGAGCCGATATCGCAGGCCTCGGCCGTCGGCACTGTAGATATGGCTACAGCCGACGATGACGTGTTGTCCTCGTGGCTGCGAGCGTTCGACGCTGAAGCCGAGCCCCATGAAAGCGACGTCCGGCCCAAGGGCGTCAAGTACCCAGGGGGTTCGCATCGCCTTGGCGTAGAACGAGAGTGCAAGCCACCAGAGCACCTCGCCCTGCTGAGATTTGCTGAGCGTCGCTTCTCGCAGAAACTG
>Ga0137367_10002789_pt1 | contig 14079 bp, 12 predicted proteins | sample SagtaG_14_FD_104939 | JGI IMG/M metagenome (GOLD analysis project Ga0137367, IMG submission 104939) | Vadose zone soil microbial communities from Sagehorn Ranch, Mendocino, California, USA - Sage1_L_80_16 metaG | ecosystem: Environmental > Terrestrial > Soil > Vadose zone | place: USA... | reverse complement strand
GGTCTTCGCCCATGAGCGCTCCTGACGGAAGGTAGACCATTTTATAACGAAAGACCTTACCACCGTTTTGCAGACGTTTCTTCGCAGAGACCAGGCGGTCGCGGTGAATACGCTCGCGCTCAGCTTCAATTTCGCTTCGCATCTTTGCCAGCTCAGGAGCATCAAAGATTTCCTGTGCCGCTTCTCGCATTTCATCATCGTCGCTCATCAGCGCGCTGAGAACGAATTCATAGCCACGGCGATCACCAAGCTGGATGAGTCCTTCGGCTGCATCCAGCTGCGTCAGCCATTCGTCATCTTCGGTCATCAGCTCAAAGAGTGTATCCATGTCGCGCATCCTAACCAGTTCAGCGATTTGAGAAGCCATATTTCCTCCAAAGAAAAGATCAATTTGGCTGGAATTGTATCATCTTGAGTCGAGATTTTCACTGCGACAAATCGCTTGCAGATGTAACTTATTGAAAGCCGCATAGACTATGCATGCCGAAAATATGGTGTATGATTCAGAAATTGATACGCGGGTTGCTAAATGTTCAAGAGAATTTCGAGTCAATTTCTTATTAATTTGGGGGAAATGGAGGGTGATTACCGTGTTTTTTACCTAAAGGATGATATCGCTCTTAGCGTTCTCTATATATCGATTGCCGCGATAAGCGTCTTGGGGATGATTAGTATGGACGGATTGCTTTATAGGAATAGTCCCGATCTGTTCATATGGCTGTTAATCTATCGTGGTGGATACATCCTTGTATCCATTTCGATTGCGATCGTGATTCGAAAAACCAGCAAAGTGAGAATATTCGACCGTCTTGTGTTTACATGGTTGCTAATTACCATTTTCTTTCTCCTTCTATTCAATTTCACACGTCCAACAAATTTCCTTACTACAGCATTCGATGTGATTGTGCCCTTCGCCATTTATATTCTTTCGCCACTTAGCATTCTCTACAATGTTGCACTGGCCTTTGCTTTCTCGATCGGCACACTCTATGTTGATTATTTCTTCAAAGTAGGAATTGACCCTCTCACTTGGAATTCAGTGACGAGTGCACAATTGATCGTGCATGCTCTGGGGTTGCTGTCAGGGCTACAGATCCAGTCCTATCGCCGCAAATCTTTCAAGGCTTATATACAGGAGAGGGATGCCAAGGAAATGGTGGCTTACCTGGCAAACATTGATCCCCTTACAAAAAGCCTGACACGACGCCATTTTTTCAATATTGCCGAAAGTGAATTTTTGCGTTTCTTACGCTATCACCGCCAGTTATCTATGCTAGTTCTGGACGCGGATCATTTCAAGAATATCAATGACACTCATGGACATTATGCCGGGGATCTCGTTCTCCGCAGCTTGTCTCTGGTGGTTCTGGAGCAGAAACGGTCCCAAGATACTTTTGGTCGTTTGGGTGGAGAGGAATTCGGATTGCTCCTGCCAGAAACAAATTTAGAGCAGGCGAAAGTAGTCGCGGTGCGCATTCAAAAGACCTGGGCACAGACGCCAGCGATTGTAGACGGCAAAGAAATTTACTCTACTATCAGTATTGGTGCGACAGAGGTGGGACCTGCAGATAAATATTTTGAAGATCTTCTGCGGCGAGCGGATAAAATGATGTATAAAGCCAAGGAAGCTGGAGGAAACACAGTTGTAGCAGAATAAATCACTCCCTCTATATGGAAGAGGGAGTGATTATTTATGGATATTCTTTGTTATCTCGCCGCGCTTTGTAGGATGAGGAAAATGATTAATGCCACTACGAGCAGAACAGCGATCTGTGCGCCTGGGCTACGAAACGCAGAGGTGAAAAAACTTCTTCGAGGACGATCCTGGTGGTGACGGCGATGTCGGCGATATTCTCTATATCTTCTATACATAGTTACCTCTTTGAAAATTAAAATGAATTGAGCGCGCTTTCGAGATCATGGAACACTTTGAAAAAAAGTTTCAAACCTGCAGTTTCGAGAGCCTTATCTACGGCAGGCTGTGGGTTGAGAAGTTTGACGTGTTTACGCGCAGTGCTGCTGTGGGTCAGATCAGGATGGGTCTTTTCTTCCGGCACACCACTATATAGCAAAGCAATCTTGTGAATGGCAACGAGCCCAGTACTGCTAATACTTGAGACTTCGCTCAGGTCAATGATGAGATTGTGTGCTGGGTTTTCATAAATCTCCTGCGCTTTATCCACAACCTGCACGAAATTCGATGCATCGATGTCGCCTTGAAGGCGCATCACAGCAACTAACTCACGCGCTTGCTGGACTGTGACATTGATATCCATGTCTTATTCCTCAACCATACTTTATCTGAAATTGAACTCTTCATAATGAATATGATTTTTCGGCAGACCTAGCGCCAGGAACTTTTTTTCGAACGCCTGCATCATGGGCAATGGACCACACAGGTAAACATCATAACCACTTACATCTCCACCCGCGTTTTTTACAATGTCTTCAACGGTCAACGAACCTTCTTTCGCCGTGTAATGGACATGAACTTTCAGGCGCGAATTTTTTTCCGCCGCGGCTCTGATTTCTTCTATGAACAACGCCTCTTCCGGATGACGAACCGTGTAATAAAAATCTACATCTTGAGTAAGGCTGCCATCCATATCACGGATAAAAGACAGGAAAGGCGTTAGTCCAATCCCACCTGCGATCCAGATTTGTTTCTGTCCACCGGTTTTATAGTCGAACATACCGTATGCACCTTCGATGATCGCCTCTGAGCCCTGTTTCAGCCTGGCAAATAAGTCACGAGTGAAATTGCCGCTGGCTTTAATCGTGAGGCGTAAGACATCTTCCGCCGGTGCGCTGGAGATCGTGAAGGGATGGGACTCGTTCAGGTCTTTATCACTGGGGAAACGTACGAACAAGAATTGTCCCGCGCGCTGTCTCTTGATAGGCTCCTGTTTGGCGCGCAGGGTTACCTCTGTGCTTAAATTGTTGGGGTGCTTAACCTCCTCTACTTTGTAAGGAAGAAACTTTTTGAAAAAGCCTCCAAAGATTTCCGTATAAAGATACGAAACTGTGCCAATAATGAAGAAAATCTGCACCCATGTAATGGCAACTAGTGCATGTAGAGGGTTACCGATTGTCAGCGCGTGGAAAAAGGCCAGGATGAAGAAAATGCCAATAAAGCGCTTGAGTTTTTTCCAGTCATCGTAATCACCTGTAGTGAGCCTGTTTAGAAAAGGAATGCGTGGTGAAAGTGTGATCAGCGCAATGCTGACAATGCCTGTGAACGCGATGACTGCCAGATAGTTGCCAAGTCGCCAGCCTGTAGTTGTAATAGGAACGGTCAACACATGGACGAAGATCAATAGAAAGGCGGCTGTTCCTGTATGCCGATGTGTCATGTACATCTTGTCGAGTCCACCGAAATATTTCTCCAGCCACTTCGGCCGCGTGGACAGGAAAAGTGAACATGCCATCAAAATGATATTGTTCGAGCCGATGACCTCACCAACATATTGGCGTAAAAAGTTCGGGCGCCCATCGTTTACGGGTGGAAACACAAGCCAGACAACGATATTGAGTATGACAAGGGTAATGATCGCTAGATTACCGATATTCCGTTTCATGCTGACTCCTCAATGATTAAATCAAAAAGCGATATGGTTGAACCCCATATCGCTTGGATCATTAGAACGAATTCACTGCTTCATCGAGATTCGTGAAAATCTCAAATACATTCGCAAACCCCACCATATCTATTACACTCATCACTTCAGAACGCGGATTGAGCAACTTGACATGCTTCTGCATGCCTGCCTCGCTTGAGCGGCCCATCGAGCGATATGCAGACCATCCACTTTCAGTGTCTGGCAACTGCTCTCCTCGTGCGAGCAAAGCGACACTATGCAGGGCTACCAGTCCAGCACTGCTGATATAAGTCAAATCACTTAAATCCAGCAGGAAATTGCGCGATCCTGAATTGTATAACTCTTGGGCGTTAGCAATCAGTTGCTGATAATTCTGGCCATCTAATTGCCCATCCAGCTTTATGATAGCGACTGGAACATTTCCCTGCGCTTGCGACGTAGAAATATTCATGGCTCTCCTCCGATGAGTTGAATAGTCCCATTATATACTGTCTTTTCGTTCGAGACGTGCTAGACGATGTGCAATTTCCTCTAGCCAATGCTTTCGTACGTATGCAGGCAGTTCGGCGCACTCCACATGCTCCAAAGCGGAACGAGTCCATTTGAGCGCAGTTTTCACATCACGGCACTTGTGCTCATAATATTTTGCCATCTCGATATGGGCATAAATGTGGCCGTTTGCCGCCGCGGCTTCCCATAAACGGACTGCTTCATTAAAATCACCACGTTTCTTTTGCAGAATGGACAAACGCTTCACTGCTAAGCCGAAGTCTGCTTCCGTTAAACCGCGTCCTGCCGAAGGGTCGAGTTCGAGTCCATGCTCAAACAAACGTGCCGCCTCCTCCCAGTGACCGAGATCTTCGAACAATTTACCCAGCGCAATGAAATCGAGACCATGTTCCACGCGGCCCTCGTATGGATTCTGCATCATCTCATTGACGTATGCCAGTAATGCAGCCATCGCAACCACATCCATCGCGTTGTGATAGAACACTCCTGCCAGGGGACGCGCATCTCCTGTGCGGAGATAATCGAAATATAACCAAGGGATCTCATAACCCTGCACTTCTTCGACAGAACGCGTTAAGCCAAGAATGTGCTGCTCAAGGTACTTCAAAGCGCGTGATTCGAGCCTGTCCCGCCACAACCTGCGCGCCAAAGGAAGCAAGTCAAGATGGGAGTAATCTTTATAAGGAACCGGAATGTGATGCAAGCGATAGCGGGTGGCGAGCAAGGGTGCGTCGAAGGCTTTGCCGTTGAACGTGACAAGAGTCTGGGCAGGCGCAAGGAATTGTGCAATCGCTTCGAGCATGGCGGGCTCTTCGGCGGGGTCACGCATGAAGAATTGTCGCAAGCTGAATTGATCATCCACAAAACGAGCAATGCCAACCACGAAAGCATAGGTCCCTGTGCCGCCTGAGAGGCCGGAGGTTTCTGTATCAAGGAAGGCAAACGCCGAGAGGGGTATGTTAGCCAGACGCGCGTCGTTCGCCCATTGAGAGATCAATGTGAGTGGAAAGGAGGGAAGAATCGGCGATATGCCATGACGGTAGTCAGGCATATAAGTCTGCTCCACGATGAATACATCCCCACGATGGGTAGGATGGAACGTGCCAGCGACGACCGAATCGATCCCATAAGGGGATTTAGGCTTCGGCGGCGGAAGATTCGCTGCTTCCTTGATGCCAAGCAATTTGAGCTTATTTGTGAGAGAGGTCCTTTGAGAAGAATCCATCCAAATCCTGTAAAGCGTGATTATAACCAAAGAGCGCTTACAAACAGGTTAGAACTTCATAAAATAAAACAGCCCATCGCAACGGTGATGGGCTGTTCATTCATAAAAATTCAGTTTATCGTTGAGCAAATTGATGAAACCCAGATGTTTGGGACTTCGGTATTGCGATCACAAATAAACGCCCCCAGCTTGAATTCCCGTGCGCTGCAATACACGTCTGAAAAGTTACATGATGGTCTCCCCGATAAACTTTGTTGAATAATTGTTCAGCGGTCAAATTGCCATCATTGGTCAAATCACGAAATGAACTGTATGGGCTAGTAGGCTGGAGAGCTTGATATTGCAATATTTGCGTGATCACAAAATATTCAACTTTCCCATCGCCGTACACCATGCGGACTTCCTGCCCGACCGCGAGTTGTGAAAAAAATCTGCCAGACAAATGATTGTGGGCGAGCAAACCTATGTTTCCGAACTGAGAAGCCATGCGGAACTGGGTAAGTTCGCCATCATTGAAGGAAACAAAGCCGGCATTGCCTTTAGGCTGTTGAATAATTGGGAAGGCCAGCACGTCAGGGACATAGACGCCGCGCAAAACATTTGCTTCGTTATTTTGAATTGTTTTTGAAAATTCTGTGAAATCAGGGAGAGCAGCTTCACCGTTCCCGAATGCCAAGGCAGGGACAGAGTTGAAGAATAGCGAAACAAAAATTACTAGGAGAAGACTTGCATTCAGAGAAGTTCTGAGGGTTCGAGTTGTGAGCGTCATTGGTTTCTCCATCCGATAAAGGCGCTCAAACTGGCCCAGCGAACTTATTAATCCGCTTTCGGCAACCTGGCTATCTTAGCTACGCTTACACACAGCGTTAGACCCATGGCTTTGCGTCCCCGCCTTTCGACGGGTTTGCCTTTATCGAACGAACAGATGATAAGGTTCCAAAAAAACGAGCCTGGCTATTTACCAGGCTCGCGAAGGTTTTAGGATGATTTCATCTTCGGCAACCTGGCGATCTTAGCTGCGCTTGTGCACAACGTTAGATCCATGGCTTTGCGTCCCCGCCTTTCGACGGGTTTGCTATTTCGGATATTGATTGATTACATTATAGCAACAGACTGTAAATTCTCACCTTTCATTTCAGTAATATCAGCTTACAGGATTGAAACGACTCTCACTGTTCTTTTGGGACAGCCACAACAAACAAGCGTCCCCAACTCATATTTCCATTTTCTTCAATGCAGGTCTGGAAAACGACATGACGCTCACCCACGTAGGTTCGATTGAACATATCCCCAGCTGAGATAACTTCGTTCCTATCCAAATTTCGGAATGAGCTTAAAACACTTTCAGGCTGTAAGGCTTGAAAACTTAAGACGCTTGTTACAAAAAAGTACTCAACTTTCCCATCACCATACACCAAACGGACTTCTTGACCAACGGCAAGTTTTGAAAAGAATCTTCCAGAGAGGGTATTGTGAGCAAGCAGACCTATATTTCCATACTGAGATGCTACTGAGAACTGCGTTACCTCGCCATTATGATTAGAGACATAATAGGGATAATCAACGGGCTGTTGAACGATAGGCAGTGCCAGCACATTCGGTACATAGACGCCGCGGAGTACACTCGCTTCACCGTTTTGAACTGATTTGTAAAAATTCGGGAAATTGGGCAGGGCATTTTCAGGGTGACTAATTACTAAAGCTGAGCCCGGCTTCGAAAAAAAGGTAGCAAGAATCAATACAAGGAGGTTTAAATGTAGAGTAGTTCGGGTCATTATATGTTGAGCGCCATTGAGCATCATTGAAACTTCAATAGTACGAAGACCTTCAAATCAGCCCGAAAACTAAATGATGTTATTTGAATTTAACTCGCGGGATTTTATCAAAGCATTGCAGATTGTCACGAATAATTTCCATACGATTAGCCTACAAAACAGAGACGGTCAAATCCTAATTTTGTAAGGATGAAAAGCTTTCAATGGATAAAATGTTACTTTGTTTTCAACTTGTTCTCTATCTGTGCTACACTTGCGCATCTTTTATGAAAATACCATCCAGGAATCGTCTTTCTTTTTGGATGAAGCTGCTATACGGTTCAGGAGATTGGGGCATCTCTAGCATCGGCATGATGCGCTCCATTTTTTATGCTATCTATCTCACTGACGTTGTGGGGCTTGAGGCTCGTCTCGCTTCATTTGGTGCACTGGTTGGCATCCTCTGGGACGCGGTTAATGATCCGATCATCGGCATTATCAGCGACCGTCTGCACACTCGCTGGGGACGTCGTAGACCCTTTCTATTGTGGTTTGCCATTCCATTTGGATTAAGTTTCATCATTCTGTGGTCTGCACCAAATTGGGAGAATCCAACCGCGTTGCTCATTTATGTGACGCTCTCCTTTATGCTCGCAGATACCTTGCAGACTCTGATCTCTGTTCCGTTTCTTTCTCTGACCCCGGAATTGACCGCGGATTATGATGAGCGCACCACGCTGACAAGTTTCCGCTCTTTCTTCCAATTGGTGGGAGCGCTATCGGTTGTGATTGCTGCGCCGGCAATTGTCGACATGATCCTTGCTTCAGGCGGTACACAGCAACAGGGATTCATGCTCGTTGGCGCGATCTTCGGCGGCATTGGCGCAATTCCACTTTTGTTGATCGGATTTTTCGTTCAGGAAACTTCCACACCTGAACAAACCGAACCCATCCCCTTTCGTGAAACATTGCAAGCCGCATGGCAAAACATCCCATTCCGTTACGCGGTGGGAATCCACATGCTGAACTGGTCAGCCGTGGATATGATCGCTGTCACCTTTCCTTACTTCTTGCTGTATTGGGTTGCCAAGGGAAACTTGCTTGCATCCATTCACATCTTCGGCTTTGACCTCGCCTACGAATCGGCCTTCTTTGGAATCCTCATGTCAGTGTGCATTTTGTTTATCCCGTTTTGGCTGTGGTTAGCCAAGTGGCGCAATAAACGTGAAGCCTATATGCTGGGGATGAGCTTCTGGGTGGCAGTTCAATTGATGATATTTACTATCCAACCGGGCGCGACCGCTTACCTTCTCACCATCGCGGCGCTCGCAGGGATTGGCGTCTCTGCCGCATACACACTGCCTGATTCTATGTTCGCGGATGTGATCGAATGGGACGAACTGCGTACGCGTCGCAGGCAGGAAGGCATCTTTTACGGAATCCGTACCCTCATCCGGAAGTTGACCGGAGCATTAGTCATCTTTATTACTCTTCAATTATTGGGCTGGTCCGGCTATGTCACCCCGCCAGATGGAACACTTCAATTCACGCAAACTGATTCAGCTTTGCATATGATTCGTCTACTCGTCTCACCATTCGGCGCGATGATACTGTGCGGAACAATTGTCCTTGCCTGGCTGTTTCCGTTATCGCGTGAAAAATATGCAAGAATACAAAAATTATTGGAACAGCGAAGAGCACGGTTGGCAGAATAACTTTTGCCTCTTAGCTAATGACTAACTGTTACCTGAATGATTGCTGTATCCACACGTTGATTACGTCTTACTACTTGCAGTTGTACAGCATACAACCCGCTTAAGTTGCTTGTGTTCCACTCGGCGAGTAAACCATTGGTCACAGGTTCGTTTCCTTCAGCAACTTGAATCCACTCCTGCGGATTCAATCCCTGTCCCACTAAAACTCGATAAGAGAGAAAATCATCGCCGGCTGCTGTGCCTTCGATTTCCACATTCCCATTCACTTCTGAAAACAGCTCAGGCGAGGTGATATTTACATTTGCATCAACGCGCGGTGGTTGAATCACATCATAAGTAGCAGGAGGAATCTCCAACCCCGCACTTTCGGCCCACGAACGCGCCTCAGGTGGCACGACGAGATATACATGGTCCTCGACCAGTTGTGGCAATGTAAAGACAGTTGCAAGCAAACCGGTCTCGCGGTTCACTGCATACTTGCGATACATATTATCGGCTTGAACAGGCTCGTTCCCATTCAAAAAAACTTCACTGACTAGATTCGGGCAATCCGCTGTGGGTAACATCCCAGAAGGATCACAAACATTGATCACTGATACTTCTGGAGGAACAGCCCAACCATCGCGTGGCACATTCTGTGAAGCGACTTGCATCAACGCGTTCCACAAAACAGCGGGTACGCGCGGCGATAAATCACTTTTATCGCGTGCTCCCGTCCATACAGCGACAACACGCGAGGGTGAATAACCGATTGCCCATGTATCGAGGGCATCTTCTGTTTGTCCCAACTTTACAGCTGCGGGTCTACCGACATCCAATATATTAGAACTTCGCAGCACGCCTAAGCGTGCAGCCTCGTCGCTCAACGCGTTATTCATCAAATATGCCAATCCAGGCGTCACAACAGGTTTCGCTTGTGGTGTCCTCCAATCGAGCCATACGCTATCATCATTCCCTAACACTTTCAAGATGGTTACAGGCTCAAACGCGTCATTAACATCCTGGCCAAAATATACGCCTTGTTGCGCGAATACTCCATACGCGCCTACCGCGTTCAATAAGGATAATTGCGCGTCAGCGTCGCGCGATACACCAAACGACTCTGCGATCTTATTCACATTTTCAACGCCCATCTGCGCGAGCACTTGCGCGGCAGGAGCGAAATAATCATTCGCCAATGCGATTCGCAAACGCATAGGTCCATGATATTTACCGTCAAAGTTTTGGATGTTTGTTTTACCGGGGATATCCCATATCAATGAGGCAGGACTTAAGCCTCGGGTGAATCCCGTCAAATAGACAAACGCGTCCAGCACGGACCCTGGGTTGTGCGCCGCGATGAGAGGCGCTTCCTGCGCCTGAAACGTTTCACCGACTACTGTAAGGATTTGGCCCGTCTTTGGATCAGTGATGATCGCGCTTGCAGATGAATCAGTCACTTTGATTCCAGGTGGCAATGCAGGGAGGAATCGCAACGCGTCGCATTGAATGACAGGATCAGGCAAGCCCGCGAGCCGCGCAGCGTAAAACGCAGTGACACACGATGACTGCTTTTGCAGATCGAAATCCAGCGTGGAGATAATTGTCAACCCGCCGCGTTGGATTCGGGCGCGCGGGAAACGAGAATCCAATTGAGAGAGGAGAAGGTTGGTGAAAGCCGCGGCAGGTTGCGTCTGGAAGGGAGGCGGAGTTTGGAATAACGGAGATTCCCCAAGCGCATTCGCCGTCGCTTCCTCCGAAAGGAGCCCCCGTGCCTTCATCAATCCCAAAGTCTCACGACCGCGTTGAAGTGCAGTCTGTGGCGCGTCATATGGATTTAGACTCGGCGAGTCACTTACCGCCGCGAGAATGGCGGATTCAGCAGGCGTGAGTTCAGTTGCAGATTTTCCAAAATAAAGCTGTGATGCCGCATCTGCGCCGAAGGCATAACGACCATAGTGCGCTGAGTTGAGATACCACTCAAGGATTTGTGTGCGTCCATAGCGCGCTGTGATCTGCGCTGCAAGGATTCGCTCACGGAGCGCGCGGCGGAAAGAAGGAGGGTCGTTGAAGAGCAGGAGGTCGAAGACGAGGCGTTGTGCGAGGGTAGGATGTAATTCGTAATTGGTAATTTGCGAAAGAGTATAGCCAGGGTAATTCCAAAAATGAGGATCGGATACCGCAATGACCGCATTAGCTAATGACTTTGGGAGGTGCTGTGGATTTGTGTCGCTGAGTGGAATATAGCGGCGCGGCGAATCGTTTGGCGCAAAAGTGAAGAGTAAGTTTTTGCCTGTACGGTCATAAATACGCGTAGGTTGGAGGAGAAGTCCATTGGGAGGGTTGAGCAGTTGTGGGAGAAGTTCAATGGAAGGAAGATCGTGTGTGAGACTGACATATGAAAAAGCACTTGTGACGATGCACGTGGCAATAAGAAGAGAGACAATTATCCCTATGCTCAAGAGACTGTTGCGCGTGCGAAATTCGCTTGCACGTTGTTTCGCAAGTCGTCGTTCGCGACGTGCGCGGAGGATGGGGAGGGTGGAAGGCATGGAGATAAGTATACAGGGAAACAAGTAAACAAAGTAAAAAGAAAGAGGAAAGTGGAAAGAAGCACGGTGGTCGAGTAGTGCCGAGTGGCTTTTCCTGACGCCGTACGCCAGGACGGTGCGAGGCATGTATCAAGACCAAAATATAAGTGAAATACTTTTGGTTACTTGCTGGTTTCGACACTTGCACCTGCGTGCCAGTGCAGGTGTACGCCCTTTGCAGCGGACCTCTCCGAATAATTCTGATTGCGAAGTTCATTGTTCATTGCGTACTTCCCTTTTGCTCTCGGTAGTTAATATCGGTTTTGACAATCATGTTAAGTCCTAAAGAAATCCCGTTGAGCACCAAGAAATAAACAATGCCTTTGAGAAATACACTGACTATTTGAACAAACAGACTAAAAGCATATAGCGGATTGTCAACTTACATCTTGGAAAAATCAGAATAGTGCATTGGAATAGTGCCAGAAAAAAACTGTCTATCTTGTTCTTGGAAATAGACTCCTATTGAATAAAGGATGGAAACCACTAGCGCAATCCATGCCAAATATTTTGCCCATATAGCAATGCTCAGCAAACGATTATGGTTTGACGAAAAGAAATCTTGCTGCTCATTCATGTTGTATTCCTCCTTATGGATTATGGGATTGCTGGTTTCGATATGCTCCGACGAACACGGAGCTACTCAACCAGCGGATTATTTATGACAACTTAATCATCCAACAAATCAGCCAAATAATCCATCAACCCACCCGACTTGTCAGACTTTTTAGATTTATTCGACTTCTCCGGCAAATCACTTTTCACCTCCCCATTTTGCCCATTGATCAAGACAAGATGTCCTCGACCTCCGAAGGGAATTTCCATCATCCATACCGGGAGCAGGTCAAGCCTGAAGGATTCGACGGTCATATCCGCGGAGGAGGTGGAGATCAATCGCATCGGAGTAAGTAAATTCGGAAGATCACGCTTATAGCGTGAATAACCCTGACCGCGCGCATCCAGTGAGGCTTCTGCCATAGGGATGTCATATACTTCGGCGGGCCAATTCGCTAGATAGCGCGGGTCATACGGTTTTACGGCTTTCAATTCAAAGGTGGCAATCAATTTCAAGAAAACAGCGGATAATTTACGAGAGGCAGGAATCGGAATGTCATTTATCTGAACTGGATAACTATCGGTCACTCGAATTGTCTTTGGCAGCCTACCGTTGAATTGGATTTCGCTGTTCTCAACGGTTTCACCGGTATACTCAATCGCTCCACCCAAATCAAAAGTCCACAAGGGAAGGTAGACGCCGCGCGGCAAGTAAGGGCTGGGTGCTCCCGCCCCTACATGCTTTTCGGGTTGAATCTGATTCGACTCAACCCATTCGATCAAAAAATTGATTGCACGCTTCTGATCGAACGCATGAGGGATGATCCCATCAGGTGCGAGCAGTTGATCTTCTGATTCCCAATTGACAACATAGGGCGAGTTGCAATACACACAAGTGGACGAAATTTGATTCGGCGGCAAAATAAATTCGCAACCACAACCTTCACAATGAAAGACCTGCTGGTTGAGTGGTTTGCCATGTCCACGCGCGGTTGCCATGGCAATGATGAAGTCTTTTTCATTCGCGCTGCCGGGCTGGGCAGTGAACTTCTGGTTGCGTGAACAATACTCACAAGCCAATGACTGACCATCCGGTGCGAAGCTCATCCGCCCGCCACATTTGGGACACATAAAGCGTTTGGCATCAGCTTCGTGCAAGCCTGCGGGTGCGGGAGGTAACCGATCGGGATCAATAACCTCATCCTCTTTGAGTTTGCCATCCAGAATGGCAAGTGCACGACGTGCGCGTGCGTGCCGAAGGTCATTCGCCAAACAATTTTCCAAGGCTTTGTGCTTTTCAACAGGGTCATCAACGACCTGGCTCATCCAAAACCAGGCTTCAGCGAGCACATCGTGATCGTTGCTGATATAAAGGGCGCGGTCTAAATAACGACCGGCGCTTTCCTTGTTGCCAGCTTTTGCGTCGATGATTCCGCTTCGTAAAAGTTCCTTGCCGTAATCGCTGAACATATTGTCTCCGATGTCATTGCGAACCCGATGGGCGAAGCAATCTCCTCATTGTGTGGGGATTGCTTCGTCGAGCTACACTCTCCTCGCAATGACAGATTATCTTACAATCGCATCCGTCATTTTTGCAACACGCGCCATTTCCTTCACATCATGCACGCGGATAATGTCTGCGCCACGCACGATTCCAACGGCGACCGTCGCGGCTGTGCCTTCCAAGCGTTGATCGGCGGGCAAGTCAAGTGTAAATCCGATAAATGATTTTCTGGATGTCCCCAATAGTACGGGATATCCCAAAGCACGGATTTCATCGAGTCTATTGATCAATTCGAGATTATGCTCGCGCGTCTTTCCAAAGCCGATGCCTGGATCCAAAATAATACGCGATTCTTCACCCCCTGCCTTCTTCGCCAATTCTACGCTGACGAGTAATTCCCGCTTTACGTCTTCAATTAAGTTCTCATACTCTGAACCGATATACGCGTTCCCCAACTGCTCACGGACTTCCACGCTGGCAGGGTTGCTGCGATTATGCATCAAAATCACAGGGGCGCGAAACGCTGCCGCAACGGAAGCAAGTTCAGGGTCCGCGCGCAGTGCCCATACATCGTTCAAGAGTTGCGCGCCTGCTTTGAAAGCCGCTTCCGCAACTTTAGCTTTATAGGTATCAATTGAAATTAATGC
>Ga0137367_10002765_pt1 | contig 14121 bp, 18 predicted proteins | sample SagtaG_14_FD_104939 | JGI IMG/M metagenome (GOLD analysis project Ga0137367, IMG submission 104939) | Vadose zone soil microbial communities from Sagehorn Ranch, Mendocino, California, USA - Sage1_L_80_16 metaG | ecosystem: Environmental > Terrestrial > Soil > Vadose zone | place: USA... | reverse complement strand
TTAGACTTCTGGCCGATAGGCCCCTCCGGTCGGCGGTTTGGTGATGACGCGGGCAAGGAGGCGCAGTTGAAGGTCGTGGTCGAGCGGTGCGCTGGCCTGGACGTGCACAAGGACTCGGTGGTGGCGTGTGGACGCACGCCGGATCCTGCCGGGGTGGCTAGTGGGGGTGGGCTTGGTGGAGCGGTTGACCGGTGAGGCGGGCGGCGATGACGCTGGCGAAGTTGGGGCATTCGAGGATGTCTTCGTGCGGGCAGCGCAGCGCGTGATCGATGGCCTCGCGGGCGGTCTGGGCCTTGGCGATCTGCTCGTCGAGCTCGTTGAGCTTGCGCCGAGCGAGCCGCTGCCAGTCGTCGAGCGCGATGGCGCGTGATGCCATGAGTGCCTTCTGCTCGGCGAGCGAGAACCCGACGTCGCGCAGTAGCAGGATGATACCGACGAGCCCGACTGCCGATTCGGGATAGCGGCGTTGCCCTGAGATCCTGGCGGCCGTTGGGAGCAGGCCCAGTTCCTCGTAGTAGCGCAGGGCCGAGGTGGCAACCCCGGCGCGGCGGGCCAGCTCACCGATGGTCAGCAGCCGATCGGACATCTTGACTTCAAGTGTACTTGAAGGCGTTGACTGCGGGCCGTGGAGACCTGGGCGGTGACCAACGAGGAGCAGGCCCGCTACTGGAATGGCGACGAGGCCGTGCATTGGCTGGTCCACGAGGAGCGCTACGAGCGCATGCTGGCGCCGTTCACCGACCACCTGCTGACCTCGGCCGCCATCGGACGCGCCGACCGGGTCGTCGACATCGGTTGCGGCACCGGGTCCACGACCCGAGCGGCTGGGAGGGTCGCAATCGAAGCAGAGGCCCTGGGGGTGGACCTGGGCGCGGCGATGCTGCGCCAGGCGGCCCGCCGCGCCCAGGAGGAGGGATTGACCAATGTCCGTTTTGAGCATGGGGACGCCCAGGTGCACCGCTTCACGCCCGGCGCGGGCGATGTCGCCTTGAGCCGTTTCGGTGTGATGTTCTTCGCCGACCCGGCGGCCGCGTTCGCCAACATCGCCCGCGGCCTTCGCACCGGGGGCCGGCTGGTCTTCGTGTGCTGGCAGAACCTCGCCGACAACCAATGGATCGTGGTCCCCGGCGCCGCCGCCGCCCAGCACGTGGCGCTCCCACCGCTTGATGATCCGACAGCTCCGGGACCGTTCTCGCTAAGCGAACGCGATCGGATTGCCACCGTGTTGCGCGCCGCGGCGCTCAGCGACGTCGCCATCGAGCCGATCGCCGAGCCGCTGTGGATGGGCCCCGATGTCGTCGACACCGTCGCGTTCCTCAAGTCGACCGGGATCTGGAACTCCCTGCTCCGGGACGCCGACCCGCCGACGGTCGCCCGGGTCAGCGAGGCCGTCCAGGCCGCGCTCCAACCATACGTCACGCCCGATGGCCTGCTGCTGGGATCCCGGGCATGGCTCGTCACCGCGAGCAGGCCATGGCAGTGAAGCGGGCCGTGATCGCGGCCATCGTTGGCCAGTTCGCTCACCCCCAGGGCACGGCCGGGAGTGTTGCCGGCTGGGTGATGGCGCATCGCCCGTCCAACCGCCAGCGCAACAGCTGGGTGGTCTCGTTGCTCGATGTGCAGCCCACCGACCGGGTCCTCGAGATCGGCTTCGGTCCCGGCCTCGCGATCGCCGAGCTGAGCCGCCGAGTCGGCGACAAAGGACACGTGTGCGGCATCGACCACTCCGAAGTGATGCTCCGACAGGCGACCAGACGCAACGCCTCCGCCATCGCCGCCGGACGGGTCAGCCTGAGCAGGGCCTCGGTCGATCAGCTTCCGCCCTCGCTCGGTGGTCCCTTCGACGCCATCCTCACCGTCAACTCCCTCGGGTTCTGGCCGGCACCGACCCAGCGACTCGAAGAGCTACGCCGACGACTCAGCCCCGGCGGACACATCGCCATCGCATCCCAGCCCCGCTGCCCAGGGGCCACGGCGAGCACCTCCCGCAATGCCGCCCGCGAGATCGAAGCCCTGCTCCAGGACGCTGGCTACACCAAAACCAGGGCCGAGACCCTCGACCTGGACCCTCCCGTGGTCTGCATCCTCGCCGTCAACCCGAACCCCGCTCGCGACCGCAGCTCGCCAGCGTCAGACCCCACATCTTGAGGCTGGTGCAGCAAAGGGGATACCCCAGATACGTGATCGAACTTCCGTGCCAGAGCACTAAGGATGGCTGGCGCGCTGTCCGCGGGCGACGAGCCACACGTTGAAACTGCGGCACCACGACACCAAGTGGGCATGCCGGTCCGCGGCGAGCGGGGCCGTTCGAGCGCATCAGTCTGGAGGCGTTCCAGTCCGGGCTGAGCTGGCTGACGATTCTGGCCAAGTGCCCGGACTTCCGGCAGGTCTTCGCAGGCTTCGACCCGAGATCGTCGCGGTCTTCACCGAGGGCGACCTCGAGCGGCTCATGAGCAACGCGGCCATCGTGCGCAGCCGGGCGAAGCTCCCTGCCACCCGCACCAACGCCCGCGCGATCAGCGCGCTGCGCGAGAACGGCATCCGGGCTATCCGGATGGGCACGGCTGGAATGTTGCGCCTGCAAGTATCCTTGCTACGGGTGACAAAGTACGCAGCCAGGCCAGACCGAGGAGCGGTCATGCCAGCCATCAGCGCCGACACCATGGTCCTGCCCCGCGTCCCCGCCGTGGACCCCACGGTGGCAGATCGCCCCGTGCTCTCCGTGACCACGGCACCCTCCGGCCTGGAGGGCGAAGGCTTCCCGGTCCGCCGCGCATTCGCAGGGGTCGACCTCGCGACCCTCGACCCGTTCGTGCACATGGACCAGATGGGCGAGGTCGACTACGCGCCAGGCGAGCCCAAGGGCACGCCCTGGCATCCGCACCGCGGTTTCGAGACCGTCACCTACATGATCGACGGCGTCTTCCAGCACCAGGACTCCAACGGCGGCGGCGGCCTCATCACCGACGGCGACACCCAGTGGATGACGGCGGAGAACAGGATTGCCAATTTGCTAGCCGCTGACCTCGACAGATGAAGGAGAGGAGCGGTCATGCCAGCATCTCCGTCGACGATCTCCTCGCGTTGCCTGCGCTGGCTGCCCGGCGTGGCCTGACCTGCGGCCTGGATGCCGCCACGGCCGCCGCGCCAGGCAGTTGGCGAGGGCTCAACCGGATTCTGTGAGCGCGCTCTTGCCCAGGCCGGGCAGGCCAACGTGGACCCTCGGGCAGGCCGAGTGGCGACGCAGCACCCATCGGCGGCCGGCGGCCAAGGCCTCGACTCCGGACCGGCACGCAGCAACTCCGGCCAGGGAACTCGGTGGCATGAGCCGGCAAGTATGCCCTGGACGCGAGCCTCACTCCAGCCCTCACAGGCCTCTCAACGCGGGCGCAAGGCCACTCGCCTTCCAGTCACACGCCTTATCGGTGAGGCATGGTGGTACGCCTTGTCCGCGCGGACCGTACGCGGCCCGAAGCGCCGCGCAGTGGGAGGCGCGCGGACCTTGGTCGGCGTAGGCCCACCATCACAGGCCGAGCAATTCAGGGGCCGTGGTGAGCGAGCGGAACTGCCCAGCGGGGTCGGCCACCAGCCGTCGCTGCTCCAGGTTGATCAGGCCGCCGATATTGGCCAGCTCGGCGACGAGGGTGCCATGTTGCCCGCCAGTCGGCGTGAGCATGTAGGCGTCGTTGCTGGTGAGCATGTTGGGAATGTGAGAAGCCCCGCCGGGTGGTGCTGGGCGGGGCTTGATGGTCAGGTTGTCGGCGTGATGCTCACTCGGTCGCGGTTTCGGTGACGGCGGCGCGGGCGGAGGACTCGTCGACGATGCTTTTGTTGGTGGCGAAGGCGGCCAGCAGGGCTTGCAGGGCGAGGTTGTTGACCGCGCGGGGGTAGCCGCGGCTGGTCTGGTGCAGCAGCGCGGCGGCGTCGTCGGAGAACAGGGTGTCGGATCGTCCGGCCAGGTGGAGGTGGTGGCGCAGGTAGTCGGTGGTCTCTTCCAGGGTCATGCCGGGCATGTGGTAGCGCACGGCGATGCGCTGGTCGAGGGCGGCGAGCACGCCGAGTTTGATCTTGCGGCGCAGGTGGGCTGGCCGACCAGCAGGCAGGCCAGTGGGCAGCGGCTGTCGAGGTCGTGGTTGGTGAGCATGCGGATGGCTTCGAGCTGGTCGTGGTCGAGTAGGTGGCCTTCGTCGATGACCAGCACGGGGGTGCGGCCGCGTTCGGCGGCTTCGGTGGCCAGCGCGTCGGCGGCCTGGGGGATGAGGGTGGCGCGGTGGGGGCGGGGGTGCCGCCCAGGGCGGTGACGATGGCGTGGTGGATGCCGCGGGTGCCCACGGTGGGGTTGGGCAGGTAGATCAGGGTGTGGCGGGCGGGGTCCAGGCTGGCCAGGGCGGCGTGGACGGCGACGGTCTTGCCGACGCCGACCTCGCCGGTGAGCACGCCTAGGGCGTGCTGGTCGATGCACCAGGTGATGCGGGCGACCGCTTCGGCGTGGGCGGTGTGGCGGTGCAGCATCTGGGGGGCAAGCTCGCGGCCGAACGGCATCCTGGTGAACCCGTAGGTGGCTTGCAGACGCTCGATCATGACCGCTCCTGGTCGGGGTCGACGTGGGCTTGGTGGGTGAGGGCGAGCTGGCCGGGGATCTGACCGTCGGGGGCCGGCCGGGCTGGTCCGCTGTGGTCGTGCCGGTCGGCTGGGCCGAGCTGGGGGTGGTGGTGGCCGTCGGCATCGACATCGGCCAGGGCGGCGTAGTTGATCCGCGTGGCCAGCTGCTGCTGGTGGGCGACCTGGAGCAGGCGCAGGTAGTCGATGCCGGTCGGTGGTGGGGGGCCGGTGTCGGGCTGTTCGGGGCGGGCCTTGGGGTGGGCGTGACGGCCGATCCGGAACGCGACCGCTTTGCCGAAGGTGCGCTGCTGGTGGCGGACCTGGATGTCGGTGAGGTCGAAGGGGTCGAAGACCAGCTCGACCTTGCGGCCGACCAGCAGCGGGTCGACCTGGTAGGTGTTGTTGTGCAGCGACACGGTGGCGTTGGTGGTGACGGTGCGGTGCTCGGCCCACAAGAACGCCTCGCGCAGCTGGGCGGGGGTGGGGCGGGGAGCGGGTCAGGGAGAGCTTCCCGCCAGCGTCGCAGTGGTGGCGCGGCGGTCTCGGAGTGGACCTGGGGGTGGTAGTCGGTTTCCACCCAGGCGACCAGCAAGCGGTTCAGCTCGGCCAGGTCAGCGACCCGTTCGGCGGCCTGGCCGTCCAGTTCGACCAGGAACTGGCTGCGGACGGTGCGGAAGAACCGCTCGATCTTGCCCCTGCCTTGGGGTCGGCGCGGGGTGGAGTGCACCAGCCTGATGCCAAGCACCGCGCAGGCGCGCAGCAGCCAGGAGTCCACGAACGGCGACCCGTTGTCCACATAGATCTGCTCGGGGACGCCGCGGGCGGCCAGCGCGGGCCGCAGCGCCGCCGCCAGCCGCACGGTGTCCTCGTGATAGCCGAACCGGGCGCCCATCACCGCCCGCGAGTGGTCGTCGATGAAGCAGAACAGGAAGGTCTTGCGGCCACAGATGACCGGGCCGTGCAGCGCATCCCCGGTCCACAGCTCGTTGGGCCGGTCGGCCTGAAACCGGCCGAACACCGGCGGGTCGGCCTGGACCTTGTGGTCGAGCTCCAGGCGCACGAAGTGGCGCTGCAGGGTGCGCTCCGACGGCGCCCAGCCGGACTGGGCCCGCAGGATCCTGGTGACCTGCGCGGCGGTGCGCTCGGGGCGCTCCCGCTTGAGCGCCGCGGCCAGGGCCAGCACCTCGGCCGGGGTGCGCGCACTCACCCGTGCCGGGGTGGGCACCAGCGCTTCGAACCCGCCGGCGCGCCACCAGCGGACCCACCGGTCGATGGTGGGGCCGGGACACCCGCACCTGCTCACCGAACGGGCCTTGGTGGGTGTGTTCGGCCAGTTCGCGGACCAGCCGTCCGCGCTGGCGGCTGGAAAGGGCAGGGTCGATGAGGTCCTGGATGAGCTCATAGCGGAACAACGCCACCCGGCGGGCCCGCTCGGCCCGGTGGCGCGTCTCGTCGTCGGCGTGGGACTGGGGCACCTACTCGCCTCCTCAACACGGCTGGGGGATCGGCCGCGTCGAGGCTGCTTGGCCGAGGCCCGCCTCACCAGGGGCAGCTGGTGTTGCGCACCTCCACCGTGCTGGAAGGCCCAAGCAACCGCCCCGCAGTGACGGCGGCAGCCAACTCCCACGGCGACAACCCGAGACCAGCACCAGGCCCCACCGGCGCCCCACCGCCCCAGCCGCGGCGATGATCGCCTCCACCGCATCCGCCACCTGAGATCCAGCGGGCTCGGGCACCGGCGGGTCCGGGTCCAGCTCGCACAGCAGCGTGGTGAACGCCGCCCGCAGCGGCCCCGCTCGCGCGGCGAATCGGCGCAGCCAGCCCCGCACCGTGGACGCCGGCCGGTCCAGCCACACCGCGATCCGCCGGTGCCCCCAGCCGGCCGCCTTGGCCACCAGGGCAGCACCGATCACCACCGCGGCGTCCGCCCGCCGCACCAGGGCGCCCACCGGCAGCAGCACGTGCGTGCGCCCGTCGGTCGACACCGGTGTCGGGGCCGTCCAACACCGGCCCCTTGCGGATCGCGTGACTGAACCTGCCGCCCAGGTACACCAGCGCGGTCTCCCCATCGGTGTCCACCGCGTGCAGATAGGGCTGCACCATCACCACCCGACCGGCGGCCTGCAGCCGCCGCAGGTGCCCGACCGCCAGCCGCCGCTGCTGGGGGTCGCCGAACCGGTAGCGGCCGCTGTCCAGGGCGGCCAGGCTGATGGCCGGCTTGAGCACCCATTCCCCCCGCGCCGGGGCCGTCCACGGACGACCCGGCGCCACCCAGGTGGTGGGCACCACCGGGAGCCCGACGGCGGCCAGCTCCTGCAGGTAGCGCTTGTCGGTGTTCCAGGCCAGCACCTCGGGCGGGTTGGCCAGCCGCGGCACACCCTGTGCCCAGGCCAGGAACTCGGCGCGGCGCGGTACGTAGTCCCAGCAGGAGCGGATCACCGCCAGGTCGAAGCCTGCCCAGTTCACCGTCGGGTCGTCCCACACCACCGGCTCGGCGGCCACCCAGCCGCTTCCAGCGGCCCAAGTAGCTTGCGTGTGTCGGCGTCCAGGTCGGGGACCTGCGCGCAGGTCACCAGCGCCACCCGCGGCGCGGCCCGGTCCAGGAGTGGTTGGTCGTTCATGCACTCCTCCTGATCCGTTGGCGACCCTGGCGCCTGGTCCCGGTGGCGGCGCCGCCACCGGGACCAGGCAACCGTGGGCTAGAGCGCTACTGGCCGCGTGGCACCAGCGCGAATCGGTTGCCGTCGGGATCCTCGAAGATCGACCACCAGCCGAACGGCTGCTGGACCGGCGGCACAGGGAATTGCACGCCGCGGGCGGCCAGCTCCTTGTGGGTCTGCTGCAGGTCGTCGGTGTAGAAGACCACGTTGGAGGTCGGCAGGCTCGGGTCGGGAGCGGTCGGCCGCGCCCCCTGGCGGAGATCCAGGACCACGGTCACGGCCTTGTCGGGGGTGCGGACCTCCAGCCACCGCTCCTCCCCGAAGGGGGCGTCCTGCGTGAGCTCGAAGTCCAGGGTCTCGGTCCAGAACCCTTTGGCCCGTTCCTTGTCCTCGACCTCCAGGACGACCTGGCTGATACCCCTGATCACGGTACTCACCTCCTTCCACTCATCGCGACACTTGCCATGGCCAGGCGGGGTGTGACGTCCTCGTTCTGGTGAGCCTGCGGCGCTAGCAGTAGCAGCGGCCGCCCCCATGCACCGGGCACCTCACCCTCGGCCAAGGTCAGCAGAACCACCGCACCTACCGACCCGCCGACCAGCCCGATCGGCGGGTCATCCACCGGCAGTCTGGCGCGCAGCGCCGCCGCCACGGTCGGGAACCCGGCAACGGCCCGCTCGATCACTGGGCTGGGCAGGCTGAACCCGAGGTCTTCGGCGCCGCAGCGCACCAAGTCCTCTGGGTCGCTCAAGGGGGCGCGAGCGGCCAACATCGGCAGGCGCAGGTACACCGGCCATGCCGACAGGCGCGCCATTGGCAACGCCGCGACCATCGCGTGCTGGCTGCGCGGCGGGCCCAGCAGGTGCCAGGCCACCACCAGCGGTGCCCGCCGTGACCCACTGGATGGTGGCAGCGCCACATACGGCACACCGGCCGCCACTCCGGTCAGGGGGGCGGCTGCGGGGCTGCCGGTACAGTCGATGAGTTCCATGCCACCAAGGACACCGCTACTAGACCCGCATGTCCAACAGCTTTCTCGGGCCGGCTTGACAACCCGCGGTTGTCGGCCAAGCTCAGGCCATGGAGCTGGATCTGGCGCAGGTTCGGGGTGCAGCTTCCCGATTCGCTGACGCGCTGTCGGCCAGGTGCGATGGTCGGCGACCGATGTCCTCTCAGTACCGGTGCGACGCCGCCGGTCGGGTCCGCTCGGAAGCCGCCCACCGGCAAACGCACAGGCCGGCGGAGCAGCACGGCCAGCTTGACGCTGCACCAGCTTCGGCGGCCGTCAGCGGGTCCTGGGTTCCTGGTTGAAGCGGAAGGCGGCGTCGGGGTCGTATTTGGCCGTGACCTTGCGCAGGCGAGCGTAGTTGTCGCCGTAGTAGGCACGCGCCGAGTCGGCCAGCTCGGGATCTGGGAAGTTCGGGTACACGCCGCCCGACCCCCAGGGATGGACGCACGCCCACGACCGCCTCACCCACCGGTGGGCGGCGCGCTGCTCCGCAGCCGACGCCCAGGGGGCGACGACGACCAGGTGCTCCAGCAGGAAGCGGTGCTGGCGGTGGGCGAACGCTGTGGCCTGGGGCGAGCGTCGACGGTAGGCCCCACCCCATGGCGTGAACTCCACACTGCGGTCCTGGCCGGGTGCCCGTCGGTCGGCCAGGCCGGCGACCAGCGCCGTGATCGCCTGGGCGGGCAGTGGCCGATCAAAGAACTCGGACTTGGTGAAGCGGCGGCGCCAGCGCGATGGCCGCCCGGGCGGCGGCTGCGCGGGCCGACCGCTGGCGCTGGGCGCGGCCTGATAGCGGATGGTGTCACGGTAGGACAGCTCGGTGCAGACCTGGGACCGCGGGTCGGCGCCAACCAGTGGTATGAGGCGCTCCAGGAGCTCGCCGGCGTCCCCGAGGGTGCCGAGCGCGGTCCCGTACAGCTCGACGGTCGGCTCGGCGGACGGATCGCCGGGGCCGGTCAGCACCAGCTCGGCGGCCAGCTCGTCAGGGCCCTGCGGGGCCCAACGCTGCCAGGCCGCAATCACCGCGGCGGCCTGCCCATAGGACCATGCCAGGTGAAAGTTGGACATGCCGGCCGCCGGCCGCAGCTGGAAGGTGAACGACGTCACCACGCCGAAGTTGCCGGCGCCGGCGCCGCGCAGCGCCCAGAACAGCTCGGCGTGGTGCTGCTCGTCGCAGTCGACCACGCGTCCGTCGGCCAGGACCACCCGCGCCGCCAGCAGGTGGTCCAGGGTCAGGCCGTAGCGGCGGCCCAGGATGCCGTGACCGCCGCCGAGGGTGAGACCACCGATGCCCACCGACGGGCAGGTGCCGGCCGGGATGGTCAGGCCGTGGTCGAGCAGGCGCTCGTACAGGTCGCCAAGGCGCGTCCCGGCCCCCACCTCGGCCACCCCGTCGGCGACGACCACCGACGACATCGGCGTGACGTCGATGACGACGCCGCGCGTGGACGAGTACCCGGCAAAGCAGTGGCCGCCGCTGCGTGCGGCGATGCCGATGCCCTGGCGGCGGGCGAACCCGATGACCTCGGCGACGTCCTCCGGAGCGGCGCAGCGCACCACGGCCTGCGGCTCCGGGTCGTCGAACCACGCTATGAACGGCGTGCGCGCCCGCTGGTAGGCGTCGTCGCCGGGTCGCACCAGCTGCCCGGAGATCCCGCGTTGCAGCGCGTCCCAGTCAGGCGCCGAGCCGACCACGGCACGTGCCTCTCTGTGATCTCCCCATCTGCATCCCCACAACGAGCTCATCGTCGATGCCTCGGCCCGGGGCCAGGACCCCGGGCCGCCTTCAACCGGCCTGTTCAGGCCTGCTGGAGGACTAGGCTGTTCCCGTCGGGGTCACGCAGGACCGCCTCGGTGGCCCACGGCTGCCGCTGGGGTGGCCCGTCGAACTCGACTCCCTTGGCCACCAGGTCCTCGTAGTCCGCCTGAAGGTTGCTCGACTTGAGCACCAGCCCCTTGAGGGAGCCGGGAGGCATCGACTCGAACCAGGTGACCAGCGTCAGCGCGGTGGTGCCTCCCTTCGGACCCACCTGGACCCAGCGGATCCCTGGAATGGAGTCGTCCTCACGGGTGAGCTGGAACCCGAGCTTGTCGAGGTAGAACGCCTTAGCCCGCTCCTGATCCGACACCGGGATCGAGACCACGACCACGTCCTGGACTGCCATTGTCTTCACCTTCCTCTCCGCCTGTGTCGCCTTGGCTTGCCAGACCACATCAGGTGGCTCCCTCACCGCCGCCCTCTCCACTCGTGAATGGCCTGCGGTGCGTGGGCCCTGGTGGTTCGGATCAGGTGCTGGCGCCGGTGGTGGCGCCGGCCGCGCGTCCGCCGGTCGGCCTCGGTCTCCTCCAGCAGCCAGACCGCTGGCTGCTTGCCGGACCGCAGGGCCAGCTCCAGGTGCAGCGAGTCCATCGGTATATCCCTCCTGGTGTCGGGACCGCTCGCGGCGATCGGCTGGGCGGGGCATGCCCGCGCGGATCAACGTGCTCGCCTCTAGGACACCGCCACCAGACCCCGCACGTCCAACAGCTTTGTCGGGCCGGCTTGACAACCTGCGGTTGTCGGCCAAGCTCAGGCCATGGAGCTGGATCTGCCGCAGGTGCGGGCCTTCGTCGAAGTCGCCGAGCAGCTGCACTTCGGCCGCGCCGCCGCCAGGCTGTTCCTCACCCAGCAGGCCCTCTCCAAGCGCATCCAGCGGCTGGAGCACACCCTCGGCGAGCCGCTGTTGGTCCGCGGCACCCGCGGGGTGGAACTCAGTGACGCCGGCCATCGCTTCCTGCCGCACGCCCGCCAGCTCCTGGCCGCTGCCGACGCCGCCGCCCTGGCTGCCCAGCCGGCGTCCTGGCCGCTGCGGGTCGACGTCTGGGGCCACGTACAGGCGCCGCTGCGGATGGTTCGCCGCCTGCTCAACGAAACCCCCGAGTTGACCGTCGAGCTGAGCATGCGCCGCAGCCTCCAGGCCGCCCTGGAGGCGCTGGGCCGCGCCGAAATCGACGCCTGCTTCGGCCGCGTCCAGGACCTGGATCGTCCCTGGCCGAGCGGACTGACGCACCGGCCCGTCCTGCTGGAGCGCCTGGCGGTGGCCGTCAGTGCTAAGCACCGGCTGGCCGACGCGACCCTGCTGCGCCCAGCCGACCTGCGGGAGTCCGTCATGTGGTTCCCCGCTGGCGGCAGCCCGGTCGAGCTGCTGGGAGGCTATCGCCGGTTCGCCGACCACTTCCGCATCCCGCTGGACAGCAGCGGCCACAACCTCGGGCTGGAGCACGCCATCGAGCAGCTGTACTGCGACCGGCGACGCTTCACCCTCTTCGGCCGCGACTGGCCCATCCCCAGCGACGCGGGCATCCGGCTGATCGAGCTCGATCCGACGCCGTGCTGCCTGTGGTCGCTGGTCTGGCGCCAGGAGGACCGGCACCCAGTACTTGGACTGCTGCTGCAGCGCGCCGTCGAGACCGGACGGACCGAGGGGTGGCTCGCCTACGACCCCCAGCGCGACTGGCTGCCGGACATCGACCTCGCCGGACTGCGCCGCTACCAGTAGCGACGGTCGTCCCGGCGATCATGGGACGACATGCCTTGGGCTTGCCCCGGCTCGGGTCCGTGGGCACCTTGACGCTTGCGGGCTGCTGGCTACCTTCATCACCGGATGGTGGCCCTGATGGGTCGCGGGCCGCACCGGACACCGGCTCGGTTGCCAGCCCCGGGTTCGCACTGCGCCCTCATCACCGAGGGCGACATCCACTGGATTGCTGCCGGAGCAGGATTGTCATAATGTTCGCCTGAGGGCGGCGCTGACCTGCACAAATGATCAGAGGAAGGGGAGCTGCCGCTGTCGACGATCTCCCCGCGTTGCCACGGATCCCTACTCCGGACCCTGCTACGGCGCCACACCGTGCGGTGATGTCGGCGACCACGGCACCGACGGGCCTGAGGGGGCAGGACTTCCGGTCCGTCGGCGCTTACCGGTGCCGATATGGCAGGGATGTGTCGGCGCCGGCCTTCCGGCTCGAACGCGCTGCTCATCGGCGCATCGTGGCGCGGATGCGAAGCTATCGCACCCACGGAAACCCGACAGGTCCCGAAAATGAGGGTTGACAGTTTGGGAGCTGGTAGCAGTATGTGCTAGATGGCTGTGAAGTCCGTCTCGATTGAGACTGCCTTCCGGACGGCGGAAGCAAGGGGAGGTAGATCACGTGAGTGGCTCCCGCGTTCTCGGCTCTTGGCTCGAGCGCTACAAGGAGGCGCACTCCGACCTGCTGAAGGAGGATCCTTCGTTCGCTCGATGGCTCGACGAGGAGTATGTGCCGCTCGCAGGGGGCTGGCACTACTGAATGGCAGTTGCGGCGCCCTCGGTCGAGGGTCCCGAGTTCGCTGAGAAGGTACGTCGGGCCGACGAGATCACCCGGAGGTTGCAGGAGAGCAACTGGGATTTCGATGCCGTTCCGGAACTCTTCACGCGGGCGGCAACATGCGATGTCGTCGCCAAGGAGATCGTGACCATCCACGATGGTCCAGCGCAGACCCTCCTAGGGCGGCTGGTGATGAACGGCATCGGGGAGGAATTTCAGCTCAATAGCCCATCGTCAGCCCTGAACATCACGCTACCGGGTCGACCTGAAGTCTTCAAGGAGATCAATGATCAGCTCGGCAGCCGAGGTCTGGAGGACTTTGAGGAGTTCCAGGGGGTCAAGGATATCCAGCAGGTCGTCTTCTACGACTTCACCAACTTCTACCAGGCGCGCGATCTCGCATTCTGGAGTGCCCTGTACGACTGCGGCCTGTCGCCGAGTGGGTTCGAGGAGTTCTCACGGCACCTCGCGGCAGGCAAAGTGGTAACGAGCATGCGGTTCAGGCCGAGTCGGCCCTCGCTCGACAGCAGGCCAGTATATGTTCAGGGTTTCACTGGAAAGCGGTTCCCCACACCGGTCGTGGAGTGGATTCCGAAGCCCCTGTTCGGCGGTATAGCGCCAGACACCCTGCACCTTGAGACACTGCTCACCCTTGATCCCACCGACCTGGCTCATCCGTTCCTCCCGCTCGTCGCCGAGGGAGCGGTTGAACTGGACGGGCGCCGGTACTACATGCGCCGGTTCGCCGGCACCTCGGCCAAAGCGGCGGTACGGGGTCCGGGTGTTGGTCCGGAGAAGGCGAGTGACCAGTGAATTCCCACCACCGACGTGGTCTCAGCGGCAGCAGCGGGGTCGACAGTGGTCCGCGGCCCTTTGATCTCCACGTACGAGGCGAAGTGCCGACCGCCTTCGACGGGTCGCTGGTGGTGTCGACCAGCCGTCGCGCCAAGGATCGTTCGGTGTTCCGCCGCTGGCACGACTCGTCAACCGACCTGCTCCGACTTGACCTCTTCCCCGGTCGACCGGGACGAATTACGGCCCACATCCTAGAAGTAGACCCATGGGCTCCCGAGCTGACTCTGGATCTCGGGCTGATACCCGAAACCGGATACCGTCAAGGGTTCCGAGCGCCTATGCCGTACCCGACACAACCGAACCATGGCTTGAATGTCGCCAACGATCTGTTGTGGGCAACGAACTTGCTGTTTGGTTCACCACTTGAAGTCGAGCTCTCCACGTGGAAACCCAGGAGAATCCTTCAGTTCGTGCAGCCCGACAAGGAGACGCCTGGCGTAAGCACTACCTCGCACTTCGCTTGGAGCCCTGACCGACGCCACACCTACTTCCATCAATCCCTGCTCAAGCCGCAGCCGAAGCCCAGGCCAGTCGTTGCAACGGATCTCCGTCTCATCGAACTCGACGTTGCCAACGGCGATCAGCGAGCGTGGCAAATCGTCCCGCCTCCTGGGGATGAGGCCATGGAGTCTGCCAATTTCCATTCAG
>Ga0137367_10002762_pt1 | contig 14135 bp, 10 predicted proteins | sample SagtaG_14_FD_104939 | JGI IMG/M metagenome (GOLD analysis project Ga0137367, IMG submission 104939) | Vadose zone soil microbial communities from Sagehorn Ranch, Mendocino, California, USA - Sage1_L_80_16 metaG | ecosystem: Environmental > Terrestrial > Soil > Vadose zone | place: USA... | reverse complement strand
ACGCATGCCATAAACTGTATCAAGAGCGGGTTTTCGCGCGGCCGCCACAGCAAAGATAGCAGCACCCCACCGTTCAGGATACCCGTAACAGCACCCCACATCGCCTCGTGCCAACGGTGGAGATCAGGGTTGAGTTGACGAGGATCATCGTGCGGATACCAAGCCATCGACGCCCAAGGCGCTGCCAGCCGAAAGAGATTCGTTAAGAGAAAATAGCCCACCAGGCCGGCGAAGATCGTAAATACAATCCTGCGCCAATCCCAGCGCTTCACTCTGGATATTGCATTTGTATACATATTACATTCTCCGATTGATAATTCAGTTTTACAGTCGGTTTCACATTGAGATGGTCAAACTATACGCTGCGATCCTCCCGCTGAAATGAGGCGCGGGTCATGAATTGGTTGGGAAGTTTTCCTATTCTCATTGTGAGTGCGCTCCCGTGACATTGGGAAGGGAACGCGGTATGCTTGCGAATCTAAAATGGATTCAACAACTTTATTGCGTTCGACTTCTCAGCCAATCTGGCTGACCCTCGCCCATACCTTTCAAATCCTTGTAATCTGTCTTACAGTAGGATTATTCATTATTAGTCTTCCGATAAACTATGAACAACGAAGCATTGTATGTAAAGCGGAGCCTTGTCCCCCTGGTCAATTGACTACCGCAAGCGCTCAGGCGTTAGAGCGAATTGGCGTGTCGGTGGATTCTTATGTGACAATATCCATTGCGCTTGACATCCTCACCGCTGCTACCTATACCATCTGTGCCATCGTTATCTTTATCCGCAAACCCAACGACCTACTAACCATTTTCGTTACCGTCATGCTCGTTACCTTTGGTGTCGCGACATTTACAGGGGGGATTCGCGACTTTGTATTTGTTTATCCGCGGCTCAATTGGCTCTTCAAGGCCATCTCACTGATAGGCAACTACGCCATCCTTGCGTTTTTCTTTGTGTTCCCAAATGGTCGCTTTACACCGCGCTGGACAGCATTCATTCTCGTGATCTACGCGCTCGCCCAACTGCTGCGTTATTTTTTCCCTGCCTCGCCGCTGAATTTACAAATGACAAGTCCCTTTTTATATAATGCGGTATTTCTAGGTGCAAACTTGTCTGGTATGGCCGCACAAATCTATCGTTATCGACGAGTGTCTAATTTAATCGAACAGCAACAAACGAAATGGGTGGTTTATGGCCTGAGCATTGGCGTGTGCGGTTACATCATTGCTGGATTAATCAGTTTCACGGTTCCCGATGCCATGGGAAGTGGTTTTCCTATTGTGATCGCTCTCAACAGCCTTGGCATACTTTTCATGTTGCTGTTCCCTCTCTCAATCAGCATTGCCGTCTTGCGCTATCGTCTATGGGATATCAACCCCATTATCAACCGTACCCTTGTATATGGCGCGCTTTCAGCAAGCACCATCGGTTTGTATGTTTTCGCAGTTGGATATTTTTCATCGTTCTTTCAGAATAACAAAGCCAGCTTCATCATCTCATTCATCGCAACAGGTGTGATTGCATTTCTCTTTGAACCTCTGCGAGAAAGGCTTCAACGTGCGGTGAACCGATTGATGTATGGCGAACGTGACGATCCTACAACCGTCCTCACACGACTCAGCGCACGTCTCGACTCGGCCCTCGCGCTAGATTCCATCTTACCAACCATCGTCGAGACCGTCGCGCAGACTCTTCGATTACCGTATGCCGCAATCACGCTCAATCTGCGTAATGAAGAACCGCGCATTGCCGCAAGCTATGGTCTGCCCCAGGTTGAAATGATTCATCTCCCTTTGAACTATCAAAGCGAACACGTGGGCGAACTACTGCTGGCACCGCGCGCGGCGGGTGAATCATTTTCTGCTGCCGATATGAATTTGCTCAATATCATTGCGCAGCAGGCTGGCGTTGCAGCGCATACGCTTCGTCTCACGGAAGAACTCCAACAACTCAACGCCGACTTACAACAATCGCGTGAGCGACTCATCACTGCACAGGAGGAAGAACGTCGACGCCTGCGCCGCGACCTGCACGATGGAGTGGGTCCTACCTTAGCCAGCCTCTCCCAACGTCTCGACACTGCGGCTGATTTCGTACAGCGCGATCCAGAAGTAAGCGTGCAATTACTCAAGGAACTAAAAGGACAAGTGAAAAGTACAGTCGCTGAAATTCGACGACTGGTTTATGCTTTGCGCCCACCTGTATTGGATGAATTCGGATTGGTCTCCGCCATTCGTGAACATGTTGCACCATACATGGGACCGAACGGCTTGCAAATCACTTTTGAGGTGACAGAGCCAATGCCCCCACTTCCGGCGGCTGTTGAAGTAGCTGCTTATCGCATTGTGTTAGAAGCCTTTACCAATGTAATTCACCATGCTCAAGCCAGTCAATGTAATATCAAGATAAAACTGGATGGTAATTCACTTTTCCTTGAGGTATGTGACAATGGGAAAGGTTTATCAACAAAGTCCCATTCAGGCGTAGGATTTACCTCGATGCATGAACGCGCCAGCGAACTCGGCGGTGAATATATGATTGAAAATATTTCTGCAGGCGGCACACGAGTAAGCGCACGATTGCCTATTGTAAGTTTGGCGCATTCTCTGGCTTCTGATGTCTTGCCACTGGAAACCAGTAGCAAAGTCACGGGCTCTGAAATAAAGGATTAACTATTAATGCCAATCAAAGTATTGATCGCAGATGACCACGTCTTCTATCGCGAAGGTGTACGCGCTTTATTAAGTAACTCACCAGAGATCACCGTCATTGGAGAAGCGAGCAATGGAGATGAAGTCATTGCCAAAGCGGTGGAACTCAACCCTGCCGTCATTCTCATGGATTTGAAAATGCCGGGCATGAACGGTATTGAAGCCACACGCAAAATCATAGGAACGCAACCCAGCGTTGGTGTACTGGTTATTACCATGTTTGATGATGATGACTCCGTCTTTGCCGCGATGCGTGCTGGTGCGCGTGGTTACCTGCTCAAAGACGCGGATAAAGATGAACTGGTGCGGGCAATCGTCGCTGTGGATAGAGGCGAGGCGATCTTCAGTCCTGCGATTGCCCAGCGCATGATCCAATATTTCGGTGCATCCTACGCTCACCAAGCTAAAAAAGAGCAGCCCAATGAATTTACCGAATTGACTGAACGTGAGCTTGAAATCCTTGATCTCATTGCGCAAGGTCACAATAATACAGTTATTGCTAGCAAACTTTCATTGAGCATCAAGACCGTACAAAACTATGTCTCGAGTATTCTCACGAAACTCCAAGTCGTAGACCGCGCCCAAGCGATTGTGCGCGCACGTGAAGTGGGGTTTGGGAAAAAGGAATAAGCTGCTTCCAGGATCAATGTGATTTCAACACACCCTATCATGATCTAAAAAGCCGCCCCTATTCGAGGCGGCTTTTTCATTACGTTAAATATCGTTCTTCTCTATGACTTATACTCAAACTTGCGGGAGATCTGCCCTATCTGCTCTAATTGAACTAGCGGAAAACCTAATCGAAGAGAAATTTGATTCGGCGCTTGGCTCAACGACAAGTTTGATGGCCGTTCTGACTTTGTCCTCGATGGTGACATCTGCGAATTCAGGCACACAGCTCACAAAAATGCCATCATTCTTGAGGTATCCGGTTGCCAGGATAAGAGCTTTCATCGCCTGATTGACTGCTCCAGCGCCGATTGCTTGCACTTCTGCTCGGTGATGCTCACGGACGATCCCTGCAATTGCACCTGCAACAGCAGAAGTACGAGATGTAGCAGAAACTTTAATCATATCCATGGTAATACTCCTATAGGTTGGTAATGTTTTTGTCTTTGCGACTACAGCGATTGCATAGTAGTAAAGTTCCACCTCTCATCCCGCAAAGTTGGATGATTACTTTAAGTGGTATTGTAGGACACAATGGATTGAACATCCATAGGCGTGCTCTTGGATCATCTAGACAATTGTACTGAGTTTGGAATACTGCGTGTAAAGACCCACAGGCTGATTACTTCCCAGCACGAAAAAGTCAGCCGGTTACGAAAACCATTTAGGGAGCAGGCATATTATCGATGTTGAATTCCTTGGCGAGTTCAAGTAAGTCTCTATGCTCTTCTGAGGTTTGACTATTCCTACTGTTCCTGCTAAGTAGCGCTTATATATGCTTATTAGTATCGCGTAAAGAAAGGCTGAAAGTCAACACTCTGGCGTATGTATTTTGTTAGAAATGCGAACGAAACACAGTTCAATGATCCCGCGGTTCTACTTCGCAGAGGCACAGCGTTGAAGAGAGATGGGAATAGACGATAATCCAACCATTCCATTGTAGGTGCTCAACATATTTTGTATTCATTGCCGCCGTTACTGCTGCGCGGCACGCGCCGCGTGAGATGGAGGCTTGAGCAAGCTAAGGATTTTGGAAGAGGTGAAGTAGAAATAAAAAATTCTTCCTGATCTTGCAATCAGGAAGAATGATTTATCAGCAGGGTCTATGACTAATAACGTTTGTTGCCGCCGCGTTGAGGCGGACGACGTGCGTGTCCACTCCCGCGGTCTCTGAACCCACCCCGTTCTTCACGGGGCTGGGCAATGCTCACTCGCAGTTCACGGTCGCCTAGGCTGTGTCCATTGAACATACTAATGGCTTTCTGCACCTCAACCTGGTTGCTCATCTCAACAAAAGCGAAGCCTTTGGATCGACCGCTGTCACGGTCCTTGATCAATGTCACCGACGTGACGGTTCCGGCTTGAAAGAACAGAGTTCGCAAATCATCTTCCGTGGTCGAGTACGACAAATTTCCAACATATAACTTAGATTCCATTTTTCTCCTCATGGCAACGCCTGCTGTTAAGCGGGCGTCTGATAAATCAGGCGTGAGACGACCTCGAAAGAGAATCACCAGACCCTGTGACAGTGAATTTAGTATAACACAGCACTCCGATTTATCCACCCAGGTAGAACTTAGATGGTCTGTAACATAGTTGGGAAATTCCACGTCAAGCAATATATTACAATTAATCCCAAAATATTTAGATCCTGGAAAGGAAATACGCTAATGGTACAGCCCTGGTCTCGAACTCCTCCGCTCATCGAACGACATCCTAATAATCCAATCCTTACAGCAGCAGACTGGCCCTATCGCGCCAATACAGTCTTCAACCCTGGCGCAACATTGCTTCAGGATGGAACCACTTTACTATTATGTCGCGTGGAAGATATGCGCGGACACTCTCACCTGACAGTTGCCCGTTCCAAAGACGGGATTTCGAACTGGGAAATTGACCCCGAGCCAACCTTAGTACCGGATATCGAGAATTTTTCAGAGGAACTATGGGGGATCGAGGATCCGCGAATCACGTATGTGCCCGAGCTGGAGCAATATGCCATCCTTTACACATCCTATTCACGCGGCGGACCCGGTGTATCGATGGCATTGACCAGGGATTTCCATACGTTTGAACGGTTGGGCGTGGTGATGTCACCCGAAGACAAAGACGCCGCTTTATTGCCTCGTCGCATCAATGGTGAGTGGGCGCTTGTCCACCGCCCAGTTGGATTTATGGGCGCTCATATGTGGATCTCGTTTTCCACTGATCTCAAACATTGGGGTACACATAAGTTGATGCTCGAAGCACGCCGCGGCGCCTGGTGGGATGCCAATAAGATCGGTTTGTGTAACCCGCCAATCGAGACTCCGCGTGGCTGGTTGGTAATTTATCACGGCGTGCGTCATACGGCTTCTGGAAGCCTGTATCGCCTGGGCCTGGCGCTCTTTGACTTGGATGCACCGGAGACCTGCCTCATCCGAGGTGACGAATGGATCTTTGGGGCTGTCACGGATTACGAACGTGTTGGCGATGTAGGAAACGTTGTCTTTCCTTGTGGTCATGTGGTGGAACCGGATGGAGATGGGTTACGGTTATATTACGGCGCCGCGGATCACTGCATTGCAATGGGTACAACACGCATCAGCACCCTCCTGAATTGGCTCGATACACATGGATGGCATTATGTTTCTCGACGGGCTGAAACGGATGAAGATGAACCATATCGCAATCACGATCAGAGGCTATGAAAAGTGGTGCGGCGAAATCTTCGCCGCACCACTTTTCAGTGAATGAACAAAGTACATCACCCATTTTTTGCACTGTTCAGCCTCATTAATGAGTTGGGCGTTGCTGCTTTTTGTCCATTGCTCATCAATTGTCCCTGCTTTTCTCTTCCAGCCTGTTGCATTTCTAGTAAGGCTTGCAGGAAAGATAATGTTGACTCTGCACCCTGATTTTCATTTAGCCGATCAATATGTAACCCGTCGCGGCAGCCGCCAGTCACTTTGTCATATACTGATACTCCGAGTGCGTTGCGCCCGAAGAACCATTCAAAGGCTTGCGTGGCACGATCATACCAGATCGGATCTTTCGTGATGCGATACGCCTCCAGGTAGGCTGAGAGAAGTGAATACACCTCGACCGGCTGCTGGTCAAAGTAAGCGATCGGACCATCTTTCTGATAAAAGCCCCGATTCCCAATGGGCATGATCCAGCCTTTTTCCGACTGTTGGATTTTGATCAGCCATGCCAGCGATTCGAGTCCAATTGCCATCGCCTCCGCATCATTATTTGTTTTGCCGTAACTCAAAAGTGCCTGAGGCATCGCAGCATTACAGTAGGTTGCAATATTTTCGAACCAGGGCCAATCCGAGGTATGGTTTTCTCGGTATTGCAATATGAGTTTTTGCACTAATGTATCTTGGATTGTCAAAACAGCTCGATCGCCAGGAAAACGTCTGAGATAAAGATGGATCCCCAGCAAAGCGAAAGCCCAAGCGCGTGGACTGATAAAGTCACCGACCGCGGGCAAGGCAGCTTCAAATAATCTGCCTGCCATCCCTTGTAGACCCTCACGCTTGGAACGGGCTAATACTGTGCCCAGCGCCCATAGAGCTCTTCCGTGGCTGTCTTCTGACCCCACCTCCTCCAGCCAGTGTCGATCATAACTCATGAAGTTGCGGAAGCGTCCCTCCTCTGGGTTGAACGCGTGCCAGAGAAATGCCAGATAGCGGTTTCCCAGTTCCTGAACGCGAGCCAATGCTTGTTGTTCAGTTTCATTTTTCCCTAGTCTCTTTACTTCTTCTAATTGCACGGTGACGATCAGCGCTCTGGCGTTGTCATCGGTGGTGTATCCCTCGTTGTAATTTGGAACGTTGAACACTGCATGTTGAAACATTCCTATTCCGTCGGTCAGTCGTTCGATATGATCAAGTTTCAATACCGGAGTTTCTTCTGCCTGCTCTTCAGTGACATGGTTGAAGGTCATCAAGTAATGCTCAGTGAAATGCTGTTGCCGGGCGAGATCAAAACTCTCATGGTATCGCTCCGCGACCACGGGCCAGATCATATTTCTGCCATAAAGATACGCCCGTTTACGCATGGCATTGCGTTCTGCCTCATTTTCCAGCAGAAATAAAATATTATCTGAAATGGCTTTTGAATCCCGGAAGGGGACGAGGATACCTCGATCCTCATCCAATAGTTCTTTGGCATATCGGTAGGGCGTGGAAATGACTGCCTTGCCAGCGCCCACTGTATACGCCAATGTACCCGAGACGACTTGTTCCGGATCGAGGTAGGGAGTGATATAGATATTTGCCGCGCCGATAAATTCTTTCAAATCCTTCAAGTCCACAAACTGTTCATAGAATAGAACATTCTCTTCCAACCCAAGCTGGTGGACTCGTTCCTTCAGGCTTTCACGATACGATTCGCCTTCAAAAGTCACCACATGCGGATGGGTGGCGCCCAACACTAAATAAGTTAAAGTCGGGTAACGCTCCACCACTGCAGGTAGTGCCTCGATGACATACTCAATCCCTTTATTCCGTGAAAGCAAACCAAACGTCATCAGCACGAATCTTCCTTCTGCCCCAAACTTGTCTTTATGGAGGCCAGGGTCTACAAAAGGCACATCGTGAATGCCATGCGGGATAAAGTCGATTTTGTGCTCAGGTACATCGTAAATGTTCATAAGATCAATCTTGGAGTGTTCACTCATGACCACCAGGCGATTTGAAAGACGCGCCACCTCGCGTAATATTTCATACTGTTCTGGGTTTGGCTTTTCGAGAACCGTATGGAGTGTGGTCACCACCGGGGCATTTACATTACGTAAGAGAGTGAGGATGTACTTGCCCCATTTCCCTCCGAAAATTCCAAATTCATGCTGGAGGCTGATTGCATCGACCTCGTGTTGATTCAAGAAATTCGCAGCGCGCTCATAATCAAACAAGCTGGATTCCCGCAATTCATAGCGTACCTTTTCTGGATATAAATAGCCATCTCGTACATCATTCATCGCCAGAACCAACGTTTGAATTTCAGGGAATTGTTCTGAGAATGATTCACATAGATCGGTTGTAAACGTCGCAATCCCACATTGACGTGGCAGGTAATTCCCAATAAAAGCGACCCGTTTCAACTTTGGTATCAAATTGATTTCCATATATTCTCCAAAACTTAGGTTAAGGTATTGATAATCTTTGGCTGGATTGTTGGCAGTGGAACAATTCACCATTTGGAGTGACCTTTTGACTGCCGTGACAAAATGCCAAGTGATAGCGATAGCTAAGCAACATCAATGAAGGATGCAGCCGCTTGGACAAGGCAGAACCTTGATAGTCCCTATTTTTATGGGTCTGCTATATGATAGACGAATCAGTTTCCTTGCCACCCCTCAAGGACATTGTATCATATACTCTGCAGGTGGGGGCGGGGTTTGTATTGGTAAGTTTTCTAACGTTGCTCACCACCCAGAGAGATAAAGAGGTTCAATTGCTTTCTTCACCCACAGGATAGCAAAAAACTGAAATAAGTATAGAGAAGTGACTTTTTTGCTGCAATTAGGGTTTACCCTAGGCTTGTAAAATACCCCACTTGACGCTATTTAAACGATCACTTTCTTAAAAAGACATTAATTACCACTCACAGCCCGGCGTTGTATTAATATTTGCTGATTTTTCCACACGCTTGTACATCGTTACGTTGGTGAAGGGTCCCCCCAAGATTTCGTCGTGGATCGCCCATGATCGTAAACGGATGCTATTCGCAGCCTGCGATGAACGGAATGGATTCGAGTCATCCAGCCCTTGATGCAACTCGCCTCCTTCCTGGAACCCGGAATTGATCCCCTCCATTTTGCGTTTCCCCATCTGATAGGCGAATCCGTAGCGCTCAAAGATGACCGCGTTGTGATAATACAACGGCTCGACGAAATACATATCATGTCCCAGGCTGGTGATGAATTCCTCGAATGCGGTCGTCGCGGGTTGTAATAATCGTAACCCTCGTCGAACTTGTCCCGGCGCAAGTCCGTATTCCATGGCGGCTTTTTCGGCTTCGATATTTCGCTTGAGCGTTCCGAAGCGGGTTGGAGAACCATCGGGCATTTTATCGACATCGAAGCGCGGCGCTTCTGGATCGTTGAGAATATAAAGGAGTACATGGATTTGTCCGTTGAGTGTATCGGCGAGGTGAGCATAGAGGACAGGATCCTGGAAACCAACCTGATGATAAAGCCGCATTTCTACATCGCTCGAACCTTCTGCGAATCGGAATTGCAATAATCCCTGATGGTTGATCAATTCAGGCAGGTTGAATTTTTGGATCAGTTCCTTTGGAATATAGCGGGCATAAATCGCCCGCTTTTCATGTACAGGGAGTTTGTTGATTCCGCCGATGGTTGATGGGCTCATAGTTGTTTAGTTTTGTGGTCATGTAGTTGCGTAGTTTTATAGTTGAGCAGTTTTGTAACTGAATAGTTTCTACTATCTAACTACTTGACTATTGCACTTCCGAACTAACGAACTACCTCACTCTTGACTCGCGTTCTGCGCTGCGGGCTTCATCACGCTTTGCGATGGCTGCGCGTTTATCATAAGCCTTCTTCCCTTTTGCCAAAGCGATCTCGATCTTGGCACGCCCATCTTTAAGATAAACCCGCGTGGGGACGATGGTCATGCCTTTCATGCGGACGTTATTCCAGAGTTCGCGAATCTGCTTTTTGTGCAGCAGCAAGCGACGTTTTCGGCGCGGCTCATGGTTGAAGCGATTGGCTTGTTCATAAGGCGCGATGTGTGCTTCCACGAGCCAGGCTTGTTCACCGTTCTCGATATCTATATAAGATTCCTGAATGCTCATCTGACCCGCGCGAATCGACTTGATCTCACTTCCCTGAAGGGCGAGACCTGCCTCGAATCTCTCAAGTAGAAAATATTCAAAACTTGCTTTGCGGTTGGTTGCTACGACCTTGATGTTTTCAGCCATACAGATTCATTCTAACATTAACACAAGTTCTTAGCCGCATCAGGGAGTGCGTCGCACCTACTCGTTGGGGTGAGGCCGCTTAACGGAAATAGTTTTCCTTTGAGATAACCCATAAACATGGTGCGACGCACCTGCGGGTGACCAACTATCCCCATTTCAGGATGAAGATTCCTGCAAGCAGACGTAAAACGCCAAACACAATGAGCGCATTGGGCAGCTCGATCAGATCTGCAATGGCCGGGCCGCTGAGGGAACCGATCAGTACCGCCGCGTTTAGAACGATCGTGTACCATGCCAAATGGGAGGGTCGATCATGTGCAGGGATATTCTCAAGCATATAGTTTGCGTACGATCCTGAGACGAATGCGAAGTCGAGCCCACCGATGAGGGAGACGATGTAGAAATGCGGAGCATTCCGCGAAATGGATAAAAGGAGTGGATAGAGGGCGAGGCCTGCCACGCTCCAGCCTGCGAGATTCTTATTGCCAACTTTTTGTGCTAATTTTCTGATTTGTGTTGAGCCAATCAGAACCGTGAGATAGAAAAGCGCGGTACCGATGCCAATGTTGTCATCGTTGAGTTGGAGGACACGTACATTAAACAGAGGAAAAATTGGAAGAGCTAAGTATTGTGTAAAGTGAAAGGCAAACAAAGCCAATAGAACACTTCGGAAAGGAGTTTTCCAGATATCCGTTCGGAGGGTAGAAAAGATGTTTCGGGGAGATAAGGCCCTTTTGTTGGAATCGGTCTGCGGCGACGCGTGGAGCGCCAGCGAATCCACGGGCAGAGGTTTGACAAAATACAGATGGAAACTGCTCATTGCCGCGCCAAGAAGTCCAATCGCAAAGACAACTTGATATCCAGTTGGGAAGGGAACTTTATCCAGAATGTATCCACTCAAAAGTGAAGTAAGCATGAAGGTAATCGAAAGCATCACATTGCGAATCCCTGCCACATGTGCGCGATATTCAGTTGGAACAGATTCTGCAAAGAGGGCATTGAAACCAACCCCCACTGGAGTAAGTGGAATTGCCATCAAGAATGTGATGATAATGATCGCGGCGATTTGTCCTTGTGCGTTAAATAACCACGGCAAAAAAATAAAAGGAATGTAACCAACTCTATAAACAAGGGCTGTCCAAAAGACAGCATGATCCATACGTTGTCTTTGCAGCCAGCGTCCTGCAGGAATGGCAAGAAAGAGATTTACCACAGCGGACATTGCACCGATTAAGCCGATTTGAAACCCTGTCGCGCCAATACGCGTGGCATAGATGTTGAGAAAGCTGATCGCTGATCCGCTAAGAATGCCGTACCAGCCAATGTCAAAATAAAGATGCAAAAAATTAGAATGATATTCTGGGGGGATTGCGGTCTGACGGAAAAGTTTAGCGAGCATAGCGGAGGGGATTATATTCGCAATTCACAGTGACTTTATTCAACGGTTTTGTAATGTCCGGATACCTCCTGGAACAGATAAACTTCAGTATCTGTCTCAGAAATTCTCTATTTTAGGTTTAATGAAAAGCTAATCTTGATAATTGACCCCAATGGTAGAATTCTGTCGGGCGGAGATTACAAATCATCGAGTATACATCGCAGATTTGACAATCGAATAGTTGGAGAGCTCGAATTGTTGCGGCCAATATTTATTTGAAAGCAGGTAAGAATGCAGAGGTATTTTTCTTTTCATGTCAGACTAACGGTAGTATTTCTGGCCCTCATCACTTTGATCGGAGTCTCCGCGTCCCCAAGTTTGGCTGTGAGCAGTTACAGTGCAGCTCTGCGTCGGTATCCATATTTGACGGACGTGGTCGGCTCTTATGCAACGATCAACTGGGGGACAGATCGGTCAGAGATGAGTGGCGCGGTGCGTTTCGGAAAAGTGGGTTCTGAGTCTTGCACCGCTCATTATGTCACAGCGACAAAAACTGCTATTAGTGTTAATGGCGTGCTTGATACTCAATCTTGCACCTGGGACTCAATACTGCTATCGCGTTTACTTGGGCACAAGCCCATTGAATGAGATTGATTTGCTGGGAAGCGACCCGGCGCCTTCTTTCTGGACACAAGTGCCAACGGGTGCAAACCCATCTTTTTCGTTCGTAGTGTTCGGAGATTGGGGGTAAGTGGATGCTGCGGGAGCGAACTCTTATCAAGCCAGTCTCATGTCATTGATGGCTTCAAGTGGTGCTCGTTTCGCGGTGACTACCGGAGATAACGGTTATCCTGGTGGAAATCAAAAGAACTTGGGCGATTTGCTTCAAACTGGAACAGACATCAGTGCTATCTTCGGTCCTTCGTTTTGGAAGGTGCCCGGCGCCTCTCTGCCTCTTTTCACGATTCTAGGCAATCATGGTTTTTATAGCCCAGATACCAACCACCCTCAGTTAGTTACATGGCCCCAGGATCGAGCCGTATCAACTTCAGGGGGGCGCCATGTGAAAGAAACCTATTGTTGTCTCGATGGCACCATTTCTAAAACATATCCCAGCGCCTGGTACGCTTTTGATGCGGGTCCCGCGCGATTTTATATGTTGGAAGCAGCTTGGGAAGAAACAAATATTGGCACAGCCAGCGAATATCAAGCAGATTACGATTATCACTTGGCACCGGGTACGCCTCAATATGAATGGCTCAAAGCTGATCTGGCTGCTCACCCTTCTGTTTTAAAGTTCGCTTTTTGGCATTACCCTCTCTATTCAGATAATCCTCAGGAATCCACGGATACTTTTCTACAAGGTAGCAATAACCTCGAGGGGCTGTTGAAACAAAATGGAGTGGATCTTGCCTTTACCGGCCATGCCCACATCTACGAGCGAAATCTTGCTAGCTCTGTGGGTCTACCGAATTACATCACCGGTGGGGGAGGGGCAACACTAGGAACGCTAGGCACTTGCACTTCTCTGGACGCCTATGCCATCAAGTTCACCACAACAGGCAAAGCCTGTGGGAGCGCCCCTATACCAACCAGTGCCGGGCAGGTATTCCACTTTTTAAAAGTCACAGTGAATGGAACGAACGTGACGGTTACACCGATCAATGCTCTTGGGCAATCCTTTGATGTAAAGAGTTTCAGCTTTTCAAGCGGTGCAGAAACGACTCCACCTACTACACCAACAAACCTGGCGACTACCGTTGTGAGTGGAACGCAGGTCAATTTGGCTTGGTCTGCCTCTACTGATAATACAGGAGTAAGGGGATATGGTATTTACAGAAACGGGACGTTGGTGGGTACCGTTGACCAAAATACTTTAACTTACTCTGATACCAATCTCACACCCTCGACCAGTTATGCTTATCAAGTGGATGCGTTCGATGGATCTGGAAATCATTCGGCTCTCTCTATTTCTAGATCTGCTACTACGCAAAGCACCTCGACATATACCTTTACGTCTGCTGCGGAGGCTTATGTAGCAGGAGATTTGACGACAACGAACTTTGGAGCCTCTGCTACACTGAAAGCGGATGCTTCACCAGATTATCACTCTTATCTCCGCTTCAACGTGGGTGACATTACTGGCACAGTCACGAATGCAACGCTGCGGCTTTACACAACTTCCAGTTCAGCCACTGGCTACCAAGTGCGCCGCGTGACCGATCAAAGTTGGGAAGAGGGGACGATCATCTATGACAATGCTCCAGCCGTTGGCTCCGTGATTGGTTCTTCTGGGAATTTTGCTTCGGGCACCTGGACGAGTGTTGATGTGACCTCGGTGATTACCGGCAATGGCGTATATGATTTGGGGCTGACCACCACGAGCACTTCTAACATGAACTTTAATGGTCGCGAGGCCACCTCGAACAAGCCTCAACTT
>Ga0137367_10002760_pt1 | contig 14148 bp, 12 predicted proteins | sample SagtaG_14_FD_104939 | JGI IMG/M metagenome (GOLD analysis project Ga0137367, IMG submission 104939) | Vadose zone soil microbial communities from Sagehorn Ranch, Mendocino, California, USA - Sage1_L_80_16 metaG | ecosystem: Environmental > Terrestrial > Soil > Vadose zone | place: USA... | reverse complement strand
CTGTCGATTCAAGCCTTTGAACCACAATTGATCGAGGGCGAAGCCATTCGCATTCATCCGCTGGTTTGCACCGCTTACAATGCGGACTTCGACGGAGACCAGATGGCGGTGCATGTACCGCTCTCAGTCGAGGCCCAAATGGAAGCGCGCATGCTTATGCTTGCTCCGAATAACATTTTCTCTCCCTCGAGCGGCAAGCCCATTACCACGCCTTCCCAAGACATCACGCTTGGCTGTTATTACCTGACTCAAAATCCTAGGGGTCAAGGCAAGGACGGCCAGCGCTTTCCGCTCTTCGTCGATGCAGCGGAGGTAGAATTTGCCATGGCAGAGGGGACCGTTCGTACTCACGACCGCATTCGGATCAAAAATCCCGATTTTGGCGCGCAAACTATTTACGGGAATGCTGAGGCGAAAACTATCGAGACCACGCCAGGCCGCGTAGTTTTCAATCAGATTTGGCCGAGGCAACTTGGGTTCTTCAACAAACCTGCCGGCAAAAAGCAACTCAGCGATATTATCTGGCGCTGTTATCAAATCGCTGGTCCGGCGGAGACAGTGGCCACATTAGACAAACTGAAGGAGCTCGGTTTCACTGAAGCGACAAAGGCCGGCATTTCGATTGGAATTTCGGACATGATCATTCCGAAAGAGAAACAGACGGAGCTGGAAAACGCTTACAAGCAGATTCGCCAGGTGGACCAGCAATATCGCAGGGGAATCATTACTGACGGCGAGCGCTACAATAAGATCATCGACATTTGGACCCACGCCGGAGATGAAATCTCCAGCGTGATGTTTCGCACCCTGGAACACAACGAGGGTCGCAAAGAGTTGAATCCAGTGTATTTGATGGTCGATTCCGGCGCACGCGGAAATCGCCAACAGGTTCGTCAGCTCGCGGGCATGCGCGGCTTGATGGCCAAACCGTCAGGCGAAATCATCGAGCGTCCAATCACGTCGAACTTCCGGGAGGGGCTCAGCGTGCTCGAGTATTTCATTTCTACTCACGGCGCTCGCAAAGGTCTCGCTGACACAGCGCTCAAGACCGCCGACTCCGGTTATCTGACACGGAAACTGGTGGACGCGGCACAGGACGTGATCATCAACGAAGAAGATTGCGGTACGGTCAACGGCATCGTGGTGCGCTCGATTTACGAAGGCGACGAGGAAGTGGTCGATCTGGCCCAGCGCATTATCGGGCGTGTCAGTTGCGAGACAATCGCTGATCCGGTGGATAAGAAGAAAAAAATCGTCAAAGCGAATCAGTTCATTGATGAGAAGATCGCCGGCGAGCTTCAGCGGGTGGGCGTGGAAAGTTTAAAGATTCGTTCCGTTCTTACTTGTGAGTGCGGTCGCGGAGTATGCGCGATGTGTTATGGACGCAACCTCGCCACCGGCCAGTTCGTTAAGCTTGGCGAAGCTGTGGGAATCATCGCCGCCCAATCGATCGGCGAGCCCGGAACGCAATTGACGATGCGCACATTCCACATTGGTGGCACGGCCAGCCAGACTTTTAAGCAACCCATTATCAAGGCGAAGAACGATGGCACTGTCCGGTTCAACGATCTGCGCACCGTGCAGGCGCTCGACGGTAGCTGGATTGTTCTAAATAAGAACGGCTCGATCAGTGTGCATAACGCAGAAGGCCGCGAGCTTGAGCGTTACAACGTGGTGATAGGTTCCATGATCTCCAAAGGCGACGGAGCCACAGTTAAGAAGGGCGAGACGTTTGTGCAATGGGATCCTTACAACGTGCCGATCCTCACAGACAAAGGCGGCAAGATCGAATTCCGCGATATGATCGCGGGTGTCACAATCAAGCGTGACGTCGATGAAGCAACCGGCCTCATGGGTACCGTGATCATCGAGCACAAGGAGGATTTGCACCCGCAGGTCGTCATTGTCGATGACAAGAAGGAAGTGCTTGCCAGTTATTCCATCCCCGCTGGCGCGCACGTAATTGTCGAGGAAGGCCAGAAAGTGCGCGCTGGCGCGCTGCTGGCAAAGACACCACGGAAAGTCGCAAAAACAAAAGACATCACTGGAGGTCTCCCGCGGGTGGCAGAATTATTCGAAGCCCGCCGGCCGAAGGACGCAGCTGAGATTGCAAAGATCGACGGAATTGTTGAGATGGGCGGAACTGTCCGCGGGAAACGCCGCCTGATTCTGAAAGACCCTGAGACGGGAGCGGAGGAAGAGCATCTGATCCCGCTCACAAAGCACATCATTGTATTCAAGGGCGACTTCGTGAAGAAAGGTCAGCAACTCACCGAAGGTCCGATCGTCCCGCATGAGATTTTGGAAGTCTGCGGTCCGCAGGAATTGCAGGAACATTTGGTGAACGAAGTGCAGGAGGTCTATCGGTTGCAGGGCGTAGAAATCAACGACAAGCACATCGAGATCATCGTGCGCCAGATGTTGCGCAAGGTGAAAATTACCGATCCGGGTGACACATCGTTGCTCTGGGGCGATCAGGTGGACAAGCTCGACTTCGAGGAAGAGAACAAAAAAGTGGTCGAGAAGGGCGGCAAACCAGCGGAAGCCGTTCCTGTACTGCTCGGTATCACGAAAGCTTCGCTTGAAACGGACAGCTTTATTTCTGCTGCCTCGTTCCAGGACACGACACGTGTTCTCACGGAAGCGGCCACGCTCGGTAAAGTCGATAAGCTGCGTGGCTTCAAGGAAAACGTGATCATGGGTCACTTGATCCCGGCCGGCACCGGGTTCCCCGAGCATCGCCAGATCAAGCTGATCGAAAAAGGCGAGCCGATTGGCGCGCCAGTGATGGAAGAAGCTGAGCCGCAACCTGCGATCGGATAAAACACGGCTCGCCAGCAAAGATGGTAGGGCCTGTGTGTCGGCTCCGAGTTTGCATAAACGGCCTGCAGTTTGGCGGATGTCGATCGTAACCAAAAAGGGCGATAAGGGTGAAACCTCCCTTATGTATGGCCGGCGCCTGTCGAAAGCTGATCCGCGCGTTGATGCTTACGGTTGTATCGATGAGCTCACCGCCGCGCTTGGTCTCGCCCGATCATTTTCAACGGACAAATTCATTTCAGGCGAGATCTTAGCTGCACAAAAAGATTTGATCGTCGTCATGGGTGAGCTGGCGACGGCGACAGGCGACCGGGAACGCTACGTCAAAGATGGATTTCATCTTACCACAACGGAGATGGTGGATCGGATCACCGGAGCCATTTCCGAGCTTGAGAAGGACAAGTCGCTTTATCCGAAGGATTGGGTCATACCAGGTGGAACACCCTTGTCCGCTGCGATCGATTTTGCCCGCACAACATGTCGGCGAGCAGAGCGGCGCATCGCCACATTAGGCGCCGGAGAGAAAGATCTTAATCCGGAGATCTTGCGTTACCTCAACCGGCTTTCTGATCTCTGCTGGGTGCTGGCGAGATACGCGGAGAAAGGCTCGCGAAGTTCCGGCTAGCACCGCGTTGCTCTAGGCGCGCTCCCGATCACGCTGCAATCCAGCGTCAAGCGAGCAAGACCGCGGCAGCACATTTCGCCACGCGATGTATGTGGTTGCCACATCCCGGAATCGCTTGCCAGGCAAGAGGGGTTGTTGAACCTGAGTTCACTACCGCTGTTTCGAAGAGACTCGCAAACGCACGGCCCGACGAGGTCGCTTCCGGAGCGTTCGTATGCAGCTTCGAGGTACAAGTAGGAAATTTGCGTCAAAGCAAAAAACCGAACAGGTCAGCCGAACTAGGCGGCAGCTCACGAATCCCGTGCGCACACCGAAAAATTGCGTGATAAGGCCACACCATTTCACGATGTTTAGCGCCCGAACATTGAGGCAGGCGCTCGAATGCCTTCTTCTCTCGGGGCGCGCGGCCCACCGAAAGAGAAGTTAAATCCCGCGATGACAAACACCTTCGCGTCCGGCGAGTCGTCGGTTACGCCGAACTGTGGCGATACCGTGACAAAAGTATTGCGTGTGGGTCGAAGGTTGACACTCGGGCCGATGAGGAATTCGTACGTAGGATCACTCCGCGAGCCAGCCTCCGTGGCGTGTTCAAAGAGAGCTTCGATGCCGACGTTGAGGGTCTGATCAATTAGCGCATAGGTCAGCGCGCTGCTCATTTCGAACACACGTTCGCGCGGCCCTCCATTTTCGTGTTCATGTGTGAGGTTAGCGGCCCAGTTCCAACGATCGGCGAATGTTTGACCAAGCAGCAGCTTGAGCTCCCATACGTCGGGCGCATTGTCATTAAAGCTCCACTCGCCGTAAAGGGTCGGGTTCAGCGGAATTTTTCCCCAGTTAGCAAGCGCATAACGAAGCTCCACGCTTGAGCCTTTGTAGAAGGCGTCTCCTCGTTCTATGCCCCAGTTCTGATAGAGATCGAGTTGAAACCGACACGGCAAGCCGATTTCGACTTCCTCGCGAAAGCTGTGTGTGACGTGGCCTTCGGCAAATTCTGGAGTCCAGAACTGGTTGAACTCAAGCGTGCCCGCCGGCCGCACATAAACGCGGCTGTTGCTGAAAGCGCGCTCTGTCGTCCACTCCGGCTGCCCGTACTGGCCTACCTGTAACTCTTGGCGAAGAACGCCCGGAGCGCTTCCGGTGATTTCCACTTCCGGAACAGTTGCTACCTCCTGCGCGCGCAAATGAGTCGTTAAGCCAAAAAAACTCGCTGCAGCGGTCACTGTGATTTTGATTAAATTTGGTCTCATCTTTGAGAACCAAGATAGCGGCTCGTCATGGGCCGCTGCTCCCGTTTGGTTGCGAATTTTTGGCGGTAACTTGCGGATGGCAGTGTTCTTACGGAGTCCAGGAAACCGCCAGCTACACGGTGGCCTGGCGTCCTGGACACACGCGCTGCGGGGCTACGTGCGGTTGGCCTGGCGCCGGCCGGTAATCGCAGCAGCGTCCCCGTTCAATGGACATCACCTGAGTGAGGAATTTCCGGTTGCGCACGGGCGGGTGCTGTAGCATCTTCAGTGTCCCGCTCTGGAAGCTCCCCCTCGGGAATTTCTCTTATGGCAGATACAACAGAATTAGTGCCTGAATTGTTGGAAGCTGGCGTCCATTTTGGACACCAGACGAAGCGTTGGAATCCAAAGATGAAGCCTTTCATCTTCGAACAGCGCAATCAAATTTACATCATCAATTTGGACGAGACAGTCCTTCAACTTCGGCGGGCCACGGAATTCCTCCAGGAGGTCGCGCGCCGCGCCGGCAAAATTTTATTCGTCGGCTGCAAGAAGCAGGCGCAAGAAGCGATTAAGGAGGCGGCACTGGCGTGTGGGCAGTTTTACGTCAATCAGCGTTGGCTTGGCGGCACGTTGACGAATCTCGCTACCATTCGCAAAAGCATTGGGCGATTGAAATACATCGAAGAGATCGAGCAGTCGCCCGAATACAAGAAAATGGGAAAACAGGAATTGGCGGCGCTTAATCGCGAGGCGGCGAAACTCCGGCGCAATCTCGAAGGGATAATCGAGATGTCGCAGTTACCTGATGCCCTGGTGGTGATCGACACGATCCGTGAGCAAAATGCTGTGAATGAGGCGCGGCGCCTCGGGATTCCAGTGGTCGCCATCGTGGACACCAATGCGGACCCTGAGGTGATTGATTATCCAATTGCTGGCAATGACGATGCGATTCGCGCTATTCGCGTGATTTTGCAAAAGCTCGTGGATGCCATTGTTTCAGCAAGCAACGAAGCGCGCATTCGCGAACAGGTCGAAATGGCAGGGGTTTCCGCCTGATCTTTGCGTTGCATCAGCGCAAAGTTCTGAAATTAACAATTTAACACCTGATGAACGCAACGACTGACATCGACCCACAGCTAGTGAAGCAACTCCGCGAGAAGACCAATGCGGGCTTCATGGATTGCAAACGCGCTCTTGTCGAAAGCGGCGGTGATCTGACCAAAGCGGAGGGAATTTTGCGGACGAAAGGTATCGCCAGCGCCGGAAAAAAATCGTCGCGTGTAACGAAGGAAGGCATCGTAGCTTCCTACATTCACTTACAAGGCAAGGTCGGCGTGCTCGTCGAGGTAAATTGCGAGACTGATTTTGTGGCGCGAAATGAGAATTTCCGCGAGTTCGTGAAAGACATTACGCTGCATATTGCTGCAGCGCATCCGCTTTACGTTAGTCGCGGCGATGTTCCCGGTAATCTGATCGAAGCCGAGCGCGAGATCTACAAAGCTCAAGTGAAGGGGAAACCGGAACAAGTTGCTGAGAAGATCGTCGAAGGAAAACTCGAGAAATTCTACAGCACTGTTTGCTTGCTCGAACAAGCCTTCATCAAAAATCCTGATGTGACCATCAAAGATTTTCTCAGTGCCAAGATAGCCGAGCTTGGCGAGAACATCGTGATCCGCCGCTTCGTGCGTTATCTCGTCGGCGAGCCGTTGCCGAGCGAAACTTAGGTTAAACGCGTTGTGCTCAACGCGTTGTTGCAAAGACCAGGCTCAAAATAGGCGCTCGCGCGCTGGCGCTACAACTTCGCGTGCAGGAAGGCGATCCGTGGTTAATTTGGCGGAATGGGACTGGCCGAATACAAGCGAAAACGCGACTTCAAGAAGACAGCTGAGCCGGCGGGTAAACCGCTACCAAAAAAAGTCAAAGGCGCGTCGCGTTTCGTGATTCAAAAACACGCTGCCCGCCGTTTGCATTACGATTTCCGCCTGGAGATGGAAGGAGTGCTGAAATCGTGGGCCCTGCCGAAAGGACTGCCCTGGAAACGAGGCGAAAAACATCTCGCCGTGGAAGTGGAAGATCATCCGATCGAATACGAGGACTTCGAAGGCGTCATTCCGGAAGGCCAATACGGCGGCGGCACAGTGATCGTTTGGGACCGCGGGACCTACTACGTTTACGGTGAACAGCCGCTGAAATCGCTCCGCGAAGGTAAGCTTCACCTCGTTCTCGACGGTAAAAAGGCCAAAGGCGAATGGACGCTTGTGCGGATCCGCGGTCGTGATGATGAAAAGAATCAGTGGCTGATCCTGAAAACGGGCGCTGACGCAAAACCAATTTCGAAAAAACTCGAAGATCAGTCAGTGAAGACTGGGCGCACGATGGAACAAATCGCTGAAGCACGTGATGCCGAGTGGGAATCCAATCGGCAAGCGGATGAAAGTCCGACTTCGCAATTCAAAGCTCGCATCAAAAAAGCCATAAAAAAAAAGGAAAACGATGAAGTTGTAGGGCAGGCGCGTCGCCTGCCTGTCGGGAAGCCTGGCAACCGGAGCGGCAGCCCTACAATCGCAGATTTGCCCTCGGCGAAGGCGCGTTTCATCGAGCCGATGAAAGCGAAGCTAGTCGACAAACCGCCGGCGACCGGCGATTGGATCTATGAGCTCAAGTTTGACGGCATTCGGCTGATCGCAGTTAAGAGAGATGAGAAGGTCTCATTGTTCTCGCGAAACCAAAACGATTTGAACGCGCGTTTCCCGGAAATCGTCGAGGCAGTAAAGAATGTGCCTGCACGTGAATGTGTGATCGACGGCGAAGTAGTCGCGCTCGACGACGAGGGCCGCTCGTCGTTTCAACTTTTGCAAGCTCGCGAGATGGAAGGACGAAAATCGCCGATCTATTTCTACGCATTCGACCTGCTTCAGCTTGATGGCAAAAGCTTGATCGGACTGCCGTTGGAGGCGCGAAAGAACGTTCTGGAAAAACTTTGCGGGGGCGCGGGTGAACCAATTCGCTGTTCGGGCGCGATCGGAAATGATGCCAAACGGCTGCTCGAAGAAGTCAAACGTCGCGGTCTGGAAGGGATTATCGGTAAACAGCGGGACTCCGTTTACGAACCCGGCCGGCGAAGCGGCGCATGGATCAAGCTCAAGTGCGTCAACGAACAGGGTTTCGTCATTGGCGGATACACGCCACCGCAGGGCGCGCGCAAACATTTCGGTGCAATCCTGGTCGGTTACTATGAGAACAAGCTGGTGTTTGCCGGCAAAGTCGGCACGGGCTTCACTGCCAAGTCGTTATCGATATTGCATAAGAAATTCCAAAAAGAAGCCCGCGACGATTGTCCATTCGTCGATCTGCCATCAAAACAAAACGGGCAATGGGTCCAGGGGATTACGCCTTCGATGATGAAGAAGATGCACTGGGTGAATCCGAAATTTGTCGCCCAAATCAAGTTCGCCGAGTGGACTCGCGATGGCAAATTGCGTGCACCCGTTTTCCTTGCCTTGCGCGAAGATAAAAAGCCGAGGGACGTTGTTCGCGAGGGCTGAAGGACGAAGGCGACAAGCGCGCTGTTGCGTAGGCGTTTGTGATCTTCATTTAAGTCGATTGAGCCGAAGAATTTCGAACAGGTTCTTATCAAGAAAGGATTGAACTCCTATGCGTATTGCTCAAGTCGCGCCGCTCTACGAGAGCGTGCCGCCAAAATACTATGGCGGCACCGAACGGGTAGTGTCCTATCTCACTGAGGAATTGGTTCGGCAGGGCCACGAGGTGACGCTCTTTGCAAGCGGAGATTCGGAGACCAAGGCGCACCTCGTCGCGGCGTGTCGGCGCTCATTGCGTATGGACAAGCACTGCGTGGACCGGTTGGCGCACCACATTTTGATGCTGGAAAACGTGGTGCAACGCGCTGCGGAGTTCGACATCGTCCATTTTCATACTGACTACTTGCACTTTCCCCTGAGCCGTCGTGAGCAGATAACGCATGTAACCACATTGCACGGCCGGCTCGATCTTCCTGATCTGGTTCCGGTTTACCAGGAATTTCGAGAGATGCCGGTGATCTCGATCTCGAATGTCCAGAGAGAGCCATTGCCGTGGGCGAACTGGCAGGCCACGGTTTACCACGGTCTGCCAGCTGACATGTATCACTTTCGCGACAAAGCGGGAACTTATCTTGCTTTTCTGGGTCGGGTTTCGCCCGAGAAACGAGTCGATCGGGCAATCGAAATTGCGAAGCAGGTTGGGATTCCACTTAAGATCGCTGCAAAAGTCGATCGGGTGGATAAGGATTATTTTGAGACCGTAGTCGCGCCGTTGCTGCGCCATCCGTTTGTGGAGTTCGTGGGAGAGATCGGCGAAGGAGAGAAAGAAGAGTTTCTCAGCAATGCGTACGCTTTGCTTTTCCCGATTGACTGGCCAGAGCCGTTCGGGCTTGTCATCATTGAAGCGATGGCCTGTGGCACGCCGGTGATCGCCTACCGGGGCGGGGCAGTTCCCGAGGTGATGGAAGAAGGTCATACAGGATTCATCGTGGAAGGGTTGGAAGATGCAGTTGAAGCAGTGCGGCGAGTACCGGAATTGAGCCGGAAACGATGTCACGAAGTCTTTGAGCAGCGGTTTACTGCTGCGCGAATGGCACATGATTACGTGCAGGTGTACGAACGACTAATTAACACCAAACAACATCACCGTTTGGAGGTGCGCGCGTAATGGCCAGAGAAGTCATTCGTGTTCGGAATGAATTTTATATTCGTTCATCGTCCGCTCGCGTAGATGTTCGCACCCGCGTATTGAAACAGGGCGACACTTTCGCTGTGTTCGACCGGTTTGGTGACATCGAGACGTTCGGGACAGGCGAACTCGGCCTTTATTATCAAGACACTCGATTTTTGTCGCGGCTGACATTGAAACTCGGAAAGGACCGCCCGCTGCTGCTCAGTTCTACCGTTAGAGAAGACAACGCGGTTATGGCGGTGGATGCCACGAACCCGGATTCGTGGCGGGACGGCGAGATAGTGATCCCGAGAGGAACTCTACACGTGTTTCGCTCGAAGATTCTCTGGGAAAAAACGTGTCACGAACGGCTTAGAATCCATAACTACGGACGCGCAGCCGTCGATGTTTCTTTCGCAATCGAATTCGATGCTGATTTCGCGGATATTTTCGAGCTGCGCGGGATGAAGCGAGAACGTCGCGGCCGTCGCCTGGAAACGGAGGTTACCAAGGACAGGCTTGTTCTTGGTTACGAAGGGTTGGACAACCGCCTTCGTCGCACGCGAATCGTTTTCGATCCCCCACCTACCCGGCTAAACGAGTCTGTCGCCACGTTTCAAATTCGACTGGAAGCTGGCAAAGATGCCAGCTACCGCTGCGCGATTGCATGCGAAGTGGATGGCGATTCGCGACAACACGTCAGGCCTTGCTACGAGAGTGTTGTCGAGGAAGCGGCGAGTGCGCTCGAATGCCTGCGCGCTCGAGAGCCGCAGATTTTTACGGGGAACGAACAGTTCAACGATTGGCTGAACCGTTCGCTCGCCGATCTCCACATGATGCGAACGGAAACGCCGTACGGCCCGTATCCTTACGCTGGTGTTCCGTGGTTCAGCACGGTATTCGGCCGGGACGGAATCATCACTGCTCTCCAGTGCCTCTGGTTTGATCCTTCTATCGCACGTGGCGTCCTGGCGTACCTGGCAGCTACCCAGGCCGAGGCGCAGAACCCGGAGCAGGACGCGGAGCCCGGCAAGGTGATGCACGAGATGCGCGCGGACGAAATGGCCACGTTGGGAGAGGTTCCGTTTAAGCGGTACTACGGCAGCATCGATGCCACGCCGCTTTTTATTATGCTCGCCGGAGCATATTACAGGCGCACGGGCGACCGTGCCTTCGCAGAGTCGATTTGGCCAAACATCGAGCGCGCGCTTGGATGGATCGATCATTATGGCGATTCAGATGGCGACGGTTTCGTGGAATATGCTCGCAAAGCGAAACACGGTCTCATCCATCAGGGCTGGAAAGATTCTCACGACGCGGTTTTCCACAGAGATGGCACTCCTGCCGAAGGACCAATCGCGCTTTGCGAAGTGCAGGGCTACGTTTACGCTGCCAAGACGGCAGCCAGCGAGCTGGCCAGGCTATTCGGTGACGCACCACGTGCGCGCGAGTTGTCAAAACAGGCGGAAGCGCTCCGTGGCCGATTCCAGAAAGCGTTTTGGTGTGACGACATTTCGACTTATGCGCTTGCCTTGGACGGGAGCAAGCAGCCTTGCAGAGTGCGAACCTCGAACGCGGGGCACTGTCTTTTCGCGGGTGTCGCGACGGCGGAGCATGCGCGCACTGTAGCCACTACGCTTAGCAACGAAACATCGTTCTCCGGTTGGGGCATCCGCACCGTCGCTAGCAGCGAGGCGCGCTACAATCCCATGTCCTATCACAATGGATCGGTCTGGCCGCATGATAACGCCCTAATTGCCGCCGGGTTTGCGCGATACGGATTGAAAGAGTCGGCAGCGATGCTCCTCGCAGGTTTGCTCGATGCCAGTCTATTCTTCGATCTCCATCGCGTGCCGGAACTATTTTGCGGCTTCCCCAGGCGTCTTGGTGAAGGCCCGACGCTCTATCCTGTAGCCTGTAATCCGCAGGCTTGGGCGTCGGGTGCAGTCTTTCTTTTGCTTGAAGCTTGTCTCGGCTTGAGCGTGTCGGCTCCGGAAAAAAAGCTGGTGTTTTCGAAGCCAGTCTTGCCCGCCTTCCTTCCAAAGGTCAGCATTCGTGATCTGAAAGTAGGAGATGCGCGAGTTGATCTTCTGCTCACCAGACACGATGAAGGCGACGTAGGAGTAAACGTGCTCCGGCGCAATGGAGCACTCGAGGTTCTCATTTTTAAGTAACTTTGTTCACAGTTAGGCGGAGTCTGTCGGGGATTACGCTTGTCGCGTGCTCGCTCACAACTATGCTGAAGTAGTGAAGGCAAAAGTGATTGTGATGCCCAAGGCGGCGGTGCTCGATCCGCAAGGCAACGCAGTCCGTGATGCGATGCGGCACCTGGGCATGCCAGAGGTGCGCAGCGTGAGGATCGGCAAATACATGGAGATCGACGTTGAGGGAAACAGGGGAGATCTCGAATCGCGCTTGCATCGGCTGTGTCGCGATTTGCTGTCGAATCCGGTGATTGAAGATTACGAGTTGCAGAACGGCGAATCAGCAAAGCAGGAAAAGAGGAAGGCGAACACGGAGACGAAGGCTAAGAGGAAGTCGAACCAATGAAAGCGCTGCGATATTTTTTCTGTGTTGTCCTGCCGCCGGTGGCGGTGCTCATGACCGGTCGCATTGCCAGTTTCTTTCTCAGTCTGATTTTGACTTTGCTTGGCTGGATCCCAGGAGTCATTCACGCCTGCCTGGTGGTGAATGACTATCACGCTGAGCAACGCGCCCGTGCCCATTAGCTTGACGAATGAAATTCGCTGTCATCCAATTTCCCGGTTCCAACTGCGATCAGGATTGTGTCGCCGGCATCAACGGCTTGGATGGATTGCATGCCGACTACGTCTGGCATAAAGAAACGTCGCTTGATAATTTCGAGGCCATCGTGCTGCCGGGGGGATTTGCCTACGGCGATTATCTTCGTTGTGGAGCTATCGCTCGCTTTTCGCCGATCATGAAGGCGGTAATCAGCGACGCGCGCGCGGGCAAGCTCGTGCTCGGCACGTGTAATGGGTTCCAAGTTCTGTGCGAAGCCGGTCTGCTGCAGGGTGCGCTCGTGCGCAACCGTTCGCTGCGGTTCGTGTGCGATATGGTTATCACGCGAGTCGAAGTAGATGATTCGCCATTCACTCACGGTTGTCCGAAAGGAACGCTTCTGCGTATGCCTGTCGCGCACGGCGAAGGTTGTTTTTTCGCCGACCAGCAAACTCTTCGCGAACTAAACGTGAACCAACAAATCATTCTTCGCTACGCGGACACACAAGGTCGGATCGTTCCGGAAGCGAACCCGAATGGCTCGATTGAAAACATCGCTGGGATCTGCAATCGCGAACGGAATGTCTTCGGCTTGATGCCGCATCCCGATCGCGCCTCCGATGCCCGGCTCCGGAGCGCCGATGGCGCGAAAATTTTCCGCTCGACGATCGACACGATTCTTTCCAGTCGTTCGCCGAATTCCCCCGCGCGCGTGGCACAGGTCGCGTGAGTCTCTTCATTACCGGCACCGATACGGGCGTAGGAAAGAGTCATATTGCCGCACGGCTTTTGCATCTCGTGCGCGCATCGGGTGTCCGCTGTGCCGGGATGAAAGCGATTTGTTGCAAAGATCGTCGGGATGCCGAGGCGCTTCTGGCAGCCGGCAGTGACTGTGTGACAATCGATCAGGTGAACCCAGTTTGGCTAAAAACACCCGCCGCCCCAATCGTGGGCACTCTTATGGAGAAAGTGACTATCGTTTGGTGATCGCGCAAAACCGGCTGGGCTGTCTTAATTACGCGGCCCTTACGGTGCGAAGCGTTGCCACATACCAGCTCCGGTGCGTTGGTCTTGTATTGAACAGAACCGAAAAGACAAACGACATAGCGGCGTTGACGAACGCCGATATCCTCAAACGCGTCCTGAATATTCCAGTGCTCGCTGGACTAGGAGAAAACCTGACGGAACTACCTGTTGATTGGCGACTTATGCTCGAGTCAACCAGCGAAGAACCGTGTTGAGCTGATACAGGGTTGTAAAGAAAACGAACACGATCCGGGCAGGATTGGCTCGATTTCGCTTGGGCGAAAGAGATGGCATCACTGTTGCTTAAAGCTTTGTCTGAAAACCTTATTCCTATGCTCTTACAAAAAACCCTACACATGAGCCAGCCGTTGCCGGAGTGCAAAGCTCGTCTGGCCAGCATTCAATCATATCGGCGTCAGTTTCTGATGGTGACGCGTGCAACAGTGACGTCCTCCAAAACCGTGGATTTCAGTTTTCGCGGCCCGTTCGGTTTTGAGGCACACACAGTCCTTTTATCGGTCGACGGCGATTCGCCAGGCCAATATGCGTTCGAATCCGTAGGCGGAAACATTGCCCTGATGGGCATCGTTGATTTCGCTGAGATTCGCCCGAACTGCACGGAGGTCACGCTCGCGGTTCACTACGAGATCAAGAACAAACTGTTCGCGTGGCTCGACCGGCGTTTGCATTTCGTCGACAGCTTCGTGACTGCCGAACTGCGCAGCATCCGTGCGCATTTCGAAGGCATTGCGGCCAGCTACCTAGATCACGCGCGCGTTCTGCCCGTGCTCCAAACGGCCCCCGCTTGAGAAAGACGCAACTTCGAAGAGCCATGCAACTGGAAGAACCCGCATGGCTCTTTTGTTGTACGTTGGACGACTATGCGATCCGAACGGCGTGTTTTCGGTCGAGGCGAAGAATCTGGCCGGAATTAAGGCTCATCGTCGCTTTGGGATCGTGAATCTTTGTTCCATCGACCTCGACGCTTCCCTG
>Ga0137367_10002757_pt1 | contig 14152 bp, 10 predicted proteins | sample SagtaG_14_FD_104939 | JGI IMG/M metagenome (GOLD analysis project Ga0137367, IMG submission 104939) | Vadose zone soil microbial communities from Sagehorn Ranch, Mendocino, California, USA - Sage1_L_80_16 metaG | ecosystem: Environmental > Terrestrial > Soil > Vadose zone | place: USA... | reverse complement strand
TTAACCACGGGGTTTTGACTACTTGGAGCGAACGCAACATCTGACCGAATGTTGCTGGCAGTTCCCATGAATGACAAATCATAGGCACGCAGCAGAGTTCCAGTTGTCGTCACTTCCCCTAAATAGCGGTCATTGCTCGATGTGCTGACGATAAAAAGCGTACCACTATCCGAGTTGTAACCTATTCCCTCAAGGTCGCTGAAGCCTAAGCCACCCGTGTCAAAATGAGGAACTGGTCCATCGTCTCCGCCACCTAACACGCCATTGGCCCCAAGGTTAAACATAAAAACCTCGGCATCTGTGCCACCCGAGATGAACAGCGTATTGTTGCCATAAGCTACATCTTCCGTATCCGTTGTTGTGCCAACCGATACCACAGTATCATCAACAGTGCAATATGCTCCATCCGCTCCCAGCCTTACTTCAAAGACCTTGCGGGCGTCATCGTCTGAAATGAAAATGTTATTATTATTTGGGTTGACAGCAACGCCGGTGGGTTCGTTAGAAAATCCAGAACGAGAGAGATTGGTTGTGCTACAAGTACCGGTTAATGTTCCTGAACGGGTGGATAGGAACACATTCTTCCCTGTGAAGTAATTCGACATTTCGTCAACTTCACTATCATCAATGATTAATCGGCCGGTCGGGGGCCAATAATCGATCCCGGATGGATCTGGGCTGGAGGGATTCCATACCGTTTTAGAAGTGGAAAAAGTGCGAACCAATGTACTCGGTAATAGTGTTGTTCCTCCCGGAAGCGCCTGAGGTTCAAGGGTCAATTCGAGTATTTGGCCGCTACTCTGTTTTAGAGTCTGCGTATCACTGACGCCGCTATCTAGGACAAACAAGTTCATGGTAGCCGGATCATCTGTCGTGTCAGCACTGGGTGCAAAGGTCAGCGCCTGGATGGTCGCCAGTTGAAGCGAACCTAAATCAAGAGTGGAAACAGCTTCTCCATTCTGATCGAATTCATAAACTTTCTGTTCACTAGGCGCACCGACATAGAGATGGCTATTTTTAGGATTGAAAGCAAGTGCACGGAATTGCGTATTTTCAAATCCATTGAGATTGATTCGGTTAATCTTTCCGTCACGAGAAGCCACGTCTGCATCAAAGCCTTCTGAGGGATCTGGGGTAACTGAAACAATTCGTGGTCCCTTCGCATCCAGGATAAAAAGGCGTCCACTCGCTGGATCAAAGGCGATCCCTTGCGCCATCCGGATATCGAATGTCCTTGCGTTGTAGCGTACAACATTCTTACCGGAAGTGTCTGGCACGCCATTTTGATCCATGCCAACCGTTACCAACTCACCCGCGCCGTTGTTCCACATCACCAGGCTGTTGCTTTGGCTGTCAAATGCAGCAGCGAGAGGGTCTTCGACGATCACTGGAAGCGTCAAGGAACCGGATGGATCTTCGTAATCAGAGATTAACTGCACTTCTTGCGAGTCTGATTGCGCTCCCCATAAAATGAATCCCTTAGACTGAGGTAGAAAGGCGAAACCATTCGGATGCGGAACCCCGAACTCAGCTGTGTAAACAGCACGTATATCCTTGAATGAAGCCAGATTTGTTTGTGCAAGAATAACTGGCGTTGCGGGCAATAGACTGACAAGCGAAATAGCTAAAATTGCAAAATACCTAACGAATTGTCGCATGTTTCTAAGACCTTTCCTGGACATCGACACCCTATTGATGGACATTATAAAAGCGTCCATGACTGGCAGAAAGGATGCTTACATATTAGTTGTATGGCAGTTCAACCTTCTGCCTTGACTCTCCTGAGGAGCAAGCGCGCCCGCCATTCTAACATAGGCATGTTGGCAGAGAATCCCTATTCTTATCAGAGCAGGACTATATCCCAGAAAATCGAACAAAGTGCTTTGCTTATACTTGGCGACTGCTTTGGCGAAATAAGTGTTCTCAGGAACGCATGGATTACACCTTGCGGATCAAGGTCACTCCCGAGGCACAGCCTGTGGCAGTAGCGTTGATCGAATCCAAGACGGGGCATTTACCGGTTGGTTACGAACAGGAACACGGCGAACCAATGCCGAGTCGAAGAGTTTGAATGTGCCGTTTGTAATCGCCACGAACAGTTGAATTACCCGCAAGGTTTGTTTTGGAATCTGAAATAGCACCGGTAGATTCGCTTTTTGGTTACAACCTCCTGGTGCGATGAAAGCGATGCTCAACGGGCAGTCCGCATAGGAGAATATAAATACTATATGGCACAGCGAATCTCAGTTGGGTATCGAGTTCGGTGTCGTTGTACCAGGGGAAGAGGCAGATGCCGATCAGTTGCTCGTTCGGTAAACACAGCATTTCTGAGAAGGTCGACCAGCAGTGGACTGAGGGATTGGATGTAGACAAAACGCATGGAGGTGATAATTGGTACGCCATTCATGCTGCTTGTCAAAGGCGAAAATGGCGAAAAAAGGATAATTCCTTAGCTGGCTTTTGAACTACCGAGTGAGCTTGTAAGTCTGGTATATGACTATCAAAGTTTGGCGTATGTAGAAAAGGCAAAGAAATTGATTAGTGATGATTACCGCTTGTCTGATTCGTGAGTTAAACCTTGCCCGGATTTGCAGATTGGAATTGCAATTTGACGTAAGCAAGCTTTGCGGCACTCTGTAAACAAAAACGGACGGCGATTGCCGTCCGTTTGATTTTACAAGTGGCGTGTACTATACGGGTCGAGGGCGTCGCGTAATCCATCGCCTACAAAGTTGATACCCAGTACTGTAAGCAGGATCAAAGTTCCGGGGAAGAACCAGAGCCATGGCGCAGTATCTAAATATCGATATGCACCATCGAGCATATTGCCCCATGTGGCAGTCGATCCCTGCACACCCAATCCCAGAAAACTGACATACGCTTCCGCCAGGATCGCGTTCGCCACGCCAAGCGTCGCACTGACAATCAAAGGTGCGGTGGTATTCGGCAAAAGATGAGTGAGAATTAGCCGGCTATCGGATGCGCCGAGAGCACGGGCGGCGGAAACATAATCACGCTCGCGCAGCGAAAGGACATTGGCGCGAACAATTCGCGCCAGATACATCCATGAGGTAGCGCCAATAATCAGAATGATAACCACTACGCTTCCAGTCAGTTCGCGTCCAAATAACTTGAAATCAGGCAAACCGCCACCGAAGAAGCGCGCTCCAATAATGAGAAGAAACAAGTTGGGGATGGTTAACATCGCTTCGGTGAAACGCATGAGGATACTGTCCACCCAGCCACCATAATAGGCTGCTAATGCACCAACCAAAGCACCTAAAACAACTTCCACAATCGCTGCGGAAACTCCAATCATCAAGGAAATCTGTCCGCCGTAAATGGTACGGGCAAAGATATCACGTCCAACTACATCGGTGCCAAAGATATGACTGGCAGAAGGTGGCTTCAATTTCAGACTAAGATCATTGCAATCAGACCATGGTTCACCGCTCAAGTTCTTATCAATGGGAGTGCAATAACCGCGTGCAAAAAGACCACCAAAGCTAATGTAAAGCATAAGCAGAATCAAAAGTCCGAGTCCGATCATTGCCATGCGGTGTCTACGGAAGCGGCGTATTCCCAGCACCAATGGCGACAAAGGCGCGGAGGGTTTTGCAATAACATCAGTGGAAAGAGTTTCTGGAGTAATGGCAGCCATGGATGATTATTCCAAACGAATGCGAGGGTCAACGAACGAATACACCACATCAGTAATCAGTTGGAAAACAACCACAGCGATCGAGATCAACATGAGGATGCCCATGAGCATGGGAAAATCTGCACGCTCCGTATGATCGATAAAGAGGCGTCCGGTACCCGGCCAGGCAAAGATCCGTTCTGTCACCACCGCGCCTGCCAACAGGAAGGGGATATCCAGACCGATCAATGTGATAAATGGCAACGCTGCGTTCGGAAGCGCATGTCGCAAAACAACGAACATGGCGCGAAGGCCTTTTGCGCGCGCCGTACGAATATAATCCTGGCTCAATACTTCGAGTACGCTCGAGCGGACAAAGCGGCTGTATCCTGCAATGCTGATGACTGCTAATGTCGTGACCGGCAAAACCATATGCTTAATCAATTCCCAAGGGGTCTTCCCCACCTGCGGATCATACATTCCTACAGTGGGAAGATAGGGTAATCCCCAACGGCGAAAATTCACCGCGAAAATATACATCAACATCAATGCCAGCCAAAAGACCGGCATGGAATATCCAACGAAGGAAAGCCCTGTTACGAGGTTATCGAACGTTGAATAAGGACGCAGAGCGGAATACAAGCCAAGAGCCAGTGACACGATGATGATTACGATCTCTGCAGTTACCATCAAAAGCAACGTATTGGGCAATCGCTCACCAATCATCCTCAGTACAGGCTGGCGTGTGACCAGGGAATTTCCCCAATCCCCACGCAGAACGCCATGGCGTTTACCATATGTTTCAGGGACACCATCGCCATCCATGTCAATTTTTTGCCAATCATTTCCAACCAGCCAGGTGAAGTACTGCTTATAAACGGGTTGATCCAGCCCCAATTGGCGGCGGAGTCGTTCTTTATCCTCAGGGCGTGGCGGAACGCGCCCTCCCAGCGTTGCAATCGGATCACCGAATGCCTGCATCAGCACGAATAGAATAATGCTGATAATAAAAAGTTGTGGAATGGCTTGCGCCAATCGTCGAAGGATATAGTTCGTCATAATCGTAAGAATAGAGAGACCTGTCGGATCAAGTTAACCCGACAGGTCCCAAACCAAATGTTGCTATCCTACTCGGACACTTCCCATTGTGTTACATTCCAAAATGGGAACACACCAGAGAGCTTGACGTTCTTTACCCGGCTGTTGATGGACCACAGATCCGGGTCCTTCCACATGCCGATGTAAACGTAATCATCGTAAAGTATCTGTTCGATCTGATTATAGAGATCTCTGCGGGCTGTTGGATCCAGAGTGGTGGCTTGTTGCTTCATCAAGTCATCAATTGCGGGATTGCAATAACCCTGCCAGTTGGCTCCATCGGGTTTGTCAGCGCTCGCGATCTGATCGCACGTCCAGCCCGAGGAGGCATCGGGATCAGGAAAGGCGGACTGAACACTGGAGTACTCTGCAATATCGTACAAGCCTTGCGCCTGCGGACCACCGTCGTTGTAGCCATTCCAGTACACATCGCTGGAATAGTTGACCAGGTCTGCACCGATTCCGACGAGGCTCCACTGCTGTTGGACGACAGCCTGGACGTTCTTGCGCAGTTCACGATCGTTCGTGATATAGCGCAACTTCAAGTCCACTTTCTTTCCATCAATAACCTTATCGCGGATGCCATCGCCATCCGAGTCTTTCCAGCCAGCCGTATCGAGCAATTGCTTCGCCTGTTCGGGGTCATAAGGATATGGGGTAAGCGAGTCGGTCTGGTAGGGAGGCGAGTTATCCCAATACGTCACATTGACCGGGTTGATATCCTCTACCAACAGATTCTTCACAATCGTGAAGCGATCCGTGGCAAGCGCAATTGCCTTGCGGACATTCAGATCCAACATGGCGGGACTCGCAGTCTTCGGATTCACATTCAGGAACCAGGCTTCATCATATCCCGAGGCAACAGGCACGACTTTCACATTACCGCCTGCCTCAAGTTTTTGAATCTGGTCTGAGGAAAGGAAAACACCAATGTCCGTATCACCAGCGATGATGGCTGCTTCCTGCGCAGCATCATCCGGCACAATGCGGATAAAGACCTGTTCGATCTTCGGAGGATCGATCCAATTAGGGTTGGCTGTGAACGCCAGATGGCTGCCCGTTTCCCATTCACTCAACACAAATGGACCTACACCAACGGTTGGGTTGCGGTTCCATTCCGCGTTATCGAGGCTGCCATCCGTATCGAATACCGGCTGCAGGATATGCTTGGGCAATACCCAATAGAATATCGAGGTCAGCCAGGCAGCAAAGGGATCCTTGAAGTTGACCACCAATGTGGTCGGATCTTTTGCTTCCACGCTGGCAACATATTCATCATAGGGATAACGCCCCTGAGGAGTGTTCTTATCCGACATGATCATGTTATAGGTGAACACAAAATCATCCGCGGTAACAGGCTCCCCATCACTCCATGTAATATCATCGCGCAGTTTGATCGTGATCGTTTTTCCATCCGCGCTCAAACCGCCATTTTCAACGGTGGGAATCTCTTTTGCAAGCACTGGAACAGGCTTGGCATTTTCATCGAAGTTCCACAGACCCTTGAGCCATAACTCACGTGTGATCTGTGAAAAATACATAGAGGTATACATTGGGTTGAGATTGTCAGGCTCCTGAACGAACGTGATCGTCACAGTTCCTTTTGGTGCGGCAGCTTGCGTGGGAGCTTCTGTAGCAGCAGGTGCTTCCGTTGGTGCTTGAGTGGCAGCGGGAGCTTCCGTAGCTGCTGGTGCTTCTGTTGCGGGTACGTTGCTGCCTCCACAGGCTGTCAATAGCATACTTGCCAGCACAAGGAACGACAGCAGAATATACAGGTTCCGTTTCATATTTCTCCTCCAAGAGAATAGAATTCAATATCTTCTTGCGATTGAATCGGGGAATTGGTCTTTCCTTTGGCTGCCTCCTTTCTTGTTAAACAAAAGTGTGAACAAAGTTTGTCACATTCTATGGAGACAAACGGATACGGCTCATCGTCGTCCCGTTCGAAGATTGCAGTAAAGGAAACACTCTGCTTCCTACCAAGCAGACAACTGCCAGCGGACCTTGCGCGTGTTCCTCGCCTCAACGACTCATTTAGCTCACGTGCGCCAATCTCGGGTCGAGCGCATCACGTAAACCATCACCAAGCAGATTGAAGGATAATACCGTCAGTGCAATTGCAATCCCCGGGAAGAAAACTAAATGAGGAGCTGTAAACACCTGATTACGTTCCGCGCCCAGCATGGACCCCCATTCCGGTGTTGGAGGCTGTGCCCCAAGACCTAGGAAGGAAAGTGCTGCCGCATCAAGGATCGCAGTAGCAATGCCTAGTGTCCCTTGAACGATGAGCGGTGTTAGGGCGTTCGGCAAAATGCGGCGGAAGAGGATCTGCGTCGTATCGCCGCCCAATGCGCGCGTCGCAGAGACGTATTCCATCTCGCGAACCGACAATACGCTGGCGCGTACTACGCGCGCATATGCCGGGATGGAGACTATGCCGATCGCAAGCAGAGCATTAATGAGTCCAGGACCAAGAACTGTGACAATGGCAATCGCCAGGAGGAGAGATGGGAACGCCAATAACACGTCCATCACGCGCATGATGAGATTGTCAATCCAGCCGCCGAAATAGCCAGCCAATGCTCCCAACACAGTACCCAGGATAATGGCAAAGGTTACAGTGGATAAACCGATCATGAGACTCAAGCGTGAGCCGTACAGTAAACGACTAAATTGATCACGCAAGTTGCCATCCACGCCCAGAATATGTTGTGGCTGATCCTGTGGGCAGCCAAAGGCATGGATACAAGGAGCAGCACGCCTTTGCAGATCCTGTGGCGGCTTTACATCAAGCATGGATAAAGTGGGATTATAAGGAGCAATCCATTGACAAGTCAGAGCAATTAAAATGAGAATACTCAAAATGACGAGGCCCACAATGGATGATTTGCGACGAAAGAGTCGCCGCCATGTAATCTGCCATAGACTGACTGATTGCAGTGACAGACCTTCGGCATCAAGGGATTTAATTTTTTCAGTTGTGACGGTCATGGTTTACTCTATTCCAGGCGGATTCGCGGATCAAGATAAGCATAGGAAATATCTACAAGCAGGTTTAAGGCAACGAAGAAAACAGCAATGACAAGCGTAAATGACTGTACAATGCCGTAATCACGCGCCGTGATGGCATCGTAGAGGATGCGTCCGACTCCCGATAAGTTAAAAACTGTTTCTGTGAGTACGGCGCCGCCAAGTAAACCTCCCAGGGAAAGACCAATTACAGTCACCAAAGGAAGGAGAGCATTGCGGAAGGCGTGTTTCATAATAACAACCCGTTGCCGCAATCCTTTGGCGCGTGCAGTACGAATATAGTCCTGTCCAAGGACCTCTAGCATGGAAGAACGCGCCATGCGCGCAATCAGCGCCATCGGAATGGTGCTTAATGCAAAGGCAGGCAGGATCAGATGTACGATGGCATCCCCAACCAGATGATAATTGCTGCTCAAAATACCATTGAATATGTTCATTCGGCTGATGAAATCAAGCAGGGTGAAGGTGAATGTACCTTTTACAAGATGCAGATTCCATACCGTGTAGAAAGGTGGGACGATCAAGCCCGGTGATAGACGACCTGAGGGAGGGAGTTGCAAAAATGTGCCTTTTAACGCAAGCGCAAAAAGATATTGGAGCATTAACCCCAGCCAGAAAACCGGCATGGAAACACCAACATTCGCCCAGAGCATGGTAGTCACATCTGCCCAGGAATTATGACGAATCGCTGAAATAATTCCAAGGGGAATGCCGACAATCAAACTTAGAATGAGTGCAAAAAAACTTAATTCAACGGTGATGGGCAGGCGCTCCATCAGGAGAGCAGTCACCGGCTTGGAGAAGCGAAACGAACGACCAAAATCTCCATGGACCATCTCATTGACATAAACCCCGAATTGGACAGGGATCGGCTTGTCGAGTCCATGGCGGTGAATAAATTCATCGCAGACAACTTTTGTAGCTTTTTCCCCCAGCATCGCGCGGCAGGGATCCCCAGGGATGAGACGTCCTAGGGCAAATGTGGCAAATAAGATTCCAAACAGGACGGGTATGCTTAGAAGAATTCTTCGCAGAATATAAGTAGCCATGATCACTTTTTATAATCCCCCGGTGAGACAAGACTCACCGGGGGACTAACCATTTCAATATACAGAATTTACTGAGCAGGAGCGTTCAGGAATTTTCCAAACAAACCACTCCAATAGTCAAACGCACCGGTGTTACCCTTGTGCAAAGGATTGGCAGCATCCCACTGCAGATTGAGTGTTGCGACAACATCATTCGCAGTCAGGCTCGAGCCATCGTGGAACTTGACACCTTTGCGCAGATGGAACGTCCATTCTGTTAGGTCAGCGTTGGGCTCATAGGTTTCAGCCAGTGCCGGCACTACAGCAGTACCACCCTCTTCGTAGTTCAAGAGCGGTTCGGTGACCTGCTCACATGCACGCAGAGATTCACCGTCGGTCTCATCGGCACAGAACAGCGAGATTGGTTCAGCGTTCTGCATCCAGACAAATGTATCAGCACCATTGGTCATGCTCGCGAATCTCTCGTTGCCCAAAGGACTGGCTTGTGCGTTAGTGACGACAGCTTTGTAAGCGACAGCCGAGCCACCATGTGCAATCGGGATCATCGGAACGTGCTGCTTGACGAGATTATTCGCCTGCTCGTAGAGAGGCTTGCGGGCATCGTCGCCATTGGTCGAGGCAGCCTGCTTAAGAACAGCGGTCAGATCATCGAACTTTGTACCAAACTGATCGGAGGCACCTGCACCGAAGTGATAATCAAGGAAGTCGGTCTGGTCAGGATAGTCAGCACCCCAACCCAACAGGTGAATGCCATCCAACTTGCCGGAAGAGGCAGCATCGAGGAACGCGCCAGATTCCATTACTGTGATCTCAGCATCGATATTCAAGTTTGTCTTCAACTGTGCCTGAATATCCTGCGCCACATTGGCAACCTGAGGCAGATAGGAGCGAACTACATCACGATAGAAGAGTTTGGTCTTGAAGCCGTCCGGGAAACCAGCATCAGCCAGCATTTGCTTGGCAGCGGTGGCATCGAACGTATACCACTTATCACCCACACAACCATTCGGGATGGCGCATGGTGTAAAGTAATCGGCTACTTCAGAACCAGTAGGATAGAACTTATCCACAATCCTTTGACGATCAATACCCATGGCGATCGCCTGGCGAACTTTCTCATCGTCAAAAGGCTTGTAGGTGTTATTGAAACCAACATAGAAAACGTTCAAAGCCGGGCGGGTAAGCAACTGCAAGTTGGAATCACCCTTGATGGTCTCAAAATCATCCGGACCAACGTTGTCAATCGCGTCCACTGTACCAGATTGCAACTCAAGCAAGCGTTGAGCAGATTCAGTACCCCAGCGGAAGACGAGAGTCGGAGTCTTGGCTTTATCACCCCAGTAATCAGGGAAAGCCTTGAAAACTAATTGGTTGCCGCGATCCCATGATTCGACCATATAAGGCCCAGTACCGATCGGCTTCTCGAGAATATCACCAGTTCCACCGGTGCTTTCGAGATAGGCTTGCGGTTCGATACCAAAGGATGTAAAGGCGATTTTTGAGGGCATTGCTGGATCAGGCGCGCAGAGCGAGATCTTGACTGTGAGTTCATCCACCGCTTCGATGGATTTGATCTCGCCACCATAATCACAATTCGGAGCGGAAACTGTCATGCCTTCAAAAGCAGCAGCTGCTTCAGTGGGCGCTTCCGTAGGTGCTGTGGTCGGTGCTTCGGTAACGGCTGGGGCTTCTGTAGCCGCGGGTGCTTCGGTTGCAGCAGGTGCAGCGCCACCACAAGCTGCAAGGACTACGCTGCCAAGAACCAGAAGCGATAACAAAACGTATAGGTTGCGTTTCACGTTTCTCCTCCTGAGAGAAATTTAGATTGGGATTCAATTACGTGCAATCAGGGAAATCGGAATTACTATGTGACAGCGCACCTCCTTCCGAATGGATGAACAGATTATACAGCAAAAAGAACTTTACAGAGTACCGCATAAATAACTGAACTTGCGCTTTGAATTCAGCCTACAGAAGCATATAAAGTTGTTTCGTAATAAGCCTAGCGGTAGTAAACGGGCAATGGCATTCCACCTCCATTTAACACTACTCGAGAGGGGTCGTTATGCCACAAACCGGGAACTTTGAAGTTGCACTTCGGACAATTTCCGTCAGCGGTGATGTGATATTCACGGATGATGTATCCGCTTCTGCGAATCAGCCGATGGTTGCACTGCGGGCAAAAAGTATCTTCGTACTCTCCAACGTGTCCAGGCAAATTCCCGGCGTAGACGAAGCGCAATCCCGCCTCTTTTCCGATTTCCGCGGCGCGCAAAAGCGTTTTTACGTCGGTATTGTCATGGTCAGTCATCTTGTAATCTTTGTGAAACGCAGTGACATGCCAGGGAATATCTCTCGATACACTCGCAATAAACCGCGCCGCATCCCACAATTCTTCATTGGAATCGTTGAAATCTGGAATCGTCAGTGTCACAATCTCCACCCACAAACCGAGATCATACGCACGTTTGATTCCATCCAGTGTATTTTGCAATACGCCGCCCAACTTGCGGTAATTTTTATCCTGCATACATTTCAAATCCACTTTGTATGCGGAAATATAGGGGCGGATATATTCCATTACTTCCGGTGTGTTATTTCCATTGGAAACATACGCGCACATCAGGCCCGCAGCTTTTGCTTCCTTGAAAATACTCACTGCCCATTCGCTCGTGATCAATGGCTCGTTGTACGAAGAAACGACTGCTGAAGCATTGGTCCGATGTGCCAGTCGCACCATCTCTTGTGGAGTCACCTGGCGAACATAATTGATGGACTCGTCCGACGATGGATCGCGCATCGCCTGCGATGTCATCCAATTTTGGCAGTAGCCACAGTGGAAATCGCAACCGAGCATTCCAAATGTCAATGCATTACTTCCCGGCATCACATGGAAGAAGGGTTTTTTCTCAATAGGATCACTTTGCAACGCGGCGACATATCCCCACGGCACGCGCAACTCCCCACCCTGGTTGAAGCGCACCTGACAAATCCCGCGCTTTCCTTCACGGATCTTACAGCGATGTCCGCATGCATAGCATTCGATTGTGTTGTTATCAAGTTTTTTATAGAGATCCCCTGTCACTGTTAATGTATCTAAATATTCACCGATAGTTGTACTCATCCTAACCTTCTACTTTCGTTCATACTTTATAATACCTCAAATGCTCACGGTTTGCATTCAGGCTGGTGGACAGTCTTCACGCATGGGAGAGGACAAGGCGCTCAAGACCTTTCTTGGACGTCCGCTGATTCAACGCGTGATCGAGCGACTCGCCTCCATTGCAGATGAACTCATCGTGACGACCAACCGTCCAGAAGATTATTCATTTTTAAGCTTGCGGCTCATTCCAGATCTCAAGCCGGGTCGCGGTGCATTGGGCGGGCTCTACACTGCAATCGCGTCGGCCTCGCATCCCTTTGTTGCAGTAGTTGCATGTGATATGCCCTTCGCCAGCGCGACCTTTTTCGATGCAGCGACCAAGCTCATGGTCCAAGAAGGAGTGGATGTTGTCATTGCAAAAACAGATGAAGGCTACGAACCACTTCACGCAATTTATCGCCGCGAGACGTGTCTTCCTGCCATCGAAGCGGCAATCAATGCAGATCAATGGAAAGTGATCGCCTGGTTTCCACAGGTGAAAGTACGCGTACTAACGCCTGAAGAAATCAAACGTTACGATCCTGCGGGGCTGGCATTTTGGAACGTTAATACGCCCGAAGAATTTATCGAAGCCGAAAAAATCGCGCAATCCTACCGCTTGTCTCATAAATAACTAAACTTTTCAAATGCTTTTATAGGTTGAAATTCAAACTTTGAGTTTAGATAATTATGCGGCACTCTGTAAACTGTAGAATTCTTGCCATTAAGGAGACACTATGACTATCGATACCAAACTCATTCGCCAGCAATTCCCCTCACTCGACCGCCCAGACGTGTTTCTGGATAACCCCGCGGGGACGCAGATTTCCAAGCAGAGCCTGGATCGCATTAATCGATATTTGCTTGAGCATAACGCAAACCATGAAGGTATGTTCGAGACCAGCCGCCGCTCTGATGAAGTGTTGCACGAAGCGCACGCGGCGATGGCAGATTTTCTCAACGCCTCGCGCCCGGAGGAAATCATCTTCGGCAACAATATGACCACTCTCACCTTGCACATATCGCGCTCTCTTGCAAGAAACCTGCAGGCAGGAGATAACATCCTTGTGACACGGCTGGACCACGATGCAAACATCGCGCCGTGGATGCTGATTGCGGAAGATAAAGGCTGCAATTTGATTTGGGTGGATATCGATGTTGAAAATGGGACTCTTGATTTAAACGATTTTGAAAGAGCACTGGAGCGCAAACCGAAGATCGCTGCATTTGGTTATGCTTCCAACTTATTAGGAACGGTGAACCCGGTCAAAAAATTAACCAAGATGGCACAAGATGCCGGCGCCCTTGTTTATATCGATGCTGTGCAATATGCGCCACACGGACCTATTGACGTGCAGGATCTTGATTGCGATTTCCTCGTTTGTAGCAGTTATAAATTTTTTGGTCCTCATGCGGGGGTACTGTATGGAAAATATGATTTGCTCGATGAATTGAAAGCATATAAAGTCCGTCCAGCATCGGATAAGTTGCCGTATAAATTTGAAACAGGGACACAAAACCATGAGGGGATCGCCGGTGTGCTGGGCGCACTGGAATACTTTGCGTGGCTGGCGAGTCAATTTGGCAGTGAATATGCTGAAATGTGGAAAGATACGGGCTTTTCTAGTCGGCGTCTTACTTATAAACAGGCGATGTCGGTGATTCACGCCCATGAGTGTGATCTATCCAAAGCATTGATTGGAGTTGTCGAGTCTGTTCCGGGAACACGAATTTATGGTGTGACCGATTTGAAGCGCTTGGAGGAACGCGTCCCAACTGTTTCATTTACTCTCCAAGGTAAAGATCCTGAAACGGTTGCTGATGCAATCGGGAAAGAGGGTTTTTACGTCTGGAACGGACATAATTATGCTTTAGCTATTGTGGAACGATTGGGCTTGTTGGATGCAGGTGGAATGATCCGTGTGGGACCAGTGCATTACAACACCATGGATGAGATCGAGCGGTTCGGTGAAGTGTTGAAGAAGGTTGCTGCGTAAAAAGAAAAATCTTGTGCAGGCTTGAAGCCTGCACAAGATTTTTAATTTCTGCCTTTAAATGACGAACACCAGGGTGAGGGGGGCACCCTAGTGTTCGTCGCTTTTTATATTACTACGTTTCATGTAACAATTCAAGAGTTGTTACATAAGACTTTTATTAGAATGCCCCGGGCGGGAATCGAACCCACATCTAAGC
>Ga0137367_10002733_pt1 | contig 14199 bp, 13 predicted proteins | sample SagtaG_14_FD_104939 | JGI IMG/M metagenome (GOLD analysis project Ga0137367, IMG submission 104939) | Vadose zone soil microbial communities from Sagehorn Ranch, Mendocino, California, USA - Sage1_L_80_16 metaG | ecosystem: Environmental > Terrestrial > Soil > Vadose zone | place: USA... | reverse complement strand
CAGGTGAACCAGCTCCTCGCCGAGATCGACGGGATCGCCGGCCACCGTGGCGTGCTGGTGCTGGCCGCCACCAACCGGCCGGACCAGCTCGACCCGGCACTGCTGCGCGGCGGCAGGCTGTCCCGGCGGATCGAGATCCCCCGCCGGACCTTGCCGCCCGCACGCAGCTCCTGCGGCTGCAGACCAAGGCCATGCCGCTCGAGGGCGTCGACCTGGCGGCGGTCGCCGCCCGCACCGACGGCTACACCGGCGCCGACCTCAAGGCCTTGTGCCAGCAGGCGGCGCTGGCCGCGATGGTCCGCACGGGCGCCGGGCCGGTCACCGTCCGCTGGGCCGACTTCGAGACCGCCGTCGCGGCCGTCAAGCCCGGAGGCGCCAGCCCACCCAAGTCGGGTCAATATCTCTAGAGGAGGCGCCCGTGCCCTGCATCTTCTGCATCGCGGTCTTCCTGATCGCCGCCTCGGTGGTGGCCGCCGCGACCGTCGACGAGCTGGAGGAGCGCCTGAAGGGGGCCACCTCCGAGCCGGTCGAGCGGGCGGCCGACACCGAGTCGGTCACGCTCTGGAACGCGACCTTCGAGGTGGGGCGGAAGGCCGCGCCGGTGGCGATCACCGTCTACAAGCAGTGGGGCCGGGTGCGCATCCAGGTGCTCACCCACGAGCTCAGCTGCGAGCAGGTGGAGGAGCTGCAGAACCGCATCGCCGAACTGCTCGGCCTGCGCATCGTCGACCGCTCCGACGAGCAGGACGAGGAGCCGGTGCGCGAGGCCCAGGAGGCGGAGGCCGCGGCACGCGCCGAGGAGGCCCAGCCCGGTGAGGCCGGTCCCGCCGACCGGCCCGAGGCCAGGCGAGTGCCCGCTCCCCCGCCGCCACCGAAGAGCTGAGCGCCGCGCTCAGGTCCGCTCGTCGTCCGCCTGCTCCCACGGGTGCAGGCGCGGCCACCAGGCCGGCACGGCGCGCCGGTAGGCCTCGTAGCGCGCGCCGAACTGGCTCGCGAGCGTCGGCTCCTCGTACCCGTGGGCGAACAGGGCCATGGCCGCGGCGACGAGCGCGGCGTAGAGCAGCAGCCCCGGCTGGCCCAGGAGCAGCGCCTGTCCCACGATGGCCGTGACGACCGCCAGGTACATGGGGTTGCGGACATACCGGTAGAGCCCTCCGACGACGAGCTGCCGGGGTGGCGCGACCGGCGCCGGCGTGCCGACGCCCTCGACGACGAACCGTACGAACGCGCTGACCAGCACCGGCACCGCCAGCAGGAGCAGCGCCACCCCCACCACCCGCAGCGGCGCCCAGAACGGCAGCGGCGTCTCCACCCGCCAGCCGGTCAGCCACCACGGGACCAGCCCCGCCGCCACGCCCGGCGCCAGCGCGAAGAACACCGCGCTGCCGGCTGCGGCCATCCCCTTGCGCATCCCGCCACCTCCTGGAACTTCGACGCCCGTTGGCAATCGCGGAATTAGAGTCTTGCGGATATGAGGGGCACGGGCGATAGCATCGCGCCCGACCACCGCCGGCGCCCGCGGCCGCCGGTACAGGCGACCGAGGAAGGGGCACCCGATGGCAGCCAGGTCCTCAGCCCGGAAGCGGTTCTGGCGCGTCGTTCCGGCCCTCCTCGCCGGCGGCCTGGTGGCCGCGCTGCTCGGCGTCCCGGCTGCCGGGGCGGTGGCGCCCGGCCCCACCGCGGCCTCCGCCGGCGGAGGCGCGCCCGTCCCGCAGCTCCGCTGGAGCGACTGCGGCGACGGCTTCCAGTGCGCCACCGCCCGCGCGCCGCTCGACTACGACCACCCGAACGGCGCGAAGATCTCCCTGGCGCTGCTGCGGCGGCCGGCGAGCGATCCCGCGCACAAGATCGGCTCGGTCTTCCTCAACCCTGGCGGGCCGGGCGGCTCCGGCGTCGACTTCGTGCGCGCCCTCGGCGACATCCTGTTCTCCGACGAGGTGCGGGCCCGGTTCGACCTGGTCGGCTTCGACCCGCGCGGCATCATCCGCAGCACCCCGCTGCGCTGCTTCGACAGCTTCGAGGAGGCGCTGGCGGTGCTGCCGCCGATGGCGTTCCCGGTGACGCGGGCGGAGGAGCGCGTCTGGGTCGAGTCCGACCGCAAGCTCGCCAGCGCCTGCGCCCAGCACGCCGGCGCGATCCGCGACCACATGGCGACCGCCGACGCCGCCCGCGACCTGGACCTGCTGCGGCAGGCGGTGGGCGACCGCAAGCTGACCTACGTCGGCTACTCCTACGGCACCTACCTCGGCGCGACCTACGCCAACCTGTTCCCCGGCAAGGTGCGCTCGCTGGTGGTCGACGGCGTGCTCGACCCGGTCGCCTGGTCCACCGGGCGCGGCAGGCAGGCCCGCACGCAGCCCTTCTCCACCCGGCTGCGCAGCGACCACGGCGCCTACGCGACCCTGCGGCAGTTCTTCACCCTCTGCAACCACGGCGGCGACAACTGCGCCTTCTCCGCGGGCGACCCGCGCCTGCGCTACCAGAAGCTCGCCAGGCGCCTGCTCGCCGAGCCGGCCCAGCTCCCCGACGGCCAGGGCGGGACGGTGCCGTTCACCTACGCCGACCTGGTGGCGACCACCCTGGGCGCGATGTACAGCCCGGATGTGTGGCCGGACCTGGCGATGTTCCTGCAGCAGCTCGACGAGCTCACCCAACCCCGGGCCGCGGCTGCCGCGCTGCGCTCGCTCCGCACCGCGCTGGGCGCCTACCAGGCCGACTACGAGAACTTCGTCGAGGGCGGCCCAGGAGTCTTCTGCACCGACAGCGACAACCCGTCGACGGTCGCCGCCTGGGCGCGGGCGGCGCGCGCGTCCGACCGGCGCTTCCCCTACTTCGGCCGCCTCTGGACCTGGATCTCGAGCATCTGCCAGCCGTGGCCCGGGCACGACGCCGACCGCTACATGGGCCCGTTCACCAAGGCCACCAGCAACCCCGTGCTGGTCGTCGGCAACCGTTTCGACCCGGCAACCCGCTACCAGGGCGCCGTCACCCTTGCCGGCCTGCTGCCGCGCTCGCGGCTGCTCACGCTCGACGGCTGGGGCCACACCTCGCTGTTCGAGTCCGCCTGCATCGACGGCCACGTCAACCGCTACCTGCTCAGCAGCCAGGTGCCCCCGTCGGGCACCGTCTGCCGGCCCGACGTGGTGCCGTTCGCCCAGCCGGCAGCCGCGACGCAGGCCGCCGGGCGAGCCTCGAGCAGGGCGCTGGTCGTGCCGCCGGTGCTGCGCCGGGCGATCGCGAGCTGAGCTGCGCGAGCGAGCTGGCCCACCGCCGCCGCACGCCGGCTAGACTGAGGAACGACGAAGGGCGCTAGATGGGGCTCGCGCAGGGTGTGGACCAGCCGACGTGGGCGGACCGGCGCGCGGCCGGCCGTGCCCTGCGGAAGAAGGTGCCCCGCAGCGCGCTGGGGCGCTGGCGCGCCCAAGCCGACCGGCCCGACCCGGTCGACATGGTCGAGCTGAGCCACCTGGGTCGGCTCGAGCGGCTGATCCCGGTGCGGGTCGGCAGGATGTGCGCCTCGCCGTACGCCTTCCTGCGGGGCAACGCGGCCATCATGGCCGAGGACTTCTCCAACCTGCCGGAGACCGGGGTCACGGCGGTCATCTGCGGTGACGCGCACCTCGGCAACTTCGGCTTCTACGCCTCGCCAGAGCGTGACCTGGTCTTCGACCTGAACGACTTCGACGAGGCCCACCCGGGCGCCTGGGAGTGGGACTTGCGGCGGCTGACGGCCAGCGCCTGGGTGGCCGGCCGCCAGAACGGCTTCGCGGAGGACACCTGCGCCGACGCGGTGGCCTGGTGCGTGCGGGCGTACCGGAGGCAGGTCCGGCGGCTGAGCAGGCTGCCGCTTCTCGAGCAGTCCTTCGAACGGCTCGACATCGACCGGATGCGGGCTGAGACGGCCGACTACGCGCTGCGCTTCGAGATCGAACGGGCCGCCGAGAAGGCCCGCGGCCGCACCAGCGACCGCGCGCTGCCGAAGCTGACGGCCGCGCGGGGCGGGATCCGGCGCATCGTGGACCAGCCGCCGCTGGTCACCAACCTGCCGCCCGACGAGGCGGAGCGGCTGGTCGCGGGCCTCGACGACTACCTCGGCACGCTGCCGCGGCACTGGCGGCGGGTGCTGTCGTCGTACCAGGTGGCCGACGTCGCCATGAAGGTCGTCGGCGTCGGCAGCGTCGGCCTGCGCGCCTACATCGCCCTGCTGTTCGGCAACGGCCCGGGCGACCCGCTGTTCCTGCAGGCCAAGCAGGCCCGCAGGTCCTGCGTGGCGCGCTACGTGCACGGCGAGGCGCCGCGGCACGCCCACCAGGGCCAGCGGGTGGTCGAGTACCAGCAGGCGCTGCAGACGGTGAGCGACCCCCTGCTCGGCTGGAACACCGTGGACAACCGGCAGTACTACGTGCGCCAGTTCCGCGACATGAAGGGCGCGATCACGATCGAGGGCATCGACGGCTCGGGGTTGATGGACTACGCGCGCATCTGCGGCACGCTGCTCGCCAAGGGCCACGCCCGCACCGCCGACGCCGCCGTGCTCGCCGGCTACCTCGGCAAGGCCGACGCCGCCGAACGGGCGCTGTGCCGGTTCGCCGCCGCCTACGCCGACCAGACCGAGCGCGACCACCAGGCGCTGCTGCAGGCCGTCAAGCGCGGCCGGCTGCCCGCCGAGTTCGGCGTCTAGCCACCTCGGCCCACCAGGCGGTCGGTCAGGGCGGCGACGGCGGCGTGCCGCGGGGCCCATGCCCGCCACACCGAGGCGGCCCAGGCGCGCACCGCCTCGGCGTGCCCGGACACCGAGTCGACCATGGCGCCGGCGGTGGCGACGTCCAGCACCGTCAGCGCCCCCGTGCTCGCGGGCGCCGGCAGGCGCGGCCAGGACGCGTCGGGCTTGCCCATGCGCTGGTGCGCGGCGCGGACCTGCACGCCGGGCACGCCGCGGTCCAGCGCCAGGTGCAGCCCGACCAGCGCGTAGGCCACCCCGATCGGCGGGACGTCGCCGCCGTCCTCGCGCGAGGCGTGCTGCGCGGCGTAGGCGTCGACGGCCATCTGGTGGTAGTCGCGCACCAGCTCGACGTGGCCGAGCTCGAACCCCTGCACCTCGCCGTAGAGCCGCCAGCACTCCGGCGAGGCGTTCCTACGGGGATCCGCGGGCAGGCCACCGGCGGGCAGCTCCAGCCCGCAGCCCGGGCAGGTCGTCGCGCCGCTCATGGCCTCCAGGCTGCACGGGCGGCGCCGGCGCCGTCCAGCCGATAGGCAGCGAGGTATGGACGAGCGGGACACCCATCCCGAAACCCGCTGCTGCTGAGCCAGCTCACGACGCCATAAGCTTGCGGCAGGTCGCCACGGCCAGCGGGAGGGTTCCTTGGGTGATCCGGCTGGAGCTCGGCGGTCGGCGGAGGAGCCGCCGGCCTGCGCCAGGGCGCGCTTCGGGGAGGTGGCTCCCGGCGCACCTCACTACGAGAGCTTCTACCTGAAGGCCTGCGCCCCCGCCGGCGGGCTGGGGCTGTGGCTGCGCTACACGGTCCTCAAGCCGCCTGGCGCCGCGCCGGTGGGGGCGCTGTGGTGCACCCTGTTCGACACGGCGGCGCCGGGCCCTGTCGCGGTCAAGCAGGCGCTGGGCGGCGACCGGCTCGCAAGGCCGGCCGGCGGCTACATCCAGATCGGCGAGAGCCGCCTCGGTCCCGACCGGGCGGAGGGCAGCGCCGCGGCCGCCGGCCACACGGCCGACTGGAGGATCGCGCTCGACGGCGGCGAGCCGGCCCTGGCGCACCTGCCGCGCGCCTGGCTGTACCGGGCGCCACTGCCGCGCACCAAGCTGTGCAGCCCGCAGCCGGCGGCCCACGCCGCCGGCACGGTCACGGTCGACGGCCGCCGGGTCGAGCTGGACGGCTGGCCCGCCATGGTGGGCCACAACTGGGGCGTGCAGCACGCCGAGCGCTGGGTGTGGCTGCACGGCACCTTCGGCGACGGCGCCTGGCTGGACGTGGCCGTCGCCCGCATCCGGCTCGGCCGCTGGCTGAGCCCCTGGCTCGCCAGCGGCGCGCTGAGCCTCGACGACGTCCGCCACCCGCTCGGCGGGCCGGGCCGCTGGCACGGCACGCGCGTCGCCGAGACGCCGGAGGGGTGCCGCTTCGAGCTGCCCGGACGCGGCCTGCGCCTGCGCGGCGTCGTCCACGCCGCGCGCAAGGACCTGGTCGGCTGGGTCTACGCCGACCCGGCCGGCGGCAGCCACGACACGCTCAACTGCTCGATCGCGACCATGGAGCTGAACGTCTGGCGGGACGACCGCCCGCGCGCGCTGAGCTGTGCCGGCGGCGCCGCCTACGAGCTCGGCACGCGCGAGTACGACCACGGCATCCCACTGCAGCCGTTCGCCGACGGCTAGGCGTCGCCAAAGGCCGCGCTCGGCTACGCCGTGCCGTCGGGGTGGACCAGCACCTTCACGACGTCGGCGCCGGGAACCGCCAGGGTGTCGAGGGCGCGCGGCACCTCGTCGAGCCCGAAGCGGTGGGTGATCAGCGGGGCCGGATCGAACAGCCCCTGCCCGTACAGCTCCACCGTCCAGCGCCAGGCCGCCCGGGAGGCGGCGAAGATGCCCTGCACGCGGAGCTGGCCGAGGGAGATCGTGTCGGGGTCGACGGTCGCTCGCTCGGCCCCGGATATGCCGAGCAGGATGGCGGTGCCGCCGCGGCGCAGCAGGCGCAGCGCCGCGGCGGCGCCCTCGGGGGAGTTGCTCGCCTCGACCACGGTGTCGAAGTGCCCGTCGAGCGCGCCGAGGGCGTCGGCGTCGCGGGCGTTCACCACGGCGCTGGCGCCGAGGTCGAGGGCGCGTGCGGAGCGGGCCGGCCGCCTGCCGACCAGCGCCAGCTCGCCCGGGTTGGTGAGCCGCAGGAACAGCACGGAGAGCAGGCCGAGCGCGCCGTCCCCGATCACCGCCAGCCGCGAGCCGGCACGCGGCACGCCGGTCTCGAGCAGGCCGCCGGCGACGCAAGCCGCCGGCTCGATCAGGGCCGCCGGCTCGACCGGCCGGTCGGCGGGCAGGCGGTGGATCAACCGCGCGGGCGCCAGCACGGACTCGGCCATGGCGCCCGGGTGGGTGAAGCCGGTCTCGGCGTACTCCATGACGCACAGGTTGGTGCGGCCCTCCGCGCAGCGCGCGCAGACGCCGCAGGTCCGCAGCCCCTCCGCCACCACCGGGTCGCCGGGCTCCAGCCCGCTCACGCCCGGCCCGAGGCGGGCCACCCGGCCGGCCCACTCGTGCCCGGGCACGACCGGGTAGCTGACGTACTGCGACGGCCGCCTGCCCTCGACCAGCTCGCGGTCGGAGCCGCAGATCCCCGCGGCGACGACCTCGACGAGCACCTCCCCCGGCCCCGGCTCCGCGGTGGGGACCTCCTCGACGGCGTAGACGCCAGGCTCCCGCACCAAGAACGCGCGCATCACCGCTCCTTCCGCGGCCCTCCCTCTTCCGGCCGGCGCGTGCGGGCGGCGCGGTACTCGGCCACCACCAGGTCGGTCAGCTCGGTGATGGAGGTCTCGGAGGTCACCTTGTCGTAGGTGATCTCGCCGTGCTGCAGCAGGTTCACGCGGTCGCAGACTTCGAGGATCTGGCCGAAGTTGTGGGCGATGACGATGATCGAGACCTCGCCCTTGTCCTTGAGGTCGCGCACCAGGTCGAGGATGAGGGCGCCCTCCTTGGCGCCCATGGCCGCGAGCGGCTCGTCGAGCAGCAGGATCCTCGCGTCGGTGTAGACCGAGCGCGCCACCGCGATCGCCTGCCGCTGGCCGCCGGAGAGCTTGGCGACCTCCACGTCGACCGAGGGGACGTTCACCCCCATGTCCTCGAGGTGCTCCTTGGCGAGCCGCTTCATGCGGCTGTTGGACAGCAGCGGCCAGCGCACCAGCTCACGGTTGAGGAACATGTTGTGGTAGACGCTGAGCTCGTTGACCAGCGCGAGGTCCTGGTAGACGGTGTCGATCCCGAGCGTGCGGGCGTGGTCCACCGACCTGATCTGGACCTCCTCGCCGTTGACCAGGATCCTGCCGCTGTCCGGCTGGTGGAAGCCGCAGATGATCTTGATCAGGGTCGACTTGCCGGCGCCGTTGTCGCCGATCAGCCCGAGCACCTCACCCCGGGCGAGGCGCAGGTTGACGTCGGACAGGGCGGTGACCCCGCCGAAGCGCTTGGCGATGTGCTCGACGCGCAGGGCCTCGCCGTTGGAAGTCGCGGTCATCAGGCCCGACCCGCCCTTCGCAGCCTGGAGAGGTAGACGTTGGCGATCATCGAGACCAGGATCGCGGCGCCGAGGATCAGGAAATACGGGTTGGCGCTGATCCCGATCAGGTTCATGCCGTTCTGCAGCTCGGCGAGCACCAGCGCGCCGAGGAACGCGCCCAGGACCGTGCCCGAGCCGCCCGCCAGGGCGGTCCCGCCGATCACCGCCGCGGACACGGCGAAGAACATGATCGTGGTGCCGCCGCCGATGTTGGGGTCGATGGTGTGGATGCGGAACGCCTCCATGATCCCGGCGAAGCCTCCCAGCACGCTCACGATCATGAAGTTGCCGATCTTGACGCGCCCGGCCTTGATCCCCGCCTCGGTGGCGCCGAGCAGGTTGCCGCCGACGGCGATGGTGTGCAGGCCCCAGCGGGTGCGGGTCAGCAACAGGTGGAGGAGGCCGACGATCAGCAGCGCCCAGATCAGGTGCGCCCAGTCCGCCTGGCCGAACCAGCGCGCGATCGTGCCCTGCGCCGGCTCGGGGATGGCGACCGGGTAGGCGTGCGAGGTGGTCAGTAGGATGCCGAGGACCACATTGAGGGTGCCGAGCGTGGTGACGAACGACGGCACCCTGAACCCCACCGTGATGAGCCCGTTGACCAGGCCGATCACGGCCGAGATCAGCAGCACCAGGAAGATCGCCGGCAGCGCCGCCACCGAGTAGTAGTCGATCAGGTAGTGCATGTTGAACGGCGCGAGCGCGGCGACCGCCCCGACCGACAGGTCGATCTCGCCGCTGACCAGCAGCAGCACCATGCCGGCCGCGATGATCGCCCCCGGGCCGGTGGCCTGCGTGATGTTGACCAGGTTGGGCTGGGTGAGGAAGGCGTCCCGCGCCGAGACGAAGTAGACCCCGAGCGCGATGGCGACCACCAGGACGCTGGCCTCGCGGCGCTGCAGGAACTCCTCGCCGATGCGTCGCGGGATCGACCGGCGCGGCCGGCCGGGCGGAGCCGCCCCGACCCTCTCGGCTACCTCGACGGTGTCGCTCACGGTGACCTTGACCTTCCCTTCGGCGGCGTCCTTTCTCGGTCGCCGGGAGCGGGAGGGCCGGGGCGCGGTCGCTGCCGATCCGCGCCCCGGCCGCCCGCTCTAGGTGGCGGAGTCGATCACGAGTGCGCGATCGCTCCGGAGCGCTCGACGACCTGCTGCTGGGTGCTCGACCCCTCGAAGCGGGTCTTGGTGTCGAGGTACGGCTTGACGTTGTCCTTGGTCACGAACAGCAGGCCGGTGTTCGTCTCCGACGGGAAGATCAGGCCGCCGGAGAGCTTGTACAGGTACAGGTACAGCACTGGCAGGAAGCCCTGCAGGTAGGGCTGCTGGTCGATGGTGTAGTCCAGGCTACCCTTCTGGATCGCGGCGAGGGTCTCCGGCACGAGGTCGAAGCCGCCGGCCACCTTGAGACCAGCGTCGCGCATCTTGTACTTGTCGACCACCTGGCCGACCGCCTGGGTCGACCCGGCGTCGACCGCGAGCATCCCGGCCAGGTCCTTGTGGCCCTGGGCGTAGGCGTCGATGATCGACAGGCCCTTGGTCACGTCGGCGTTGGTGCCGACCGGGGTGAACTTGATCGACTTGCCGGAGTCCTTGAAGGCCTGCGCCGCCCCGTCGATGCGCGGCTGGATGTTGAGCGCGCCCGGCGTGGCGATGAACCCGACCACGTTGCCGGATTCGAGACCGGACTCCAGCGCCCGCAGGCCGAGCTGGCGCCCGGACTCGAACAGGCCCTGCCCGATGTAGGCGAGGCGGTTGGTGCCCGGGTCGTTCGGGGCGCCGTCGGCGTTGTAGGAGACGACCGGGATGCCGGCGTCGAGCGCCTTGTCGACCGGTTCCTTGAAGGCGCTCTTGTCGGTGACCGCCAGCGCGATGCCGTCGGCCTTGGCGGAGATCGCCGAGTTGGTGGCGTTCACCATCTCACCCGGGATCGAGTCCTTCGAGCCGGTCCACTGGAACTCGCAGTTGAGCAGGGCGCAGGCGTCCTGGGCGCCGTACTGGGTCGGGGTGAAGAACGGGTTGGTGGTGACGTGGTTGACGAACACGAACTTCCACTTCGGCGTCGAAGGGAAGTCGCCCGCGCCCGCCGCCGCCGACGAAGACGACTTGTTGTCGTTGGAGGTGCAGGCGGCCAGCAGCGCCGACGCCGCCAGCGAGGCGCTGGCGATGCCGGTGCCCTTGAACAGGCGCCGCCGGGTCAGCGGCGCGAGGGCCAAGCTGTCGAGTGCCTCCTCGACCTTGGGATCAACTGCGGTCATGTGAACCTCCTGACGTGATGCTCCCGGTGCGGAACCCTGCCCCCGATCGCGCCGGCGAGGATCTTCACCCCACCGCACGGGTCAGTCGGTCGAGAACTTGTAGATCGTGGTGGTCTCGTAGAGCTGGCCCGGGGCCAGGACGGTCGAAGGGAAGTTCGCGTGGTTGGGCGAGTCCGGGTAGTGCTGGGTCTCCAGGGCGAAGCCGTCGCCCTGCCGGTACATGCGGCCGCTGGTCCCCACGAGCGTCCCGTCCAGGAAGTTGCCCGAGTAGAACTGCAGGCCCGGCTGGTCGGTGATGACCTCGAGGACCCGGCCGCTGCGCGGCTCGACGACCCTGGCGGCCAGCTCCAGGCCGCTGCCGTGACGGTCGAGCACCCAGTTGTGGTCGTAGCCGCGGCCGATGACGAGCTGCGGGTGACCGTCGCGGATGCGCGCGCCGATCGCGGTCGAGTGGCGGAAGTCCAGCGGGGTGCCCCCGAGCGGGGCGATCTCGCCGGTCGGGATCAGCGTGGGGTCGACCGGGGTGTAGTGGCTGGCGTTGATCTTCAGCTTGTGGCCGTAGATGTCGCTCGAGCCCTCGCCGGCCAGGTTCCAGTAGGCGTGGTTGGTCAGGTTGATGATCGTCTTCAGGTTGCTGCTGCCGACCAGCCGCGCACGGTAGTCCATGCGGATCTCGTTCTTGTCGGTCAGCGTGTAGGTGACCTCGTTCGCCAGCGTGCCGGGGTAGTTCTGGTCGCCGTCGGGGCTGGTGAAGGTGAGCGCCAGGGCGACGCTGTGGTTGCCCGTGTGCGGGGTCGCGGCCCAGACGTGCTTGTCGAACCCGACGTCGCCGCCGTGGAGGCTGTTGGGCGGGTTGTTGATCGGGAGCTGGTAGGTGGTGCCGTTGAGGCTGAACTTGCCCAGCGCGATGCGGTTGGCGTAGCGGCCGGTGATGCAGCCGAAGTACGGGCTCTTGGCGACGTAGTCGGCCAGGTTGTCGAAGCCGAGCGCCACGTTGGCGAAGCGATGGTGGCGGTCCGGGATCTTGATCGACTGCAGGATCCCGCCGTAGGTGAGGATCTTCACCTCCACTCGATGCGAGTTGGTCAGGGTGTACACGTCGACCTTGGTACCGTCGGCCAGCGTGCCGAAGGGCGCCTTGGTGATGCGCGGTCGCCCACCGGACGCGTCCGAGGCGCTCACACCGACGAGCCCGAGCAACGCAAGTGTGAGCAGGGCCACCCCCAGACGGCGGCCAAGGGTCCTGCGCATGGGTACCTCCCCTTTGTCATGCCCGACCTTGGGCTGGTCACCGGACTCCGAGCAGGTAGTCGATGACCAGTTGGTCGAGGCGCTCGTAGCCACGCCCACGGCGGGCGCTGGCCTCCGGGTCGAACGCGTTGTCGGCGCGCAGCTCGCCGATCGTCTCCCCCGGCCGCAGCGTCGGAGTCGCGAGGTCGGGCACGCCAGCGGCGGCCATGGCCTCGGCGACCTCCGGGTCGGCACGGAAGGCGGCTGCGCGCCGCTCGAGGATCAGGTAGGTGCGCATGCAGCCACGCGCGAACTCCCAGACCCCCTCCGAGTCCTCGGTTCGGTAGGCACGTGCGTCGAAGTGGCGTGGTCCCTCGTAGCCGCCACGCTCCAGCAGGTCGACCAGGAAGAAGGCGTTCTTCTGGTCCTCGGATCCGAAGCGCAGGTCCTGGTCGTAGCGCGGCCCGCGCTGGGCGTTGAGGTCGATGTGGTACAGCTTGCCGGCCCACAGCGCCTGCGCCACGCCGTGGTGGAAGTTCAGCCCCGCCATGGTCTCGTGGCCGACCTCGGGGTTGAGCCCGACCATCTCCGGGTGCTCCAGGCGGTCGATGAACGCCAGCCCGTGGCCGATGGTCGGCAGGAAGATGTCGCCGCGCGGCTCGTTGGGCTTGGGCTCCAGGGCGAAGCGCAGGTCGTAGCCCTGCCGCCGCACGTACTCGCAGAGGAGGTCGATCGCCTCCTTGTAGCGGTCGAGGGCGGCGCGCACGTCCTTGGTGTCCGACTCGCAGCCCTCCCGGCCGCCCCACAGGACGTAGACCTTCGCGCCGACCTCGGCGGCGACGTCGACGTTGTCGAGCGTCTTGCGGATCGCGTGGCGCCGCACCGCCGGGTCGTTGGCCGTGAACGCGCCCTCCCTGAACACCGGGTGGCGGAAGAGGTTGGTGGTGGCCATCGGCACCACCACGCCCGTCTCGTCGAGGGCGCGGCGGAAGCGCTCCAGCGCCTTGGCGCGGTCGCCGGCGCTGCCGTCCGAGCCGGGCGGGAGCAGGTCGTCGTCGTGGAAGGTGACCCCGTAGGCGCCGAGGTCGGAGAGGCGGTGGACGGTCTCGACCGGGTCGAGCCAGGGCCGCACCGGGTCGCCGAAGGGGTCGAAGCCCGGGTGGCCGACGGTCCACAGCCCGAAGCTGAACTTGTCCGCCCTGGTGGGCTGGTAGTCGTCCTGGTTCATCGAGGCTCTCCCCGCGGGCCGTCCGAGGCGACCGCCGTCCAGTTGGAGCCGGAGGCGGCGCTGCGCAGCACCGCGTCGAGGACCTGCTGCACCTGCAGCCCGTCCGTGAACGACGGCACCGGGTCCTCGCCGGCCGCGATCGCCGCCAGCAGGTCGCGCGCCTGGTGGGTGAAGGTGTTCTCGTAGCCGAGCGCGTGGGTGAACCACCATGCCGGGATGTAGGGGTGCTCCTGCTCGTTCACCTCGACGCGGCGGAAGCCTTGCAGCGCGCGCTCCTCGGTCGCGTCGAAGAACGACAGCTCGTTGAGGTTGTCCAGCTCCCACACGAGGCTGCCCCGGTCGCCGTTGACCTCGACGCGCAGCCCCTCCTTGTGCCCGGCCGCGAAGCGGGTCGCCTCGAAGCTGGCCAGCGCCCCGCCGCCGAACCTGGCGATGAACAGCGCCGCGTCGTCGACCGTGACCTCGCCCCGCCCGCCGCCGCCCGGCAGCGGGCGCTCCTTCACGAACGTCTCGGTCAGGGCCGACACGCCGACGATCCGGTCGCCGGTGACGTACTGGGCGAGGTCGATCGCGTGGGCGCCGAGGTCGCCGAGCGCCCCCGAGCCGGCCTCGTCGGCCTGCAGCCGCCAGATCAGCGGGAACTCCGGGTCGATCAGGGGACCCGCCAGGTAGGCGCCGCGCACGTGCCTGATGGTGCCGAGCCGGCCCTCGGCGACGAGCCGGCGCGCCAGCACCACGGCGGGCACCCGCCGGAAGTTGAAGCCGACCATCGCCCTGACCCCGCGGCTGGCGGCGCGCTCGGCCGCGCGCGCCATCGCGCGCGCCTCGGCGACGTTGTTGGCCAGCGGCTTCTCGCAGAGCACGTGCTTGCCGGCCTCGAGCGCCGCGATCGAGATGTCGGCGTGGCTCGACCCGGGGGTGCAGACGTCGACCAGCTCGACGTCGTCGCGCTCGACCAGCCGCTTCCAGTCGGTCTCCCAGGCGGACCAGCCGAGGTGCGCCGCGGCGGCGGCCACCGCGCCGCCGTCGCGGCCGCAGATCGCGGCCATGCGGGGACGGAGCGGAAGGTCGAAGACGTGGCCGACCGTGCGCCATGCCTGCGAGTGTGCCCTGCCCATGAAGGCGTAGCCGACCATCCCGACACCGAGCGTGGCCCGGTCCCCGGACGGGCTCGTCACACCGTCCGCCACGTCGTCCCCACCGTCAACTTT
>Ga0137367_10002732_pt1 | contig 14200 bp, 9 predicted proteins | sample SagtaG_14_FD_104939 | JGI IMG/M metagenome (GOLD analysis project Ga0137367, IMG submission 104939) | Vadose zone soil microbial communities from Sagehorn Ranch, Mendocino, California, USA - Sage1_L_80_16 metaG | ecosystem: Environmental > Terrestrial > Soil > Vadose zone | place: USA... | reverse complement strand
GAAATGCATGATTTTCGGCGTATAGGTATTCACCAACCAGATTCGTCGTTTGCGATCGAGCTCGATGGCTTTACTCACATTGGCAGTGATGTCTTCCTCATAGATCAGCTTAAGCCCACTATTCAGCAGTTGCGCGCGCCATCCCTCGATCTTTTCTTCATAACGCAGGTCAGCATAAAGAAAATATCCATTTGGTTTCAACGCGCGCTGGACCTCATCAAAGAATCGCGCGATATTGGGGTAATACATCGAGGCTTCCAGATTAATCACAATGTCGAAGGAATGATCCGGGAAGGGGAGCGCCTCGGCATTCCCATATTCGAACGATAAGCCTTCGGTATGATAGCGCCTTCGAGCAAAATCAACAGCCTGCCTGGAATAGTCCACGCCCGTATAAGACTTCGGTTTAAAATGGTGCATCATAAAATTCGCGCCGCCACCTCGACCTGAACTCACCTCCAGCGCATCCGCATTTTCCCAGTGAATGAACTTTCCAATGTGATGATACAACTGCGCCGAAAAGCGATGTCCTTCTTCTTCTGGCAAGAGCGCGAGCTTAATCTCATCCTGACCCAGGGGGACGTAACCGAAATTCAAGAATAAGGCATCTTTGTCGCTGAACTGGGTTGAAAGATAATCATAGATCATCCGCATCAGCACACTTTTTAGGCTTGGAAAATGATGGAACAGTAACTTATTAAGCATCTCTCCTCCTGTGGCTGTATGAAATTTTTATGGATGGTATAACCCGTCCAGGCAGATTACGCCTCGTAGTTTTGATGTGCATCTGACACTAATAATTCCTGATGGGGTTATAAAATTACAAAGCGCCACATCATTTATAAACTTTATACTTGAATTTCGATCTATCGCTCAGCATCCCCGAATGGAAGGGAGGGGACAAATTCATGTAAAAGTTTACGCATGAAGAACATGCGTGAGACAAGCGCTAAAAATCTCTTTGCAAACAAAGATGCAGGGTGTATTATCCTGTTTGACTTGATCAGCTCAAGTTCGCCAATTCTTTGAGGAGAGTCCATGCCAAACCAACCGTTGGTGGAATTATTTGCCAGCTATGTTCCGAGACTGATTCAAAAACGCGTCGTTCTAAATCCGGAGCCGATATCATCACCTATACGTGAAAGCTTTCAATCGGTGGTTTTGTTCGCTGATATTTCGGGCTTTACTGCCCTGACGGAAAAGCTCGCTCAAAGAGGACCTGCAGGGGTTGAGACTCTGGCGCACATTCTCAACGACTACTTCGGAAAAATGATCGACGTCATCCACGAATATGGTGGAGATGTGGTGAAGTTTGCAGGTGACGCGCTGATCGTGACCTGGCGAATCGATTCAGGTCCAGGGACGGCTGATTCTGCCTCCGAGGAGAATCAACGCCAGATGACGTTACGCGCAGTGGAATGTTCGCTCCGCATCCGTGAACGAGTGCTTAACTATACCGCCGAAGGGAGCCCTCTGTACGTGAAAATGGCGCTTGCGACCGGTCGCATTACAGAGATCCACGTAGGTGGGGTTTTCAATCGTTGGGAATTTGTTTTAGTCGGAGATCCCCTGGTTGAATTGGGCTTCGCAAACAACCTGGCGAAAGCGGGCGATATTCTTATCAGTTCCTCTGCATTGGATCTCATTAAAAACGATATAGAAGCCACTCCACTTGAATCTGGTATCAACGATGCAAAGCAAAAAGCTGTCCGCTTGGTGAGGCTAAAGACCACCTCGCAACCAACGGCTGAGGAAGAGCGGATCGTCATCACAGATAACCTGCAAGCTTCCTTGAGTCCGTATATCCCGGGTTCGATTATTAATCGAATTGCAGCTGGCCAATCGGAGTGGCTGGCGGAATTTCGCAAGGTCACGATCATTTTTGTCAATGTACAGGAGCGCCACGAGGATTTATCTCTGGAAAAGGCTCAAGAGTTGATGCGCGTGATTCAGCGCGTCATCTATCGCTTCGAGGGCAGTCTCAACAAAATTAGTCAGGACGATAAAGGCATCGTGATCGACGCCGCCTTTGGCTTGCCACCGCTTGCGCATGAAGATGATGCACTGCGCGGCGTGCAAGCCGGTATGATGCTGCGGGATGAACTCAAGAAGCTCAGGATTCGCAGTTCCATCGGCATTACTACCGGGCGACCATTTTGTGGTCTGGTGGGCAACAATGTTCGCCGCGTGTACACCTTCCTTGGCAGCTCTGTAAACCTGGCGGCGCGTTTGATGACGCTTGGAATCTCGCAGCAGGATGTGATCGCGCGTGAAGGGATCGCCGTGATCTGTGACCGTCCCACCTATGAAGCTGCCAGGGAGCAGGTTGAATTCGAAACACTTGCACCGCAGCACGTAAAGGGCAGAAATGAAGCGGTGGATATATTTCACCCTCTGCACAGCAAGAAAGCTGTGTTGCGTCAGAAGACTCAGCTGATCGGACGGCAGGAGGAAAAGGCTGCTCTGATCGATTCCTTCCTTGAATTGCAGCGCAGTTCTGCTCTACAAACAGTTGTGCTGCATGGCGAGGCGGGCATTGGTAAATCTCAATTAATTGAGGAACTGGTGCGTCAGGCGGAAACCTCACAGATCAAAATACTACTGGGGGAGGGCGATGCCATTGAGAAAAACAATCCATATCACGCCTGGCGCTCAGTATTTGATCGTGTGTTTGGCGTTGAGGAGATCTTTCGAAAACCGCAACTTTCAGAGCAGGATCGCGAAGAGGTCCGCGATACGGTGCTGGAGAAGTTAAGTCAGATTGATCCTGACCTGCTCCGCTACGCACCTTTGTTGAGCGCGGTACTGCCGGTGCCGATTCCTGAAAATGACTTTACCTCCTCGCTGACCGGTGAGACCCGCGGCGGCAACATCCGTGAATTGCTGTTGCGGATATTGCAATATGAGGCAAGCCAGACTCCCCTGTTGATCGTCGTCGAGGATCTGCATTGGGTGGATTCAGCTTCGTGGATCTTTCTTGCGGATGTGTATCAAAAAGTTCGTCCGCTCATGTTCGTATTGACCACTCGTCCTCTTTCACCGCCTATTCCGCAGGAATTTAAACTGATCTCCGAAAAATCAGACACACGTTTTGTAAGACTGAATGCCATGCCATTGGATGATGTGGATGCGTTAGTATGTCAACGGCTGGGTGTTACATCGATTCCGCCGCTGGTAAGTAAATTGATTCGCGAAAAATCGGAGGGTCATCCGTTCTTTGCAGAGGAACTGGCTTATGCCTTGCGCGAGGCGGGTGTGCTGTTGATCGAAGGACGGCAGTCACGCCTCGCCTCCGGTTTGAACGATCTGGCAGAGGTCGCTCTGCCAGATAACCTTCAGGCGGCGATCACCAGCCGAATTGATGGCTTGAGCCCGTCTCAGCAATTGACCTTGAAAGTGGCAAGTGTGATTGGACGTATCTTCAGCTATCGAATACTCGAAGCCATCCATCCAATTGAAACTGATAGACCGGAATTGAGTGAATATCTGGATACCTTGACACGATTGAGCCTGACCCTGGTGGAATCTGAAACTCCTGATTTGGCATATATCTTCAAGCATGCGGTCACCCATGAAGCAGCCTATAACATGATGATGTTTGCCCAGCGACGTCAATTGCATCGCGCGGTCGGAGAATGGATCGAGGAGCATCATCAGCAGGATCTCGAGTCGTTCTATACCTTGCTTGCTTATCACTGGCAGCAAGCCGCCAGCGCGCAGGAGGTTGGAACGGACGCGGTCATCTTGAATAAAGCGCGCGACTTCCTGGAAAAAGCCGCTGATCAATCCTTGAATAATTTTGCCAACGCGGAGGCAATTGAATTCTTCACCAGGTTACTCGAACTTACCGATCCCAACCAAGTTAGCAAACTCTATCTTGGAAAGCTGCATCGCAAAATGGGCGCTGCTTATCTTGGATTGGGGAAACTTGCTGAAGCCAAAGAACACATTGTCAAAGCGATGGCGACGCTTGGACTTCCGCTTCCCGCCTCGGACCTGAGTCTGGTTGCTGGGGTCCTGAAACATGTCGCCCGTCAGACAGGTCATCGCTTGCGACCTAGCCGTTATCTCGGAAAAGAACTTGATGCCGAACAGGAAGAGATCCGCTTGGAGATTGTGATCCTTACCGAGCAACTGGCGTATGTGCAGTTCCTCAACGGCGATCCGAATCCCCTTCCGATGTTATTTGGTGTTTTGGCAGGATTGAATACCGGCGAAACAATCAAGCCGACACCGGAAACCTGGTCGTTGTATGCCACGATGAGCGCAGTCGCCGGGTTCATTCCGCTTCATTCACAGGCGAAATATTACAAGGAGCGTTGGTTTGCGCTCGGTGAAAAAATCGATGCCCCGAATGCATTTGTGGATGGTGCTGTGTCGCTTTGTGCTGTTGCCAGTGGAAATGGTGAATGGCAGGAGGTGAAGGATCTGATCGGAAAGGCGAACGCGATTTGTGAGGAATTAGGCGATCATCGCCGCGGAGCCGAGTCGTGGGCGTATCTGAGCGCGAACACGTTAATAGAAGGTGGACCAAAGCTGGCGGAATCCTATAACCAACGTTCCTGGGAAATTGCGATGCGTCGTGAAAACCCGATCCATATTGCATTTGCTTATCAAGTGGATTGCTCTGAAATGGTTTGGAAAGGTGAATACGATGACTGCATCACGAATGCAAGAAAATGCCTGGCGATCTCTGAAAAGAGCTGGGTGGGTGACATCCCTGAGCATATTGTGCGCAGCGCCATGTGGCTGGCACAGTGGATGAAAGGGGAACGAGAAGGGGTGTGGGAGTCTGTCAGAGCTGCTTTGGATAAATTCGCGAAGGCGTCCGTCGTCGACTATTCGGTCTATTTGATTGATTCGCATCTAGCCGAAATCGTCTTCCTTGCTCTGGAACAAGGCAACAAGAATGGTTTGCCGAAAGCACAAACGGATGAGTTCGAAAAATATGCGCAGATTGCAATCAAGAATTTGAAGAAATATACCGGCATCTTTTCCATTGGCGAGCCGACACTCAAGCGCTTTCAGGGGAGCATGGAATGGTACAAAAATAAACCAGAAAAAGCCCACAAGCTTTGGCGAGGGGCGATTGAAAAGGCGCACACATTTCCGATGAAATATGAAGAGGCTCGCGCCAGCCTCGAATTAGGACGGCATCTGCCAAAGGATCATTCCGAGCGTGCCACGCTTTTGGAAAATGCGTGCATGTTATTTGAAGACTGTGGTTTGGAAAATTGGGTCTCCATTGCTACAACTGAGCGGGCAGGGATTAAGAATTGATATATGCCACTTACAGAAAAGGGAGAGTGATTCTTTTGGCAGCGATCAACAATTCATAAGTACAATATTTGCTGTCAGAAGTATCAGGGACGTAGAGGAAATCATGGAGACAAACTTAGGTTATCGAATTGCGCCATCCGTGTTGCGTTCCGGCGGGCTATATGGCAACATGTTCATGCTTTGGGCTTCCCCCACAGATTTTATGCAGAGCCTGTACGATCATTTTGGAGATGTCGTGCCGATTGGCGGCAGGCACCCAAAATACGTCTTTGCATTTGGTCCCGACCGCAACCAGGAAATATTCACCGATACCACCGTTTTTCAAAATTATTCCTTTGACGATATCCCTTATTTCGCGCATTCAAAGGCCATGGCGCGCGAGCTTACGCTGGGCTTGGGATTTTTAAATGGTACCGAACATCGTGAGCGCCGCCGTTTGCTCCGGCCATCTTTCAGCAGGGAATCGGTCAACAAATTTACGGACGTGTTTGTTTCACTCACTGAAAATATGATCGCCTCCTGGAAGGAGCGCGAGACGATTGAAGTTTTTCCGGAGATGGAAAACCTCATCGTAGATATGGGCTTGCACACCTTGATGGGCCTGGAGCCCAGTCCCACTGCGGATAAGGTTAAGAAATTGTTTGATGAGGTGTTCACGCTGGTCTTCTCGATCTCTTATGGTTTTTTCCCCATGAATGTGCCAGGCACAGCTTATTATCGTGCGGGTGTTGCAACGCAAAAACTCTCAGTTGAGATTATGAAGTTGATCGAACAGAAGCGGCAGACGGGCGCACAGGGTGACGATATCCTTTCGCAGTTGGTCCGTTTGCAAGCAGATAACCCCGACTTTACAATATCTAACCTGATTGGTTCGGCAGCAGGAATCTTCCGCGGCATGTATCCCAACGTGGCTTCAGCGCTGGTGTGTGCTTTTCTCTTACTTGCTCTGCATCCAAAGATCGCGGAGGATGTGTTGCAGGAAATCCATGATCAGTTGCATGGCAGGACCCCGACAGCTGATGATCTTGATTGCCTGGTATTGTTGGATGCAGTCATCATGGAAACATTGCGCATCCTTCCGCCCGCTTATTGGATCGCACGTATATCACGCGCCCCGTTTGCTTTGGGTGGATATGAATTCCCTCTCGGCTCGACGGTTCTTCTGAGTCCCTTTGTAACGCAGCGCATGCCGGAAATCTATCCGGAACCAGATCGATTTCTGCCGCGGCGCTGGATCGGTGTACGACATCAGCCTTATACTTTCATTCCCTTTGCAGTAGGTGTACGTCAGTGCCTGGGTCAATTCTATACCATCAATCTCTGCAAGGCTGTGATGGCGACCATTCTCCAGCGTTATTCACTTTCCTTGATTCCGCACACAAAATTGGATTTCGTTGGCACTCGCCGTCCCGCCCCAGGGACTGGGACATTTATGAAGATTGGCCCTGCAGGAGTCCCGGTCGTGCCGAAAGATTTGCATGGCAATTATCGGCACTTCGTCAACTTGGACGATTGAAGCGCTTTTAGGTGAAGAGAGTTTCCTATATCTGAAATATGGTTCTACCGTTTTTAACGGGAAAACCTTTCTAACCACCAAGTACACAAAGGTCACGAAGGGAAAAAGACCTCAAAATCGCCTTGTTCCCCCTTTGTGTACCCCCCGGCACCGACCCACCGGGGCAGGTGTAGTGTCCTTCGTGTTTAATCTTTTTCCCACCAAGTACGGGAGAGCCAAAAATATTTTAGCCACAGATTTTCGCGGACTTATTTACAGAGTGCCGCAGAATTAGGTAAACTTTCAGCTTGAATTTTAGCCTACAAATCCATTCAAAAAGTTTACTTACGCATGAAGAACATGCGTGAGACAAGCGGTAGAAAGATCCGTGTGAATTCGTGAAATCCGTGGCAAAGAATTTAATGAAGCCTGGAGATTCTACATCTATGCAGGACGGGCGAATTTAGAACTTGGGCATATTTGCCTGTGCGTTAAATTTATTCCAGGCATAGTTATAAAGCCAGGCGCCTTTTGGTTTGGCAGGGACCTGGAGGACACGCTCATACCAATTTGATTCCACATCCAGGGCGTGCGCAAAACACTCTTCTGAATATTTCCCGCGCTTCTTTGCTGGTGCGCTGGCAATGTCGAGCGCGCCCTCCACGAATTCTTTTTCGAGTGCATCGCGTTCGGTAGCATACGTTGCAATTCGGCTCTGAAAATCCTGGATCGTGGCGCGGTGCAGGAGTTCATGATGCCAAAACAATGAGTGGGGATCATATTCATCAGTGGGGGCAGGTCCCATGTCCGGTAATGAAGCGTCCATCCAAACCGGTTTAAAAACACCTGTGCAGGGGGAGGCAGTTCCAGTGATAAAAACGGTCGGGTGTTTTTTGTCCAAATGCACCACCAGCGAACCGGTTGAATTGCCGTCACGGACAGGACCAATACTCCCGTGCATACAAATATCCGCGCTGAGGAAGGGACCGTGTTGAGGTTGCCAGTTCGTCCCAATGCCGCCATCGGGCAAATGAGTCCTTAGCAGGCTCATCATGAAGGGCACGTCGATAACGCCCTTGCATTCCTTGAGGGCAGCCATGGTGACTGCGCGGCGCCTGCGGCCTCTCACCAGTGTTGTGATCAGGAAATCATTATAAGCATCGCCAAAATTAAAACCGTTCACCGATTTTGCCCAACCCTGTTGAACAGCATATTCTGCCAGGTCAGGTGACGATAGTTCGGGAACATAGTCCGTTCCGATGGTTAGATAGTTGGAAATCGAATCAGACTGTGTTACGTGCTTGGTGGCATAGCGCCTACCGGCTGTCTCCAGCACCCAGGCATCATCCGGATCAGCGATCAAAAAACTGCTGTAGTAGTAATCAGAACCAACGATGCAACTGCCGCCTTGTCCAAATTCCTCCAGCAATGCGATGATCACTTCTAATGCCTGGCGCGCGGTATCTCCACGTTCTAGTCCAAGCCGCACCAGATCCATGCCGATCAACCTTGTATTTTTTTCAACGGGCACTTTGGGGAAGACCGCTTCGTTACCGATCACTACATGATGATCGTTCACACCCATTTCTGCGCCCCAAATCCAGTATGGTTTTGAGAGCAGGACGGCATTCGTGTGCGCGGCCTGTGGGATTTCGATATAGGTGCATTTGACTGTCTTGTTCTTGGGGTGATCTTCTGCGGGGACAAATTTCAGGAATTGTCCCTCATTGGGCGGACGGTCTGAATTCTTGGCAAAGACAGCCACGCCATCGGCTGTATCGCTTTTTAGTGCTAATAATGAGTCGCACATGACAATTTCTTCTCCCTATCTCTAAAGATGATGAGCCGTTGCTGCTGCTTATACCTTTAACCCCTAATGCCCTGAAATGGTTTCTTGCGTTATATCCACTCCTCACGCCTTAAGTTGATTTGCTAAGCGCTGAAATAATGAGTCCAAAGCCGATGCCCGCCATCATGCTCCAGTGTCCATATCGAGCAGTGAAATCTCAGGCATAATATAGTTGCGAACGATCTGAGCATAGGTCCCAACTTGTTGGGCTATCCTTCCATCGATCGCGGATGTAGCTGAAATCCCAACCAGAAAATTCCTTTTGCATCGCTTCCGTCATCAGGTTGTCAAATAACTCACGATTTTTTATTTCCATGATCTACTCAAACGTGAACTTGGTTGGGTTTTCTGTAAAAGTCGTCCATGCGATGCACTGCTGCGGCGTGAACATATACAATCCACCTTCATCCCATTGATGGGGATTGGGCGAATATCCGCTTGCAGCATATTCTTGCGATAAGCTGCCACTAATTTGCTATCTAGTTCAGAGGTTGGTTTTCCTGCAGGCGCGGTTGTTCCTTCCAGAATAATGACATGATCTCCGCTCTCAAGATTGACGGAAATATTTGGGTTTAGAACGATGTTTTGTGCATGTCGTGTCTCAGGGCTGCCATCATAATAGATCTTTCCATCAATGTAGACAGCCCAGCGCGGGATTACATGTGGTCTTCCGTCGGGGCGGACGGAACAAAGCCAATAGTGTTTGGAGTCCGTTAATTGCGCGGCGACCCAGCTCCAGTCAACGTAGGAAACAGGGTTGTCCACGTATCCCCTGGGGAATTTTGGACGGGAAATTTTAGGTGTTGTCATGGGTGGGACTATAAAACAATTTCACGTAATCCGCAATTGTTTTACGAGGGTGGCAGTAGAAGACGCGTTTTAGCAGCGCGGTTGCGAAATATTGGAAACCCTGCCCATCGCGAGCCAAAGTGAAATCCTAATAATGCAACAACCATACCACCGGCAATATCGGCGATGTAATGTTGATGCGTAAATAGTGTGGAAAAGGAAACAATCATAAGGATCAAAACCCAATAGATTTTGTAACGCGGATACCACTGGTTATAGAACAACGCCAGCAAGACCGTGATATAGACGTGCCCACTTGGAAAGGCATCGTATCTTCCTTCATTTTTGTGAATGAAGCGAAGTACCTCCGTAAAGATATCATTTGCATGGAATATCGCTGGCTTTACATACGTTGGAAAGAAAATAAATATGGAAATCGAAACCGTACAGGTAAGCAGAAATGCAGCAATCAACGAACGAAAGAGATGATCTTCCATTTTGAAGATTGCCCATACGATTCCAATAAACCAAAGTGGTAAACACAATACGTATGGCAGTACCCACACAGCCCAAACGGGAAAAATATCAATTGGCAGTTTAGGTTCAATACCGCCGATGATTCGATTACTTGTGGGAATGTAAATCATTTGAATACACCAGATGAGGATCACGAGCAGAAATCGTTTGCCAAGCGTTAGAGCCTGCCCGTGGCTGATCGTCTTTCCAATTTGTTTAACTTGAGAAGCCATACTCCATCTTTCCTTAGCAAGTGAAATGAGTTCATTGAATGTTTCATAAGCTAATTAAAGATACGAGAATTTGCCCCCTTTGCTATGGATTCAGTTTGATAAATAACACTAAGGAACGATCACCATGCGTACATCACTTGTGAATTGTTCAAGGTCATCGAGTCGCTGATTGATCTTGCGCGCGTCTAAAGGAATTATCTGGGATACGACGCGAGATATATCAAGAATATTGCGGCGCGCCATATCCACAAGTAGCGGCAATTCCTGAAGCAGATGATCGTTTGAACCAATGACCTCTGCCTCGTAGCCAATCAATGTTGCATAGGGATTCACTTCCAATGGAATTTTACTTATGCCTACGATGACCGCTCGTCCCAACACACCTAGCGACTCTACGGTCTGCTTCATGGTCTTTTGCAAACCAATCATCTCGATCGCAACATCCACGCCTTTGCCTTTTGTCAGCTTGCGGATTTCCTCCACCGGGTCACATCTACCCGCGTCGATGGGGATCGCTCCATATTCGGATGCAAGTTCGAGTTTGTCCTGCTTGATGTCCACAGCGTAAACTTCGGCGGCACCCAGCGCCTTTGCAAGCTGGATGGCGGAGGTGCCGAGTCCACCTACGCCGAAAATTGCCACCGTTTCACCAGCTTTGACTCTCCCTTTGTGCAACGCGTGCAAGGCTGTCGCGGATGCACACATCAATGTGGCGCCAGCTTCAAAAGATATTTCTTCAGGCAGGAGAATCGCGTTGCGCTGCGGAACAGAGACATATTCCGCATAGCCGCCATCTACATGATGACCGAGCATTTTCACCGTTAGGCAGAACTGTTCATTGCCCGTGTTGCAATAATAACAATCGCCACAGCTAATGTTGTAATGCAAAGCGACTCGCTGATCAGGCTCGACCGTTGTGACCTGCGAGCCGACCCATTCCACTTCGCCAGCAATTTCATGTCCAAGCGTGATCGGTATCATGCCCATGCTGGATCTTCCGGCGCGATAGTGTGCATCCGAATGACAAATGCCCGCAGCGCGGACGCGCACCAAAATATCTGTTTCGCTAATCGATGGGATGGGAATTTCCTGCAACTCTAAAGGCTTGCCTGCTTCAACCATGCGAACGGCTTTCATAAATTACCTCCTAAAATCTGTAGGGGCGACCCGTCCGTATCATCTTCGTTGGTTTTATGCAAAGTTGCAACGCAATCCATAAATCTTCTTTGCGCTTAGCGGGTCGCCCCTACGTTGGATTTCTTGCCCAACCTGCAATTACTCTTATATCTTCAGGCGTTGTTCGGCAACAACCGCCGATTAAACGCGCACCTGCATGGAACCATTCCCTTGCTTCCTCACCAAACGATGCATAAACCGGATGCCCATCCCAATCGTTCTTGGATGCATCATATGATTCGCCTGAGTTTGGATACACAAGAACAGGTTTCGTTGTTGCTTTCTTCGCTTCATGAATCAAAGACGGGATATATTTTGGCGACGTGCAATTGACTCCGACGGCCGCCACAAATGGACTGGACTCTACAAGCCTCACACAATCTTCGAGTCTTTGTCCCTCGTTGACATGCGTCTCATCGCGACAACTGAAGCTGATCCACGCCTGGATGCTTTGGAACTCCTCTAAAAGTTTTACCAGCGCCTGTGCCTCGATAAGACAGGGGATCGTCTCGCACGCAAGCATCTCCGCGCCCGCTTCGATCAGCGCTTTCATGCGCGGACGATGAAAGTCCATCAACTCTTCTTCGGTCAAGCCATAGTTACCGCGGTATTCTTCGCCATTGGCGAGGAACGCGCCGTAGGGTCCCACCGACGCGGCGACGAACGGCTTCGACCTTCCGACGCGATTCGCTTCGTCTGCCCAGAATTCATCACGCGCCTCTACTGCCAACTTCACAGATTTTTGGATCAGCGCGATCGCTTCCTGTTGGCTCAGTCCGCGCTTGGAGAAGCCTTCGATTGTGGCTTGATAACTCGCCGTGATGGCACAGTCTGCGCCTGCTTTGAAGTAATCGTAATGGACTTGCTTGATCTTCTCGGGCTGTTCAAGAAGAATCTTTGCAGACCAAAGATTGTCTTTCAGGTCGCAGCCGCGGCGCTCCAATTCGGTGGCGAGGGCGCCATCGATAACGAGAGCAGGATAACGGTCAAGAATGGATGCGACGGGGTTTGTCAGATGATTCATATCTATTTCCGAAAAAGAAGCTTTATTTTTATTCTAAGCCATCCAAAAAAGGATAGGTGCTTTGTCACGCGTCGGTCGAAGGCGGCTGCAAAATGGATTGCCTGCCCGACCGTCTGGATGTGTGCGATACGCTTCTCATGGACGATGAGTTGAAAAAGCTCCTGCGCTTTACTAAAAAGATTCTTATCCTCGGTGAACTTGAGTGCATCCTCGAACCCTGCCATGATGAACAATACAGTTTTTTGCAGATCGTTGATAGGTTCATTCAAAGTACTTCGCGGAACCTTATATGCACGCGGCTTGAGGATGACCGTCTCTGCGCGCGGGGTTTTCAGGCTCAACACCTTCTCGAATGTGTTTGCCTGTTTATCACGCTCAGTCAGAGGCTTGAGATCCCAACGGTCACCAACCAGCCTAAGTATGGATGTGTGATCATGCGTGTCTGAGACCACTATCCCCCTTTTGATATAGGGCGAAACCATCACAGTGGGCACGCGCACCCCGAGACGGTCAAATTTGAAGTCTTGTTCTCCCACCGGCGCCTTCGGGTCTGGTGGAATTGCTGCAGGCGGCGGGACGTGATCATAACAGCCGCCATGTTCATCGAAGGTGATGATGAGCAGCGTTTGGTGCCAGTCTTCGCCATTTCGCACGGCGTTATATACACGTTCAATCAATAACTCACCCGCCAGGACGCTGGAGGTCTCAAACAACTGGTCGCCAATTGGCGGATGCTGGTCGTTATGATCAAAGAAGAACCGCGGCTCAATAAAAGAATAACTCGGCAGATCTCCTTTCGCGGCGTCTGCTTCGAAATCCTCCATGTGGAAGAAGTTTGTCTGTCGATATTTCCATAATGCGCGGTGCTGCAACCCTGCCAGTGAAACGATGTCAAGTTCATCGAAATAGATTTTCCAAGTGACCTTGGGATCTTGTTTGTCTTCAATGCGATTGAAAATGGTGGGCGTATCGTGCCACAGCCAGTGATAAAACGGCGAATTCAACACATAGCCCTCGGATGTGGCAGTGTGCATGAAAGAACGGTTGCACAGGGTTTGACTGGGAACGGAGGCAAACCATGCGTCGAATACGGCGTATTCCTTTGCCAGCGTGCTCAAAACGGGGACCGCTTCCTCCGTATGGCAGTTCATAATGACCTTATATTCTTCATAATCAGGCATGCGTCCGCGCAGCGCGTTGAAGTGGTTGATGTAATCAGTCACGAAGCCGTTCATCGGTGCATCCGTGTACGATTTTCGTTTTGGCAGATTGTAGGGCTCTGCGTTGAAAGGTGTATAACGATTCTGCTCTGGGATGACACGACCAAACAACTGCGTATTGACGTGAACGTATTCCTCGCCGGGATCGGGATTCGGATTCGTCATCTTTGTCTCGATTCCAACGGAAACATCTTTGCACCCCTCAGGGCGCGGCGCATATTCTGGAATGGGATTACTCAGATCCTTGCCCGCTACACCATTGACCTTCTGCCCACCTTTATCCAGGGCGCCAAGATACCCGAGCATGTTATCGAACGAACGGTTTTCCAGCATCAGCACAACGATATGGTCGATCTTTTGAAGATTGGATCCCATGATTACCTGCCTGCAAATGTGTTTGGATGCTCGTCTGAATGTGGTGATGCAACAGTATTAAGAGGATACCATAAACAAACTTATGTTGACATATCTCTCGATTCAATAAACATATTTATTCAGAAATGCATTGCGAAATTTGCCGTGCGGATCATAGTGTTGAAGCAGTTGTCGAAAATCTGGCAATTTTCTATAGAGTGATTGCAGGCGCGTCGGTTCCATTGTAAACAGCTTACCCCAATG
>Ga0137367_10002722_pt1 | contig 14223 bp, 9 predicted proteins | sample SagtaG_14_FD_104939 | JGI IMG/M metagenome (GOLD analysis project Ga0137367, IMG submission 104939) | Vadose zone soil microbial communities from Sagehorn Ranch, Mendocino, California, USA - Sage1_L_80_16 metaG | ecosystem: Environmental > Terrestrial > Soil > Vadose zone | place: USA... | reverse complement strand
GCTTCCGCCCACACTATTTGGATCACAGGCCCAGCGGCGGCGCTGGCTGAAGAAGTATTTCCTGCGCTGGCCGGGATCCCCGATTCTGTTGTTCCTCTACCGCTATGTGTTTCGCGCTGGATTCCTCGACGGTGTTCCCGGCTTGATCTACTGCACATTTCAGGCGATCCAGTTCTTCCACGTCAAAGCCAAGCTGTACGAGGTGGAAGTTTCATCCGCGGCGCCGGAGCGACAGTCCTGCGAGGTTCATCCGGAAGGGGATCCCCATGTGCGGAATTAGCGGGCTCGCGAATTGGGGCGATCGCGCGACTCTGGCGCGCATGAACGCCGTGCAGGCGCACCGCGGCCCCAACGACAGCGGTGTTTGGGAGCACCGCTCGCTCGACGGCACATACATCGGCTTGGGGAGCCGGCGGCTGTCCATTCTCGACCTCTCGGCGGACGGTCACATGCCGATGTCGAACGAAGGCGGCACGATCTGGATTACCTACAACGGCGAAATTTACAACTTTTCCGACCTGCGCCACGAACTGGAAAACAAGGGCCACCGCTTTGCGTCGAACACCGATACCGAAGTCATCGTTCATCTCTACGAGGAGATGGGCGGCGATTGCGTCTCTCGCCTGAACGGAATGTTCGCATTCGCCATTTGCGATCTTCGCGGAAGCTCGCCGCGACTGTTCCTGGCGCGCGATCACTTCGGAATCAAGCCGCTCTATTACACGCTGAATGCCGGCCGTTTGGCATTTGCATCGGAGGCGAAGGCACTGTTGCAGGTTGAAGGAGTCGAGGCTGCAATCGATCTGCACGCCTTGAATCAATATCTGACATTCCTGTGGGTTCCCGACCCCAAAACGCTTTTCGAGGGAATTCTGAAGTTGCCGGCGGGACATTGCGCGACGTTTCGCGGCGGACGTCTGGAAGTCTCTGAGTACTGGGATCTGACCTTTCCGCCCGCGGCCCATGAGTTCCGTGTCTCGGAAGACAATCTGATCGAAGAGGTTCGAGAACGCTTCCGCTACTCGGTCGAGCAGCAGATGGTAAGCGACGTGCCTCTGGGAGCGTTTCTGAGCGCGGGTCTCGACTCCTCCAGCATTGTCGCCACCATGGCGAAGACTGCGAAGGCACCCCTGCGGACGTACACCATCACGTTTCCCGATAAGTATCGCAAAGGCGAGAACACACTCGATGATCCGGCCGTGGCTGCACGGCTGGCGCGACGCTTTGGCTGCGAAAATCGGCAGATTGTAGTGGAGCCCGACGTTGCCAGCCTGCTTCCCAAGCTTTGCTGGCACATGGACGAACCCACTGCCGACCCTGCGATTCTGGCGGCGTATCTGGTTTGCCGCGAGGCCAGCCGCGACGTAACTGTGCTTCTCTCAGGTGTAGGCGGAGACGAATTGTTTGCGGGGTATCGCAAGTACGCCGCTCACTGTTGGGCGCAGCTTGCACCGCAGTCGCTGAAGAAATCCGCAGCATCAATTGCTTCGTTCTTGCCGAATCTGCGGGGCTCTCGGTTCAAAGGGCAGCTTCGGCTCATCAAGAAGATGCTGCGCAGCGCGGCAGCATCCCCTGAGGATCGATTCATTCGCAATTGTACGTACCTTGATTCGGCACACACTTCTGGCCTGTACGCGCGCGCAATGCGAGACGAATTGACTAGCAGTCGCGCCGACAGCGAGCACCTTGATCGATTCGAACGCGTGGGGAACGCCGATTTTCTAAACCAGATGCTCTATCTGGACACCAAGATCTTCATGACCAGCCTGAACCTCACCTACAACGACAAGATGAGCATGGCCTCATCGGTAGAGGTTCGTGTGCCGTTCTTGAATCGTGAGCTTGCGGAGTTCGTTGCCTGGAACGTGCCTCCCCATTTAAAGCTCAAAGGCAAGTTGTTCCCGACGACGAAGCATATTTTTCGCCGGGCGATGAGTGGCATACTTCCAAAGGAGGTGTTGCGACAGCCGAAGGCCGGCTTTGCAGCGCCAACGGACTACTGGCTGGCCAACGATCTACGCGAAATGACTGACGATTTACTTTCCGAATCGCGTATTCGTTCCCGTGGTTTGTTCAGTCCGGAAGCCGTGCGCAGATTTGTGGACGAACATCGCCGTGGGAAACAGGACTGGTCAATGCAGATCTGGCAATTCCTTACGCTGGAGGTGTGGATGCAGAACTTTCTTAATCACTCTAGTAGTCGTGGGGACGTTGAGCCTATGCAGGCGGCAATCGCATGAAGCAAGTGCTCCAGAGCGCGCGCACGGGAACGATTGAGGTGGTCGACGTGCCGGCGCCGCGCGTTTTGCCTGGGTGCGTTCTCATAAGGATTGGCGCTTCGCTTGTCTCTGCGGGAACGGAACGCGCGTCCACGGAGTTCGCTTCGAAGAGTCTCCTGCAGAAGGCGAAGTCCCGGCCGGATTTGGTTCGCGACGTTGTAAGTAAGATTCGACGCGACGGTGTCCTGTCCGCCGTTTCTGCGGTGCGCAGCCGGCTCGATCAGCCCCTGGCGCTCGGCTACAGCAGCGCGGGGACGATCGTGGAAGTCGGGGAGGGAATCGCTGATTTGAATGCGGGAGACCGTGTTGCATGCGCGGGGGCCAACTACGCCGTTCATGCAGAGTTCGCGCGTGTTCCGCGCATGCTGGTTGCGCGAATTCCGTCGGCGGATGTCGATTTCGAGAGCGCTGCATTCACCACTTTGGGTGCAGTTGCGATTCACGGGGTACGCACGGCGGAAGCAAAACTCGGTGACACGGTCGCAGTGATTGGTCTGGGTTTGCTCGGACAACTAACGGTTCAGGTGTTGCGCGCTGCGGGTTGCCGCGTCCTGGGATTCGATCTTCTCCAGGAAAGAGCAGAACTGGCCCGCAAGTCTGGGGCATTGGCGGTTACCGCGTCCGAAACGGAATTCCGCGACTTGTGTCTGCAGCATTCTGCTGGACACGGTATGGATTCGGTTCTGATTACCGCAGAGACTTCGAGCAGCGGCCCCGTCAACCTCGCGTCGGAAGTTGTTCGCGATCGTGCCATCGTTGTCGCCGTCGGGACGGTGGGAATGGAGTTGCAGCGGAAGCTTTACTACGAAAAGGAACTCGACTTCCGTATTTCACGCTCCTACGGACCTGGCCGATACGACGAAGCCTTCGAGCAGAAAGGGCGTGACTACCCCATCGGCCATGTGCGCTGGACCGAAACCCGCAACATGGAAGCGTTCTTGCAGCTGCTTTCTGACGAAAAGATCGATACAAAACCGCTGATCACACATTCATTCAAGGTCGAGGATGCGAAGGCTGCTTACGAGTTGATCACCGAAGAAAAGCAACAGCCGTATCTGGGAGTTTTGATCCGCTATTCGCCAGAAGGTTCTCCTGCGAAGCGACTGGAACTCGTCTCCCGTGAGGCAGGCGTTCGGAACGATGCCGTATTGCGAATCGGTGTTTTGGGAGCAGGAAATTTCGCGCTCAGCACCCTCATCCCTGCAATGAAGGCATTGGACGGTTTGGTGCTGGAGGGTCTATGCGCCTCAAACGGCGCGCGCGCCCGTTCCGCTGCTGAAAAGTTCAAGTTTGCATTCTGCACCAGTGACGAAGATGAGATTTTCGCGAATGATGCCATCAATACGATTGTGATTGCCACGCGTCACCACCTGCACGCGGAACAGGTGATTCGCGCGATTGAATCCGGCAAACATGTGTTTTGCGAGAAGCCACTGTGCCTGACCGAAGACGAGTTACATCGAATTCAATCCGCATATGCCCGACGGTACGGCGCTGCGCAATTGATGGTTGGCTTCAACCGCCGCTTCGCGCCCATGGCGAAGAGAATGAAGTCCTTCCTCGCTACCTCGGGTGGTCCCTTGGCGATGCACTATCGGGTGAATGCTGGGATGCTGCCGAAAGATCATTGGATCAACGATCCCGAGCAGGGGGGCGGACGCATTCTGGGCGAGGTTTGCCACTTCGTGGATTTTCTTTCGTTCCTGTGCGACGCCGCGCCTGTATCGGTGCGAGCCACCGCCATCTCGCGCGACTCGCAAGATCAGGACGTGATCATCTCGCTCGACTTTGCTGACGGCTCGAATGGAACGGTCCATTACTTATGCAGTGGCGACCGAGTCTTCGGGAAGGAACGAGTCGAGGTCTTTGGCAACGGCGCCGTCGCGGTGCTGGATGATTTTCGCCGCCTGGAGCTTGCCCGTCATGGAAAGAAACAGTCGTCCCGCTCATGGCTCCGTCAGGACAAAGGACATCGTGCCGAGTGGCGGGAGTTTGCGCAAGCAATCCGCGCTGGGGGACCCTCGCCAATCGGCTTCGACGAGATTTGCGCAACGACTCTTGCCACGATCCGTATTGCAGACTCACTCCGTTCTGGCCAGCAAGGGAGAGTGCAGTTGTTTGAAGAAAGAGTTTTTGCACCGCCGCTAGTCTCATGACGACGAGAAGAAGGACTTACGCAGTATGTTGATTCTGGGCTTGAATATGTTTCACGCTGACGCATCGGCGGCCATCGTGCAGGGCGGCAAGGTTGTTTTCGGGATTGCCGAAGAACGCCTGAATCGCGTAAAGCATTACGCGGGCTTCCCCACGCTGGCAATTCAAGCTTGCCTGGACGCTGTCGGCGCCAAGATCAACGACATCGATCACATCGCAGTGGGGCAGGACACAGATGCAAACCTTGCCGAGAAAGTTCGTTATGCGATCTCCAATCCCGCAAAGCTGCTGAATTTCATCCGCTTGCGCCGCCGGAAGCAGGAAATCCGTGGCATCCGCGAGCTGATTGCTAAGAATCTCGAATGCGACCCACAGGCACTGCGCTTCAAAGTGCATCACCTCGAACATCACATCGCGCACATCGCGAGCGCCTACTATTGCTCGCCCTGGGATAAGGCCGCCGGCTTCAGTTACGACGGCTCCGGCGACTTCGTTTCAACGATGATGGCGCGCTGCGAAGGCAATCGGGTTGACGTCCTTGACCGCGTTTTCCTGCCGCACTCTCTGGGCAGCTTTTACACGATGATCTGTGAGTTCATCGGCTACAACCGATACGGCGACGAAGGCAAGGTCATGGGCCTCGCGCCCTATGGGAAAGACACTTATTGCGATCAGGTCCGCGATCTGCTTATGACCAGCGCCTCCGGTTTCCAACTCGATCTTGATTTCTTTAAGCCGTTGGGCAGCAACGAAGGCATGCAGATCAAGCCTGACGGTACGGTTGCGCTGGCACGGCATTTCTCCGGTCGCATGGTTGAGTTATTCGGGCCGCCACGCGAGCCCAACGCCGAGATCACCCAGCGTGACATGGACCTCGCATACGCAATGCAACATTGTTTTGAAGAAGTCTTCTTTCACCTGCTGAACGAGCTCTACAAGAAAGTCCCCCTGGAAAACATCGCAATGGCCGGCGGTTGCGCACTTAACAGCGTTGCGAATGGAAAATTGTTTGGGCGAACTCCGTTCCGGCATACGTGGATCCAACCGGCAGCAGGGGACGAAGGGCTTGCGGTGGGCGCGGCCTTGCACACCTATCACTCCGTCCTGGGTCATCCGCGGGACTTCGTAATGAAGAACTCGTACCTCGGGCCGGAGTTCTCTGACGCTCGCATCGAGTCGTCTCTAAAAACTGCGGGAGTGAAATATCGCAAGCACGATCGCGGACCGCTGCTCGACACAGTTGCAGACCGCATTGCGGGTGGCGATATTGTCGGCTGGTTCCAGGGCCGCATGGAGTGGGGGCCGCGAGCGTTGGGGAACCGTTCCATCCTCGCGCATCCCGGACTTCCGGACATGAAAAACGTGTTGAATGCGCGCATCAAGCGTCGTGAGTGGTTCCGCCCGTTTGCGCCGTCGATATTGGAGGACCGGCAGTCTGAGTTTTTCGAACACGACCATCCGTCACCGTTCATGCTGCACGTATACAAGATCAAGCCAGCGAAGCGTGAGCAACTCTGCGCCGTGAACCACGTGGACGACACAGGGCGCCTGCAAAGTGTCAGTCGCGATGAGAACCCGCTCTACTACGATCTAATTCAGGCGTCTGAGCGCAGGACCGGAATTCCTGTTGTCCTGAACACGAGCTTCAACGAGAACGAGCCGATCGTGTGTGCGCCTGAAGAGGCAATCGGTTGTTTTCAGCGAACCAAGATGGACGCGCTCGCCATCGGGCCGTACTTTGCTCTGAAGAGTGAGAATTGAGAAATGGCAACTCAGCGGGTTGTTTCCGCCCAGATCGACTTGGCTCTGCAACTTCAGAAGGTCGCAACGATTCCTCGTTTACGGGCATTGGCTTGGGATTCGGATGTTCTTTACGCTTCGCGCGGTTATGCGCTTCTCAAAATGCGCGCGACTGCGGAGCGGTTCGAATGGGTCCCGGTCGGCAAATACCATCCCGAATGGTGGAGAACTTTAACCAGCAAGTCGAGGTTGAGCTACCGCCTGGTTCGCGACGGTTTTCACGCACTCGCACTTCATTCAAGCGGCAATTTGATTGCTGCTGTTCCCGGCGCGATCGCAATGCTTTCCGCCGGCGACAGTGAATTTCGAATCTCGCATCGCATCCTGAGGGGTACCCGCCCACTGCACATTACGGCTACGCCTGCAGGGCGCTTGTATTGGGGCGAGTACTTCGACAATGCCGGCCGCGACGAAGTGCACATCTTTGCGTCGGACGATAGCGGAGCCACTTGGCACGTGGCGCACACGTTTCCTAAACGCTCAATTCGACACGTACACAACATCGTTTACGACCGGTGGCAAAAATGCCTCTGGATCTTCACTGGCGATTACGGGAAAGAATGCAAGATTCTGAGAGCGTCGCGGGACCTTGCCACACTCGACGAAGTCGTGGCCGGAAATCAGCAGGCAAGGGCTGTGGCCGCTGTGGTCCACGAAGGCGGCTTGTTCTTCGCGTCCGATACTCCGCTGGAACGGAACTACGTCTACCATCTTGATGGAGGCGGCCGGGTCGCAGAATGCGCGGTCCTTCCCAGTTCGTCGATTTACGCGTGTCGCAACCGAAGCGGAATGTTCTTCTCGACGATGATCGAGCCTGGTTCCGTGAACCGTAGTCGCGACGCCACGCTCTTCGGCAGCTCAAGCGGCGTGCGATGGGACGCACTGGCGCAATGGGGCAAAGACCCCTGGCCCATGAAGTACTTTCAATATGGCAACGCGTTCTTGCCCGATGGTGAGAACTCAACTGACCTGCTGGCCGTCACAACCGTCGCCGTCACTGGTGCCGACCTGACGACCTCGATCTGCAAAACTTCGTCGACCTAGGTGCCCTCGAAGCCGTAATGAATCAGGTTCGCGCTGTTCAGTGGCGGCAATGCCGATGCTATAGTCGGGCCAGTTACGCACTGCCCATGCCAACGTTGCAGAAATTCAACTACTATCGCCGGGTCTTTCGCGCTTATCTCCGGCCTGGCGACAGCCAGTTAAGTTTTTGGCACGATTCCGCCGAACTTAATCCGCGAGCTTCGACCAGCAGCCTCGGCGAGTATTACATGGACTTCAGCGCCAAGGCGCGGTACTCCGGACCGCATGATGCGACTGGGATTCCGATGCTGAACTATCGCGGAGCGATTGGTCTGCAGTACAACCCCATCGCAATCGCGCAGTGGGGACTGGGAAATCTGAGCCTCTTCCGCCAGCAAGCCGACCTTGACGCCAAGCGCAAGTTTCTTCTCGCCAGCGACTGGCTGTGCGCCCGCTTGGAGCCGAATCCTTCGGGTCTACCCGTCTGGAACCACCACTTTGATTGGGAATATCGCAGCCGGCTGCAGGCGCCGTGGTATTCGGGGTTGGCTCAAGGTCAAGGCATTTCGTTATTGGTGCGAGCTCACGCGGAAACTGGCGACAAAAGATATTTGGAAGCGGCGGCCGTCGCCTTCCGCAGCTTCCTTTGCAGTACGGATCATGGGGGAGTGACCTTCACTGATGCCGAAGGGAACGTCTGGTATGAGGAATACATTGTTTCTCCTCCGACTCACATCCTGAATGGATTCATCTGGGCAGCGTGGGGTGTTTACGACTTCTTTCTTGCGACCGGGTCCGTGGAGGCGCGAGAGTTGTTCGCGTCCGTGGTAAGAACACTCCAGGCCAACCTGCACCATTACGACCTGGGTTTCTGGTCGCTCTACGAACAATCCGGCACGCGCCTGCCGATGGTCGCAAGTCCGTTCTACCATCGGTTGCATGTTACCCAACTTCGTGTGATGCACCGTCTCACGGGCGAACGCGTCTTTGCCGAATACGCCGAGCGCTGGCAAAAATACGCACTCAGCCGTTCGAATTGCACGCGCGCGCTTTGTTACAAGGGCGCATTCAAACTCTGTTACTACTGAGGCGGCGCTGAAAATCCTCTACATCTCGCAATACTTTCCGCCCGAAATGGGGGCGCCGGCTGCGCGCGTATCGGAATTGTCGCGGCATTGGTCGCAAGCTGGGCACGATGTGACCGTACTGACAGGTTTCCCTAATCATCCGGATGGCGTGATCCGGCCGGAGTACCGCAAACACTTCCGGCGTGGAGTGTTTAGCGAGCAATTCCACGGCGTGAGCGTCGTGCGGACATGGTTGCTGCCGTTTCCTAACCGCAAACCTTACGAGCGCATTTTGAATTACAGTTCGTTTTGCGCATCAGCCGCGCTGGCTGCGTCTTTTCTCGAACGTCCGGATGTTGTAATCGCGACCTCTCCGCAGTTATTGGTTGGCTTGTCTGGGTGGTGGCTCTCTCGCCTGAGGAAGGTCCCATTCGTCCTTGAGGTGCGCGATCTTTGGCCTGAGTCTCTCGCTGGCGCTGGGGTTGGAAATCAGGATTCTCTGCTTTACCGCGCTATCGGGAAAACCGCCGCTTTCCTGTATCGGACTGCCGATAGGATTGCCGTCGTGACGCCAGCGTTCCGGGAACACCTAGTGCGACATTGGAATGTTCCGGCTGAGAAGATCACCGTGGTTCCGAATGGCGTCGAGACTGGGCTGTTCAGCCCGGACAATGCAGATCTCAGCTTGACCAGCAGCTTGAAAACTCCTGGTCAGTTCCTCGTCTCGTTCATCGGGACTCTCGGCCTGGCGCACGGGCTCGATAACCTCGTTGCCGCAGCCGAACTACTGCGGAGAACCGCGCCAGAAGTCGCTTTCATGCTGGTTGGCGAGGGAGCCGACCGCGAACGCATCGTTCGCCTGGCGGAATCGAAGAATCTCAGCAATATTCGTTTTGTCCCGCAGCAATCGCGCGAAAAAATTCCGGCATACATTGCTGCTTCTGATGCCTGCGTCGTCACGCTGAAGAGCAGTGAAATCTTCGAAACGGTTATTCCCACCAAGATGCTGGAATTCATGTCGTGCTCGCGTCCTGTCATTCTTGCCGTGAAGGGGCAGGCGCAGCGGATTCTCGAAATCGCCGGCGGCGGAGCGTGCGTCGAGCCAGGAAACCCGCAGGCGCTCTGCAATGCCATTCTCTCGTTGCGGGAACGGCCTGATCTGTGCGAGAAAATGGGCCGCAGTGGGAGGAACTACATCATCCGCGAACTTTCACGCGAACGCACTGCGATCGAGTATCTGCGACTGCTGGACGCAACAGTTGGCGGGAGACTAACTCAGGCAGCGGCCGCAGCCTGATTCCTCTGTGTTTGGTTGACCGCAAATCAGGGCCGAATGGCCACCAGGGTGGCCGCAGTTGCCATCTGCAACACGGCTTCCGCCGTTCGTCCGCTGATCACTTTCCTCGCGCTGGCAGGCACGAACAGAATGTCGTCTGCCTGGAGAGGTATATCACCAGATTTTGCCTGCAGTAGTTTCTTCAGCGATACCGGAACCTCAGTGACTCCCTCAGGTCCCTTGCGAATAATTCGCGCGCCGGTGAGCTTCGCGGTGGAAGTCGTCCCGCCGGCGAGTGCGATTGCCTGCAAGACGCTCAGCTTTCCGCCGTTGTCCATGAGAAACCCGCTCGGTCGTGCCACATCGCCGACGACGTACACAACGTCGGCTCGCCGCACCATGATCGTGTCGCCCGGGAACACGCGAACGTTGCTCTCCGGGTGATCTTCGAGGTTGCGGGAGATAGCAACCGTAATCGGCTTGTCTGGTTCTACGCTATGCGTCACTGTAATACTTTTCCCCGCGCGATCGCTGAGTCCGCCGGCCGACGAGAGCACATTGAAGAGTCTCTGCTCACCCAGCACGGGGTAAACCCCTGGTCGCGCTACTTCCCCCAACACGCTGGTTCCGTCCGACATGTATTCCGAAACGAACAGCTGGACGTGCGGGTTGCGAACGAAGCCGCCGTGGTCCAAACGCTGCTCAATCGCCTTCTCAGCCTCGTTGACCGTAAGGCCTTGAACATGGACGTCGTTGACAAGAGGGAGATCGATATCACCCGTGTCGTTGACTCGAGTCTTCGTGTTCAGCTCGGGCACGTCGTAAACATTTACTTCAATCAGGTCCCCGGATCCCAAACGGATGCCGGAGTTCATACTCGATCTCCCCGGCATTGTGCTTTGCGCAGCCGCGGTGACGGGTGTGGCCACGCTTGATGCAGCAGCCGCAACTCCGCCCGACGCCTGAGCGGCAACCATTGCTGTCAACCCGAGCACAGTGGCAGGAATTTTGAGAGATCGAGGACAGAATCGCATTTGGAGCGGAGCATAGCACAAGCAAACTTCACTGCCGGTGTGAATTCCGAGGCGGTACACAATTCGGAAACATTCTCCGGTATCTACAAAGAGAATAGCTGGTAAGTGTAAAGCCCCGTATATTCGCAGCAGCGCTCTTCCATGCATCACCAGGACGTCAGAAGACCGGCTCAGCCTGCGGTCTGGGGGGAACTGACTTGACGCTTGTTTATCTCGGGACCTTCCTAGGTTCTCTGCTGCTCTCGTTTATTGCTACCAAAATTGTTCGCGACCTTGCTGTCAGGCGCAATTGGGTCACGGCGCCTCAGAATCCACGACACCTCCATACCCGCGCACTTCCCCGCCTCGGTGGAGTTGCCATTGTCTTTTCGTTTCTCACCTCGACCGCAGTTGCGCTGGTCGTTGGGCGAATCTTGCACCCGGGCGCAATGCCCCCAGCGCTGTATCCGTTGCTCACCGTGTTGCCGCCGGCGTTGCTGATATTCCTGCTCGGTGTTTATGACGATTTGCGAACTGCCGGTCCGTACTTCAAATTTGGCGTGCAGGCCGTTGCCGGCGGGATGTTGTTCGCCGGAGGCCTTCGCATTCTCGATATTCCGTTGCTGTTTGGCGCACACCAGTTCCCCTGGTTTGTGGGTCTGCCGCTGACCATCCTCTGGGTCATGGCGATCACCAACGCATTCAATCTGATCGATGGATTGGACGGACTCGCTGCCGGCTCGGCATTGTTTTCTACGCTCGTGATGTTCGTGGTCGCCACGCTCGGCGGCATGTCACTGATTTCCCTGCTGACACTAGCGCTGGCAGGCGCGGTGCTGGGTTTTCTCCGATTCAACTTCAATCCCGCGACGATCTTCCTTGGCGATTGCGGTAGTCTGTTCGTCGGGTTCCTGTTGAGTGCGCTCTCCTTGCAGGGTGCGCAAAAAGCATCCACTCTGGTCGCGGTTGCGATTCCGCTGGTGTCCTTCGGATTACCGATTCTGGAAACCACGCTTTCGATCGCACGGCGCTTCATCAGCGGCAGACCCGTTTTCACTGCCGACCGGGAGCACATTCATCACAAGCTGCTGGAGCACGGTTGGTCGCACCGTCAGGTTGTGATCATTCTGTACGGCGTTTCTGCCGTGTTCGCAATGCTGAGCCTCTTCCTGCTTTGGCCCACAGGCAGTACGCTAGGACTCGTTCTGGCCGTGCTGGGTACAGGAATCTGGCTCGGAGTGCAGCATCTTGGGTATTTGGAGTTCGGTGAAATTCGCCGTGTCGCGCAACGCACCATTGAACAACGGCACATCTTTGTAAACAACCTGGCGGTGCGCCGCGCCACGGAGGAACTCAAAGTCGCCCAGAGTTTTCACCAGATCAGTCGCATCTTGACTGCGGCATTCGACAGCAATGACTTTGATGCGTTCGAGCTGCGCCCCAGCATTGGGACAGCAACTCGCAACCTTCACGTTCTGGAAACAAGCACCCCTAAGCTCCACTGGAGAAAGACAGACGCTCTGGTTACGCCGGACTTTGAGAATGCCTGGAGCCTCACGCTCGATCTTGTCAGCACCGGAAACCGGCACTGCGGGAAGATGACCGTTTTCCGTCACTATTCCAGCCGGGACCTTCAGTTGGATATCAACCTGCTCACCTCAGGCTTCGCTACTACGCTTGCGGATGCGCTGCATCGCACTCTGATGGAAGAAACAGAGTTCGTTCCCGACACGCAAAGTGCCGCTCTGCTCTCGGCGCAGGCAGGGTGAGGTGGTTCGCATCAAGAGTACCTGTCGCGATACTTTCTGCATCTTCTCCGGCACGTTACCTTATTCGTTCTCGTTTAACGTTCGGAGGAACCTTGCCCGATGTCCGCTCGAATCCCGGCCAGTCAAGTGCATTTTCTTTCTTTGCAAACTGCCATCTTCTGCGTTCAATGCGAGTTGATCGGCGCCAATAACACCAGCCATTGCCTGGCATGCGGCAGCAAAGCAGTGCTTGGAATATCGCGATTGCTGGGTGGGTCTCTGCATGGACAAGCCTCTGCCCGCTTGATCGAAGATGACGAATTGAACCGTCTGGTGCGGCAGTTGTTGGTCACTATGCCGGACTCACAGCGGATCCATGAGGAAGATTGCTTCGACGACTCGCTTGTCCCAGTTCAGCATGAACGTTGTGGCAGTGACACCGTAGAAGTCGGCGGTGGTCCCGCGTTTCCGACTCAGCTCGAACCCGCAATCGGTGTCATCACAGAACGCGCCCAGGTCCTTACAGGCGCCAGCGGAGCCGCCATCGCGCTGCGCCGGGGTGACGAGGTCATCTGCCGTGCCCGTTCAGGCAGAGCTGCCCCGGACCTCGGCGTACGCCTCCAGACCAATTCCGGTATTTCAGCCGAGTGCCTTCGCAGCGGGGAAGTCGTCCTCTGCAATGATTCTCATGACAGCCCACGCGTCGACCGTGCCACGTGCGAACGCCTTGGAGTCCGGTCAATTCTCGCGGCTCCGCTGCGCCAATTGCACCGAACGTTGGGTATCTTCGAGGTTCTGTCGCCGTCCCCAAACGCCTTTGACACTCAGGATGTCGCGACTCTGCAGCTACTCTCCAGCATGATGGTTACCGCGATTACCCGCCTCTCGCGTACCAAGGCTGCCTCAGCGCAATGAATGGCACCTCTTATTTACTGGCGATCCTGCTCTGCTAGGGTAAAATGTAACCAACTTCGACTTTTTCTGTATGCATAGGGGAGCCAGGCCGGACGGACCGGAGAATTCCATTTTCGGACGCGACCGGCGCCGGTCGCGTCGCCATCGCGTTCATAGCCCTGCCTATGCCAGCCTGGGCGGCAGCGCTCAAGGCGCCGTCGTCGAACTCAGTGAAATCCTGAACATCAGCGAGAGCGGCATGTGCATTCAGGCGTCCTCGCAGATGAAAATCAATCGTCTGCTGCCGCTCTGTCTTGATCTTTCCAGCACCGGTTCGCGTATCCATTTGGTAGGACACGTCGTGTGGTCGGAAACCTCCGGCAAGACCGGCATTCGTTTCCCGGAAGTGGCTGAGCCAGAGCTGAAACAGCTGCATGAATGGCTCATGGTCAACGCCAATGCTGAAATGGCGGCGCATGTAAGCGTCGGCCACTCGCAGGAAGCTGGTGCTGAATCACGGCCATTACAGGTCAAGCCGACCTTTTCTCCCGCGTACACCTCGCTGGTGAATGAATGGGCGGAGATCGAAAAAGAAGTTGACACGTGCGGGCCCGACTTGGATCCTGCCCTTCACTTGATCGCGCAGCGGGCGCTGACCCTCACTTGGGCAAGCGGAACTGCTGTTGCGCTGATCAATACGCTGCAACCCTCCGAGATGATTTGCCGCGCCCGCGCCGGCAGCGACTCGCCGGAGATCGGCGCGCGGCTGGATGCGCAGTCAGGTTTCTCAGGAGAGTGCATTCGCCGCCGGACCGCGATCGTTTGCGATGACACTGAATACGATTCGCGAGTCGATCGCAAGAATTGCCGTGCATTGGGAATCCGTTCCATCGTCGCTTGCCCGGTGAAACGCGGCCACGAAATCATCGGGATTCTGGAAGTCTTCTCTCCTGAACCAGCCGCTTTTTG
>Ga0137367_10002714_pt1 | contig 14247 bp, 9 predicted proteins | sample SagtaG_14_FD_104939 | JGI IMG/M metagenome (GOLD analysis project Ga0137367, IMG submission 104939) | Vadose zone soil microbial communities from Sagehorn Ranch, Mendocino, California, USA - Sage1_L_80_16 metaG | ecosystem: Environmental > Terrestrial > Soil > Vadose zone | place: USA... | reverse complement strand
GGAATCGTTGATTCAGCCAAAAATACTGGTAATTCAATAGGCAATACAATAGGAAGTACAGCCCAAAATGCTGGTAATACTATAGGCAATACAGCCCAGAATGCTGGCAGTACAATTGGCAATACAGCCAAAGATGCTGGCAATACAATACAGAATGTAACCAATACAGCCATTGAAGGAATAGATAAACTTGGACAAATAGCTTTACTATCAGCCTTTGATAATTTTGTTCCTAAAGTACCTACTAATGGTAAATCCGGATGGATAGCTCGTCCTATTATTACTGCATCAATTTTTAATTCGATTGCTCTAATTTTATTATTAATCACGAATTCCAAAAATAAAATTTATTGCTATTTATCAACTTTTGCTATTTTATTGATTTCTTTCATTTTTAATTTAGTTTCATTCATTATTACATTTTCATTATTTTCTTTAGTATTTAATGTTATTGGTGCTTTTCCTGGCATTGGTGGTAACCATACTGGTCCGGCAATCATTTTATCGGGATGTAGTTGTTTTTTCTTATTTATTTCATTAAGTCTTATAATATTTTACTTAAAAGCTTACTTTTATAATTTTTTAATGAGATCATAAGAAAAAGATGCAGTTTAGTTCTTTAGTTACTAGCTTAGATTCTTTGAGGCCATACCAATTATTAATTAATTAATAAAATATATGTAATTTTAGCCAATTTTTTTGATTAGGTAAGTTAGGTTTAATATTAGAAGGGTTAGGGTAAGGGTGTAGAATTAGAATGACGTGGTGTTAGTAAAATTACGCGTGATTATCTCAGACCGAAAACAATTAAAAATTAATGTTCAAAATTTGCCAATTTTACCATTATTTTCTTTAGTATTTAATGTTATTGGTGCTTTTCCTGGCATTGGACATTGGTGGTAACCATACTGGTCCGGCAATCATTTTATACATAATGAATTATCATATTATTTCCTTAATATATAATGTGATAGATTCGCAGTTCAAAGTTTTTTTTCATACAAATACTTTGTAATATAATTGACGTTAACGAATTTTTAATTTCAGTAAGTCGAGCCGAGCTTAATAATATATAAAAATATATAAAAATTATTTTTTATTGAATCCTCAATATCTAGTACAGTACTAAAACGTATTTAGGTTACAAATTTTAATAATACAGTCTCGAACAACGAACGCGGAGCAGTAACAATAGAGTTTTTTCTGGTTCTAAATTCCTAACGATTGTCAAGATAACTGTCTTGATGCGTCAATTAATGAAAAGCACCGGTTACAAATCGGATCATCCTACAGTCGCGTGATACTAATTTATTGTAGTACAGTAAGATATATATTATTTCCAAATCTAGATTTAATTGACAATGAAAACAAAAATAAAATAAAAATAATATTATTTGTGGGGTAAATATGTGAAAAGGATTCTTAAAAATTTACATCTAACGCTTTAAGTCATAGTCTCATAGTACATAAATGATAGTTATATACAAATCATAATTTGTCCTATAAAGTGAAACAATACCGATACTGTATTACCAAATATGTTTTAGAAGAATTAAAATTTGACAATCCCCTAGTAAATTTTCTCCCACGCCCGTCTTCAAATTTTTTTCTGACCTTTTGTTGTATTGTTCCAAAATAATTATCGGGCTGATTCAACTTTTTTAATTTCTTCACTCGTTTTCTAAAATTGGGCAATTATTAATTTGTTTTATTATTGTTAAAATTGGGAATTGTTTTAATAATTAATATCTATTAATTTAATCATTAACATGGATTTATCATTAATAAAAAATCTTATAATTTCACTGACAACTCATACTAGACACAGTCTATTGAACGCCAAGTATGAATTAGAAGAAAAGTGAAATGAATTTATTTCATCGTTTATTAATTTATATTCTTATAGCTCATGTTCTGACTCTCCTTCACACTAAAGGGCCCAGCTTGATATGAGTTATTAAGATCTACAGAAAGCCATCGTCCTTTTGCTTTTAAAATATCACTAATCATTACGCGTAATTTCATTATGATTACTCTTTTTTAATATATGATTTATTATTTTTTTTTTATACTAATGTTTCAATATAGAAAAAATGACAAGATGAGAAAAAAATTAGAAAAAAATGATAAAAATAATAAAAATGAGAGATTATTAATTAATAATTCATTAAGCAATACAACAATTTTCTCTACCAACGCAACAACAATAAGAAATTATGAGTGCGAAAATAATTATGATCAATGCGGCAGCAGGAGACATCCACATTATTAACAGGTTTGCAGCTCTTACTTGACACGCTGTACGAATTAAATTTGATGAATAAGGATAATCTGCTGGACAGAAAAATGGAATATCTCCCATTTCATCTTTTGTGAAAATAGTATATAAAACTAGAAAAAAAGTTAAAAATTAATAAAATTACCTTTTTAAATTGTTAAAAGGTTTTTTTAATCAGAAACCAAGCTTACTCGTGATAATTAAAGAAATAAGAGTTCCGCTTTATTAAATTTAAGTAGATTAATTATATTATCAATTTTTAGATCAATCAAATTAAAAAAGATTTTTTTACCTTATTCCAAAAGCATAATTATTACCATCATCATTTTTAGTGGTATGGCAGCAGTAGAAACCACTCACTACGAAAATTTGGAAAAAATAATTAATATAAATATAAGTATTATTAGGTTACTTTTATTGAAAGTTTTTAAAAGTTAACTTACTGCCCAGAATAAGTGCAGTTAAATATCTAAAAAAAAAATAAATAAATAAACCATTTTAAATTCTTGATATAGAAATATGTTATTTTATTACTTACACATAATCCATGGGATGTAGTTTTAATTCGCCATGTGTCTGATTAAAGAGGGCGATCTTTGCAACCTCTTTTTTTATAAATAATTTAGTGCATCAACCGATAAACCAAAAAAATACAATTCGACGTTGAATTAATAAACTCTCACCTAGCGAAAAAGATGCTAGACCAGCGAAAGATAAGATGAGAAAAATAATTACCAAAAAGCAAACTCCAACCTTTGCAAAGCAATTCATTTTAATTTACAGTAATTTTGATTTTTATCAGGTCCTTTAAATCAATGTTTTTGTATTATTTGATCCTTTAAGAAAATAAACTTAACAGTTAATCTGAATTTAGTTACAATACATATGTTGTACATGTAACCTCAGATGCATTGACGATCTAATGTATAACTGTTCGTGCACTGTAATTTGCTCCGCAAAAATTGTACGCGGGTCAAGAAAATAAATCGTGCAAGTTCAAAAATGCATATTAAAGCGATAATTATGCAAGATCTCACATCAAACGTATCCGACCGGAAAAGTTGTTTAAAATTGATTTAACGCATAGACAGAAAATATGCCGCGCGAGGTTAGCGCGGACCTCAGAATAAGTACCGCGTGAGGATCTTAAATAATAATCGTGCACAATAGTAAAACTTACCAATTAAACAAGTCATTCTGAGCGCATGAACAGATTATCAATGCTTCTTTTTAACATCTTCTAATTGTTAATTTCATACAAGTATTGTTAACTATCAGCGATTATCAACTACCTCGCGCGGCACGTTTTCTGTTTGTTAAGAAAAAAGGAAACTAATAGTAAAATTAAAAATCGGTTTATGTAAAATTTTCTTATTTTTATCGTTGAGAATCAATAACAAAAGTAAACTTAGGCTATTTAAATTTTAAAACAGCCGCAGTTATAATTGGACTAGCATTTCTGTAATTATCGTTATTGTTTGCTGGCTCTTTGGGAAATATGCATTTATTGCATCCAAGCCATTGTTTTTAATTATTTCCCCTATTTTTTTCACTGCCATCTTTGGCTATTTCACTAGCATTTTCAGCAACTTCACTTGGATTAATTTCTAATTGCTTATAATAGAATCTTTTCACATTGGGCTCAATGAACCATTTTGTTACTAATAAAAGTGTATTGATTTAGTGTACTGATTAGCCTTGAAGACTTTGAAGTAAAATAAATAATTGCATTACCTTTGTTTGCATCATTAGAGCAATTATCATCGATGCAATAACCTATAAGAGTAAATTTTATGCTCTTACTTTGAAGAATTGTACCAAAAGGTTCGTCAAAAGAAAACTAATTTAAATATATACTACCAAATAGACTTCCAATTAATATAATTTTGCAGGCATTAATAATGATGATTTTTGATGATTTTTTTTCGCCACATTTTATATTTACTTAATGAATTATTAATTATATACATATACTATATATAATACATAATTACGTACTGTATATATTAATTTTAAATATGAATTTCGTTATATCGTTATGAAAAAAAGTTTAATAAATTTTAATTAATAAATTTTATTATAATACTATTGTTATCAGCAAAATAAATTGGCATTATAGCCAATAATATCAGAAATCGGATCATACCACAGTCGCGTGATACTAATTTATTGCTAACTACAGTAAGATATATATTAGTTCCAAATTTAGATTGAATTGACAATGAAAACTGATAATATTATTTGTGGGGTAAATATGTTGAAAAGGATTCTTAAGTCATAGTACATAAATGACGGTCATATACAAATCATGGGGCGTAATTAAAAAGTGCCTATAAAGTGAAATAATACCTATACAGTATAATCTATTATTTTCATATTTCATTTCCTATATATAGTATATTGTATAATAAATTTTTTAACGATAATATTTGAAACTCATAAATACTGGATCGATCCTTTAATTATTGAAGTTGAATATGACTGTGTGGAAATCGGTAATATAACAGATAACGACATTTATATACTATTTATATAAATCAAGAAGAACTATAATATAAAATCAGAGTTCTAAAAAAAATTTTAATCACACTTAAAATTTAAATTTATCAAATATCTATATGTTTTAGAAGTATTAACATTGGTAACTTAATTAGAGTTTTCTCCCACGCCCTTCATCAAATTTTTTTCTGACCTTTTGTTGTATTGTTCCAAAAATAATTATCGGGCTGTTTAGAATAGATTTAATAAAATATGTGAATTTATGCGAGCGAAAAAAATAAATTATGTGAATTCTGAATAAATTGCCCTGCACCAAGGCCTTTTTCTAGCACTTTCCACATATACTGTACAGTACTGTATTAAATATCTTGCTTTGACTAAGAAAATTCAGCTAGTAAGATTTTCGAAAAAAATCGCATCAATTATGCCATAGCATATTATGTGAATTCAACTGTTCAAAAAAAAAAAATTTCTTTATCTATCATTGGAAGTTAAATAAATAATACGCGTATTAATAATACGCGCCAAATTAACATCCTTTATATTTATATGTATTGTTTTACGCAAATAATTATATAATTATTCTAAATTTTTTTTACATAATGAACAGTATATATAGAGATTCTCCCTCCCCAATAATTTCGCTCTTAACTATGGCAAAAAAAACAAAAAAAGCTTTAAACATAGAAAAAATCCTAAATTTAGGAATCTCTGTGCGAGATCAATCTGTATCATTAAATTTAAATGAAAAAGAACCTAAAATAAAACTGATGATTATCGACTTCATTAATAAATATGGCGATATTAAAACAATTTTAAATTTGCAAGAATTATTATCTTCTTCAAATGTATCAAGATCGAAAAACATACCAAGACCTCAAAATCCATGGGTTTTATATCGCAAAAATATTTCAAAGGGATTAAATATGTCAGTTGGTGAAACTTCCTGTATTGCTTCTTATCTATGGAAAAAAAGAACTGAACGTGAATCGCAATTTTGGAATGAATTGTCTCAAATCACTAAGGAAATTCATTCAATAGAATATCCTAATTATAAATATACTCCTGTTAGATCCCATGATCAAAATAAAAGATCAAAAGTTGATATTTCGCAAAATACTGATTTAAATACTTCGGTGTCGAAAACTGCTTCAGAAATTGTGTCAAAGGAAATTGATATTTCGCCGGAAATTGATATCAATATGTCGGAAATCGATATCGACATGGTAACTGCAGATTTTTTTCAAAGTGAAATGGATATGGATCCCTCGTTATTTATAGATCCATCATTGAATACAGATCCATTCTTAATAGATGCATCGTTAATAGACCCGTCATTAATAGACCCATCCTTCTCTTTTATTGACCCTTCTTTGATAGATTATTCCTTAGAATTTAATTAGGATAATTATAATTTATAATAAGTGTTTAATTTTATGTATGTTGTACATTATTGGACATTATATAATTATCTAAATATTGGTTACCTATTTTATGAAACACAAAATTGTAAGTAATTAGAAAATTAAGTTAGTACAGTAAATTGTTAATTACTTTATATTAATTAATAAATTAAATTAAAACGAAATATAATAGTGGTATGTGGCGCAGATTGATGTAACGGCTAATAAAAAATTATTTTTTGATGAAACTAGACTTTTTTGGAATTAGTCTGGATTCTATCTTCCAAGTTCCGTAAAAGTTGTCGATCATCAGTTATATATACTGTATGCAGAATAAACAAAAAACGCAGAAAAAAATGAAATATATTCTTTTTCATTTATTTATCGTTATCGTTATCTATTTTTCGGATGCTTTTGCAATTCAGCATCCAACGAACCTTTTATATAATCGTCAAGTGATTGATAAACTGAGTGGATTCAGAAATTGCACTGATTATGATTATCCAATAAAATTAACTGAGTTGAGTTTCGTTCCTTATCCAATAGTTATTGGAAAGTGGTTTTTTGCGAAATCTACTGGAATTAACAAAGTTGCAATCATCTTCATTTTCCTACAGTGGTAAAACATCTATTAAACAATTAGATTTTTGTAGATGTCCTTTTGTAATTAAAAATTTTAATGAAACTGTATTAAACATCTTGCCATCTGGACCTAAGGATCCTGTCAATACGAATTATATCTTTGATACTAAGTTTGAAGGTAAAAATGCAGTAATTTATTTATTTGTGAATAAAAACATTAGTAGACTCTAATAATTGCATTTAAATTTAGTTGATGGCGCTGATCAGATGAAATTGATGTGTATTGAAGGTCCTTTAGCAATTACAGTAATTTTCCTTAACTCTTATCGTTATAAAAATCATTTTATTATAAGATTTATTTTTATTCTTAACGCTTTGTAGTTTTTTTCTAATAATAAAATAGCATCTGATTATTTTAATTTAACAACTGTCCTTAACAATACGTCAACAATAAATACTAAATAAATTAATACATTCATTTTAATGAATACCTGAAATGGAAAATTATGTTCCTTTTTATAGCGATAGGTTTATTTTTTATCATTACATATTGTTTACTTTAATAAACTTATCGTTATATTTTACTGTCACCATATTGTGTTGTTAGTTGGAATGGTATTTAAGTTTCTCTTGGCTTAATAATGCGGTCAATGCTTAGTCAATACATTATGTCCGAAAACAAATCAAATGTAAATTAAATTGAGTTCGCTATTGATAGTATCTTAAAATTTCTAAAGTAATTCTTTGCTATCAATAAGATTTTCATGTATAATAATAATATCTTCTGATTTGTCACTATCATCACCAGTATTAATAATGCCGTCATTCTTCATTTCTTCATGTAATAAATGCACAATGACAATTGGACATTGTCCAAAAAGACATTGGACGATATGGACTTAGTCCAATTCCATTAGAGAACAGTATATATTTTTAAAATAGATTTTACCTATAATAATCTTCCCAGATTTTGTATAAGTAAATAGCTCGTAATTTATTATTTGCTTTCAAACTTAATTCTCTGATTTCAATATACTGTATATAACAAACGTAATTCAAAGATTAATAAATCATTTATTATTTCAAAAAGTTAATCTTAATTAATCTTACCTTTCTAGAATAACGTAATCTGTTTCATCAGTAAATTCTTTTTTTCAATTTTAAAATTTGGCGTTTTGATTAAGTGTAATATTGAAAAACAATTTATGTATTGTCTGAAAAACTGTGTTTACATTAAGCAAAAATAATGCTTAAACTAATAAATATTTGTATTAATATTAACTCTTTTAACGATAGTAAGATTTCGAATCAACTAAGACATTGCAATTTAATTGAATAATAATTGTTCGAATAAAGTACTGGCTGATTCTTGAATGCTTAAGATAATACGCGTATTAATAATACGCGTCAGGCTTTATTTCAAGTATTCATAGTATTGTTTTGTCCGACAAATATTATAGACTTAAATTGCGATGTATATATAATTTGCAAAGTATATATAGAGATTATTATCCAAGTTTTCGTGCTCAATTATGGTAAAAAATACAAAGAACACTCCAAACATAGCAAAAATTCAAAATTCAGGAATTTCCGTACAAGATCAATCTAAATTATTAAATTTAGAAGAAAAGACGCCTAAAATAAAAGAGATGATTATCGAATTCATTAATAAATATGGAGATGTTAAGACAATATTAACCTTACAAGAATTATTATCGTCATCCAATGTAACAAGATCAAAAACCATTCCAAGACCTCAAAATCCATGGGTGCTGTTCCGCAAAAACATTTCAAAAGGATTAAAAATGTCAGTTGGCGAAACTTCTGGAATTGCATCTTATTTATGGAAAAATAAATCTGAACGTGAATCTCAATTTTGGAATGATTTGTATCGAATCACTAAGGAAGTTCATTCAATAGAATATCCAGGTTATAAATATACTCCTATTAGATCTCATGAGCAAAATAAAAAATCAAAAGAAGCGCAAAAAACTGACTTCAAAATTCCGTTGTCAAAAAACCAATAAAAAATAAAGGAAAATGATTTATCAAATTTGTCAAAGGAAATTGAAAATTCCCCAGAAATTGATATTGATTTGTCGGATATTGATATCGACATGGTAGACGCAGATTTTTTTCAACTAGACTTTGATCAACACCAATCATTGTATGACCAATTATTGTATAACCCAACTTTGTATGACCCATCAATATATGACCCATCATTAATAGACCCATTTTCAATAGACCCATCTTTCTCTTTTATCGATCCATCTTTGATAGATCAATCCTTAGAATTTTCTCACGATAATTTTAATTAAATTCGTTATTATCGTTATATTGTACGTGTTCATAATATATTAATTACAAAAATAGTAAAATTCGCGGTCAATTACTTCATTTACTGTCATTGGTGCTCGGTATTTATTTCTTAGACTAATCTAGAATTCTTTTAAATAATTCATTGTTCTTAACAATTATTAGATATTTCTTTGTTTACATAATAATAAAAAATTCAAGTATTTTCTAAAATTGAGACAATACATAAATGATATTTTAATTATGCTATCATTCGTTTGATGAAATTGTTATACATACAAAATAAGTCTAATTAAACCTTTTTAGTATATTGTTGATCATCGGTTTCATTATCGCTTTTATATACTGTAAATTATCAGTAAATATGTGCAAACTAAAATCGAAAAAAATGAAATCAATTTATATTATTTTTCTTATCGTTATATTTTCTTATTTATTTGGCTGCAATTTTGAAAAATATAATTTTATTGGGCGTTTTCACAAAAAACGTGATTGAGATTGAGTTTGAGATTAGAGGTTAATCTGGTTTCACAAAAAACGTGATTGAGATCATGCTCAATGAGTAAAAATTTTGATTGGATTTTTACTTATAAAGCCTCGTTTCTAGTTTCAAGTTACAAAAACAATCGATTTTAGATGGACAATAATGTATTAATAATACAGCAATACATTTATGATTCAGGCAACAATACAATGACATGGAATTCAATAATGCAAATAAACTATATATATAAGATCATGATTCAATGTAAAGTTCAAAAATCAATTCATATTTTGTAATTTGTCAATATGAGCCTAAAACAAAACTTAAATGCATTGTCAATTGAATTTTGTAATAAAAATATTCCCGATTTTAACGAATTATTTCATGACGATCCAACCACCGATGATTTAGAAACATTAATTTTTAATGAATTAGTCGTCGAACAAAAAAAACTAGGCCCATATTCTGAATTTAAAACCGAAGATCTAAAACAAGAATTGAAACAGGCAGCTCGTATTCTTGATGAATTTTACTTCTGTTTGGAGGAAACTTTAAATAGAATTATTTTTTTTGTGAATAAAAGTAATAAAAGTGAAAATTTGATTAAAGTACTTATTTGGAAAAAAAATATTGCCGCAATTAGGCGTTATTTCGCGAATAATATAATATCAGAACTTAATCAAATGCGCTGGGATTTGACTCCATATATGATTAATACCTTATTTGAAAGAAAACTATTTTATTCAGGAAATTTAAATATAGATCAAGAAAAAATAAATTATAATTTTTAATCATATTTCTTTTCTTTTTTGTTTCATCTTTTACTAGCGCTAGTATTTTAATTTCAGATTAAATGATTTTTCAATTGTTCGATGTCAAACGATTATTACTGTATTATATGAATTATAGAGATCTATAAAAATACGAATATGGAAACACAAATGTTGTATGCAAAAGATGAAATTTATAATTGACGATTCTTAAACTGTATAATTCATATCGATATTATCAATAAAGTTGCGCTATTTTATTTTTTCATAAAATAATACTATTGCATAATAAATACAAACATTGATGTGTGAATTTTAAACCAGCGATAGATTTACTGTAAATTTAGCCTCTTATCATTTATACTTTTCTTATACTTTATCGAATACTTTCAAGAATAAATTTTTTCTATCTTTTTCAGATTCGTATCTTTTTGTTTGATATCACTATATAATTTTTATCAGACTACGACAAAAACGAAAAGACCTATTTGTATTTAGGATGAGTACAAATTAACGTGAAGCAATATAATCATTATGATGAATATTCACGTAATTAAAGAATTGCTTTATAATCAAAAATGCAGGTAAACGTAAACTTTCGCTAATTAATTACGTCATTCTGAGTACGTTGAAAAGAACTTTGCTAACTTCTTGATTTGAAAAATGTCTGTTCATTCATGTTTATATTTAGAAAATAACCAATTATAAAATATTTAGAAACTTTTCAATCCTTTTATTATTTAACAAAAAAAACTTTCTCATTATTATGAAATAAATAAAATTTATATCATTTTTTTTGTCTATTAAAGAGACTTTATTTTTTTAAGCGTAAAGCGAACAACTAAATAAAATAAAACTTGCCGGTAAAATTAGAAATAGTCTATATGATCTCATACTCTCATTACTTTATAAAGCTATTTGTTTCACTTTAGGGCATTTCTTATACCAAACTTCATTTATATTTTTTTCATCTTTTTTCCTATATATAACATATTCCAAGTATAAGTCTAAGTATTCTTTTAAGAGTTCGATTTTTTTTTTCTAATTTAGTAATCGTCTTAATCCAATCCAGCATATCATAATTAACTGGATTAGCACCTTTTCTTGTATATTCAAAAATAATACTTGAAGGCATTCCATGTCGAATAATCAATTGTTCTAAATAAATTAAACACTGTTTGTGCTCAGAATGAATAATATTATCAGCTTCTTGTCCAAGTTTACCTATTCCTCCAATGGCTGTATTGGCTACATTCTGTATTGTATTGCCAGCATCTTTTGCAGCATTATTTAATGGATTGCCTATAGAATTAATGTTAATGTCACGTTTTTGTATTTGTCCAGATTGGATTTCTTCAGAAGTCGGTGCTAAATAAAAAATGCTTTATCATTATATTATTTCAAATGAATGAATTATAAAAAATTATAAATTTACCTTTATCAAAGTTATGTGAGACTTGTTGAGTGCAAGAATCATCGATACAAAAACCCAGCAAGGTAAATGTAATACTGTTTCTTTGAAGGATTTTATTTACAGGTTCACTAAATGTAAATTTACTTAAAAATACACTTCCATTTATACTACCAATTAACGTGGTAATTAAAAATATTAAAGATAAAAAAACAAAAATTATAATAGACTCTTAATTTATCTCTGTAAGTATCACGTAAATGATTGCTAATTTTTTTTGACATTTTAGTTATATCGCTATAATGATAATTTTTAGGTATTTATAAAAAAATTTAAGACATATTGTATTAAAGTGTATTTTATTCGAATAATGCCATATAACTAAAATAATACATATCAATATTTTTAAATGATGTATTCAGGGTCAATTCCTTCAGGATTATGTATTATTTGAACAATATGTTTCCATTTTCGCACGACATTTGAAGATATAAGATTTGAAGAAATATCGATAAATTTCCCATACAATACTATTCCGTCATTGGGCTATTCATACTTTTAATCCGTCGGCATCTTTACCAATAATTACAGTTCCAAAACATTGTAATCATATACTATCCGTATGGTCAGATATGTTCATTGTAAATACATATCTACAGTATCTCAGTAACAAATAAAAATAAATTATTTTGTAAAAAGCGCGAAAAAATAAGTTGCTGATATACTGAACGCGAGCATTTCTCACGAACGTTAAGAATTTTCGCAATCTTCAATAACTTTTTGACTCAATGATTCACGGAATTCTGTAACGAAAAAAATCTTGAAACAAATAAATTCAATAATGTATATTACAATGTCATGCTTATTGGAAAACCTCGTCTAATTTATGTGATTGGAAGGATAAAATTTATAATACATCAAACCAAGCAGATTGTTCAGCTACCGGATGTGGCCTTCGAAGTCCACATTCTCATGAGTTATGCAATAAATGTATTTAGAAAATCGAAAATAAATCTAAAAAGAAATAGGGTACTAAATTGAATAGTTGTTATATCCTTTATTTGTTTTAGCCAAATACAACTATTCATACACAAAATAAATAGCTAATATTTACGCGTTTATATATTAAATTGGAATATAATATGTATTATATTTTTTCAATTACGTGTATATAGTCAAAAATATATAAAGTAGTGGAATTTTTTAAGTATTTTTAAGAAGAAAATGAGCAATCATACCGAAACTTGTGAGTTTTGCAAACAATACGATACTTGCATCACATTGAATTATAATTCATATTGCAACATATATGGTTGCAAAATTAAAAACAAGCACAATCATAAACTTTGCAAAAATTGTAATAAAGATCATCGAGATGCATTAGAATGGCTTGACCAAAAAGACCAAAACTTAAGACCAACCATTAAGAAAAAAAGACGGAAAAATTAAATCTAAAAAAAATAATAACGATAATCATTGATTAAGAAAAGTTTTTGTAACTTGTAAGATTTTATTAAGAATTTTATTAAAACCGTGTACTTGAATCCCAACTGAATTTTTGCTTTGTTCTTAATTATACATGCGTGTAGGAGTCAATTAGATCAATAAATTTGTATATTACTAACGCTACTTGTCATTAACTTCTGCTGCAAAGGTCACATTCTATAATGGAGCATATATCTGCGCCAAATCCTAGAATAATCCGGAAAAATCCGGATAATAGGATATCCGGATAGTATCTGGATTCAGCAAACATACATTAAAATGCAGTGGATTGAAAATTCTATTAAAAATAATTTGATCAAACTTTTTAAATTTGAAGAATTTAAAAATATAAATAAAATTTACGATAGTCAGTTCGTAAAAGTATATAGCGCGTTTTACAAAAAATTATCGTGTAGCGATAAAAACTTTACGGTATCGTTATGATAATGATGAATACGCTAATAATGAAATTGTCCGTGCAATTATTATTATATATCTTTTTTTTTCAAATTAGTTATTTTGAACATTTTTTACTTTCATTAGTTATCAAAAAGAAGATTATTTGGATGCTATTACTTTTTAGGATTTTTAGGAGTTGAGAAAGTTTCGAAAATATTGAAATTTCTAAAAATTGCTTCTAAATCAATGTCCTTTTCCGATTGTTCATATATTTGAATTATACCGTCTAACATTAATTTAATCTTCCACATAATATCCAAAAACTTCCGTATTTCATCGGTTGGTGTATTTTTATAAAGCGGAATATGAATTGTATATAACAATACTTTTCGAACTATAGGATAATACTTCAAATCCATAAAATAGACATATAAATATTTCACTGTATAAGTGGATTAGAATACAGGATGTTTACAGTTCTTCCTGTAATTTCTATCCAATGCATTTTTCCCTAACTTTCGCAATTTTGTATGATCACCTATTGCGTGATCCATAGGATTGTAGTGGAATGGACTGTAACTAACCTCAATGAAGAATACTTCATTAAATATATTATT
>Ga0137367_10002699_pt1 | contig 14279 bp, 16 predicted proteins | sample SagtaG_14_FD_104939 | JGI IMG/M metagenome (GOLD analysis project Ga0137367, IMG submission 104939) | Vadose zone soil microbial communities from Sagehorn Ranch, Mendocino, California, USA - Sage1_L_80_16 metaG | ecosystem: Environmental > Terrestrial > Soil > Vadose zone | place: USA... | reverse complement strand
GCAGAGCCAACATCGCCCACGCTCGCCGCGACCTGCACGACCGCGTCGACGCCTTCGCCGTCTACGGCATATAGCAAACCATCACCGAACCAGACAGAAAGGAACAACGCCGGGGCCCTGGGGTAGCGACAGGTATGACTGGCCCACGAGGGCCGCCGTGTTCGTCTCAACGGTCATCGGACCTACCTGTTCGTCGCAGGCAAACCTGTCCGAGTCGGCTCAGTGCCTGTCGCAACTCGGCGAAGTCCCGTCCGACCGTCAACCGGACGCCGCGATCGCTCAGGTCGAAGGCGAGGACGTTCGGGTAGACCGAGACGCCGACATCCAAGGCGCGGCGGAAGAACCGGTAGCTGCTGGCCGAATCGACCTCGACCGTGCAGTTCACGGAGTACCGAGGTGTCACCACCCGGTACCCGGCCGCACGCAACGCCTCGACCGCGTAGGAACGCTGGGCCAGAAACCGACCTATGCGAGTGTTCCGCTCCGTCCGGTAGCGGGCGTACCACCGTTGCGCGGTCGCTGCGGCCATGTCGTACCGCTGCTCGATGCCACGCAGCTCGTCGTCGCGTATGTCGTCCACACCTGACAGCGCCAACCGCTCGAACGTGGCGTAGACGTCAACCAGCGAGTAGAAGAACGAGGCGGGTCCACCATAGGTCGTCGACGCGTACTCGTAGAAACCGTCCACGAAGTCGCGTGTCCCGAGCATCCAGCCGACCTTCATGCCCGGTATGGACAGTTGCTTGGACAGGCTGGTTACCCGGATCACCCGCGGATGCGCCCGCAGTGGGCTCAACGGCCGTGGCGCGCCGAAGCACTCGTGCGCCTCATCCAGAATCAGATAGGTCTGTGGACCGGTAGCCGCGATCACCTGCTCGAGTTCGGTCTCCGAGACCGGCAGACCGGTCGGATTCGTCACCGACTGCAGCAGCACGAGCCTGGTGTCGTCGCTGAGGGCGTCGCAGATACGCGCAACCGAGGTGTGTTCCCGGTCCGTGGGCGTGTTGACCAAACGGAGCGGCATCCTCTGTGCTACCGATTCGACCAGCGGCGGGTAGTTGGGCACCGCGCACACCGCCGAGCCGGGCGGCAAGGTCGTCGCCAGATAGTCCACCAGGCAGGACACCGCGAACGTGCCGCCCATGGTCACGGCAACGCAGTCCTCGTCATATGCGGTGACGCCCAGCCGTTGGTTCTCCAATCGGGCGACCGCCTGCCGCGCGTTCACCCGACCGCGCGAGTCCGAGTAGCCGTACCAGTCGCGTCGCAGCGCAATCCCCAGACACCGCTTCAAGCTGGGTGTCAGTCCAAAGGTCGGCTCGTGCATGCTGCCCGACGACAGCACCAGGAAGTTGCGCTCGCGGTCGGGACCGTACAGGTCGTACTGGAAGTAGTGGTTGAAGAGGAGCTTGGTGAAACGGCTCAGAACCCGGGACGGTACTTCGGACAGCACGTCGACCGTTGTCGCTTGCGTGGTCGGCCATCCGGCGTCGTCCTCGTCGCAGGCGAGGGCCAAGTACTCGCGCATCAGCTCCTCGGCACGCGGCAGGTCGGGACCGATCAGCCGCTTGGCGAGAAACGGACCGAGCACGCCGGCGTCCATAGCAGTCACAGCCATCTGTGCCCCGCGATCGCCGGGTCGACGTGCAGGTCCCGGCCCGGCATCTTGACCCCGAGCAGCCGCAGCCGCTCCTCGGGCGCACCGACCAGCGCTTGCCATGGCAGCGGGGAGTCGTGCTCATACCGTTTGAGCCACCAGTGTCCGAAGTACAGCAACACGAGTCGCCGGGTGCCGCCTGACCGTTTCGGCGTGCCGCTGTGTACCAGCGTCGACCAGTTCAGCAGCAGGTCGCCGGCACGGATCGGCACGGTGACTTCCCTAGGATCCGGCTCACCGCTAGGTGTCTCCACGACGCGGTCCCGGTGCGTCCGCGGAATGACCGCAGTTCCCCCGTCCTGGCCGTCGAGGTCGTCCAGATACAGGATCATGTTGAGGGTGACCAGCCGGTTGGTCACAAAGTCGAAGTCGCGGTGCCATCTGCGAGCCGCACCCCCGTTGGGGTCGCATCCGTGCCGCAAGGCGTACATGAGCAGCTGACATTGGTGACCGAACAACTCTTGCGCCGCGCCGAGAACGGATGGGTGGTGCAACAGGTTCAGGAAGACCGGTGAGGTCAGTAGCTGTCGCTGGTCCACGCCGTTGGGGTGCTCGACCACGAGGCGGTCGAACTCGGCGCAGGTCGCCTCCAGGTCCGATTCGGTCAGCGCGCCCCTGCGCAGGCAATAGCCGTCCTCGGCAAGCGTGCGAACCCATCCCGGGTCCGCGCCGGTCAGCTCCTCAGCCATACAGGCCTCGCAGCCCTGCGCCGTAGGGGGAGAAGAACAGGCAATCCAACACGATCTCAACTCCGAGCAGTTCGGCCAGCTTCTTGACCTTCAGTTCCAGCGGCTCGTAGTAGTCCTCGAGGATGTTGAGGACCACGAACTGTTCGCCGGCTTCGCGTCGCTGGCGTTGCAACCGGTTATAGGCCTCGAGGTAAGGCGTGTCCCGCTCCGCCGCGAGCGTTGCGAAGGGCCGTTTCCACAGCCGGTCCAGCTGCTGGCGGTAGCCTGCACGCGCCTGCGGATCCGTGACGGTGTCGTAGTGCGCCAGCATCTGGTGGTGGATGTTGCCCCGATGGCCGGTCCGGGCCTGGAACAGCGACTGCATGGTGTCGCGGGCCGTGCGGTAGAGCGTCAGGGCCGTGTCATACACGATGCAGCCGATGTGCATGTCACCGTCGACATCTTCGACCAGTTCCAGGCGCAGTGGATCGCTTTCCAGGTAGAGGTTGTTCCCGCGACGTCGCAGCGCGTAGCCTTCACCGCCTTGGCGGAGAGCCGTTTTCAGCAGGTCGCAGGCGATGTCCAGCATGACCGGGCTGGACTCCAGCACAACCTCGGCGGCTGGCACGCCCTTCGCCGCCAGGATCCGTTGGTAGCGCGAGTACGACAGCCGGTTCACCACGTGGTCGTCATCGACCATGGGAACGATCTCGAACCGGATCCGCTGCTCTGCTGTCCGTGTTTCGTTGAGCGCGGCGGTCTCACGGAGGACCAGGCCGCCGATGTCGATACCCCGCTCCTGGATCGGTCCCAGCTCACGATCCGCATGCACGTGCCCAACCTCCATCGACACCGTGACCGGGCCTGAGTGAGCGGCGGCCCGGGAGCGGAGATAGTCGCGGACGACCAGCAGACCGCCGTCCTCCTGCCGTGCGGCCGGTCCAGGTTTGAAGACCGCGGTCAGGCCGGATGGGAACGCGGTGGCAAGGTTGTCGTTGAGATGGATCCGTCCGCGCCGGTTCGGCTGATTGAGGGTTTCGGACAAGTCTGCCGCCGTCACGGCGTGGTCGCCGGAGACGAGGACAAGACGATCAGCCCGGTCGAGGCTCACCTCGGTGCGGCCATACTCCGTTGCGCGGTCGCCGAGGCGCCCGCCCGCCAGCCGATGGACCGCGGAGATCCGTTGAAGGTGACCGTCGCGGAATGCCGTGAACACCAGGGCGTCGCCGCATGCCCATACCTTGACCGTGCGTTCACCGAACCAGTCCGATGCCGCGCCAGCGACGAGCGCGCATTCCGGCTCGCCGTTCAAGAACATCTCGTAGTCCAGCAGGCCGATAGCCACTCCGAGCGGGTGTTTGCCGCAGTAGCGCTCGAGCCGACGCAGGCAAGCGTCGGAGTTCGTCCCCACGGCCGCAGCCACCAGTTGTGGAGCACCGTCGCGGACGAGGACCGCACCGGCCCGGCCGACGTTCCTCAGGCGTCCCGGTTGCACAGCGCCGACGTGGAGCCACTCGGGAGGTTCATCCCCGCGCAGCACCCTTCGTTCGTACGTGAGGGTCAGTAACCGCTCGGCGGCGGCGAGCGGGCCGGTGTCCCACACCTGTACCCGGCGGGGCTTGAGGTCCCGCCCGCCCGCCAGCGCGTCCAGGTCCATGATCCGGTCGAAGTGCAGGATCTCGTCGCGGATTTGTGCGCGCCCGACCTGTTCATGCTGAAGCGGCGTCAGCTCTTCTGGTAGCCGGCCGAACTCGACCAACGAGTCGAGGTCAGCGACAACGTCGGGCCGATTCGAGGCGGTCAGAACCTCGTCGACGAGTCGGCTGGCACCGACTCGCGACAGTTCGGCCGCCACGGACAGCCGCTTGGCCAGATCGTCGGCATGGCGCCTGCGCGCAGCCGCATCGAGCGATTCGTAGACCGACTCGTCGACGGGCGTGAAGGCGTCGAGTGCGATCTCCACACGTGAGCGGCGGATGCCTGTGTCGCCCATTCAGCGCACTTTCCTTTCATGATTGGCAAGGTCGACGTCTGCCCCGGGCGTCACCGGCCTCAGGACACCGGGAAGTACTGGGACTGATGCTTGGATCGCCTAAGACGCAGGTGACGCGTGAAGAGGTCCCGTTGGACATCGGAGTAGATCGCGACGTTGATGTCGTCTGTGAACTCGATGCCGGGCCGGGTCAGCCGCCAGGCCGACCCGTTCCCGCGCAGGATCTTCCGATCGCGTAGTTCCGCCAGTAGTGGGAAGTCATCGAAGACGGCGGAGCCGAACCGGCGCGCGTAGGCGTCGCCGTCCAGCTCCAGCTCCAGCAAGCTGTTGACGATGAAGGCGCGCCGAAGCTCGCCATCGGTCGCCCGGCCGTAGCCGCTGATGGCGCCGTCTCCTGCCTGCCGTTGCCACGACGCCCGGTCGGGACTGGAAATCACAGGCATGTCGGCGACGGTGCCGTATGCGCCCGGACCGATCGGGATGATGTCGAAGTCGACGCCGCGGCAGTATCGGTTGTACCTGTGGAACCACTGATCGCGGTAGAAGTTGCGGGTCCGCTGGTTCGTGTAGCCGAGTCGGTGAAGCTCGCGGCTGATGTCGCAGAGCCATCCGCGCTTGTCGGCCGGTCCAGACTCCGTACGTCCGGTGAGGCTGTACGGCGTACCAGCGGCCAGCTCCAGGATGTTGGTCGAGATCATCGCCGCGCCCATCGAGGCGGCCCGTCGGACATCCGCGAGGTGGTCATTCAGGCTCTGGCCCGGGACGTTGCACATGAGGTCGACATTGATGTTCACCGCCTCGCGCCCTCGCAGCATTGCCAACACGTCGTCGACCTGGTGTGGGTGGTGGTGGCAACCGAGCGAGTCGAGTACCTCGGCGTTCCAGCTCTGCGCGCCGACGCTGAAACGAGACACACCGTGTGCTATCGCGATATCAACCTTGTCGGCATCTCGGTCAGCGGGGTACCACTCCATGGTGATCTCGGCGTCCGGCGCGAGTGTGAACCTGTTCCGGATCGCGTCGAACAGTGCGGCGATCGAACCAGGACTCAACGCGCTCGGGCTGCCACCACCGAGAAACGCGGCCGCCAGCACCACGGGCTTGTCAGCGAGTACGGATGCCCACCAGGCAAGCTGAGCGGCGGCGCCGTCAATGAATTGCAGCTCGATACCGCGCGAGTTCGGGCCAGGGTAGAAGCGGCAGTAGTGACAGCGCTGGTTGCAGAACGGAACGTGGACGTAGAGCAGCCGTACCCGGTCGTCGACGTCGCGTTCGATCCAGTCCGGGTCGAACGGCACGTCCGACCGCATGGTCGGCAGCGGGTAGAAACCAACTGGTCGTGCGCGACCGGGAAACCTGTCGTCAAGCCACTCGTACTGCGCTGACTCGCACTCGGCCGACATAGCCGCCTCTCGTTTCACGCCACGCCCTCCGCCGCTCGGATTCGAATCCGCTGAAGATGTCGACGGTCGGGATGACCCTCGGTCCGCGCATGCAGCCAGCGGTGGTTGTCGAGGACGAGCAGCAGGTTCCTACACCACGGGATGCCCACCGCAGCACCCTTGTCGTAGACGACCCTGAGCAGTTCGCTCAGCGATCTGAAGACCTCGTTCCGACCGAATGACGACCGCCACCTGAACTCGGCTGGAGCGGGATCCCGGAGGTTGAGCGTGCAGCGACCACCTCGATCGCGGATGACCGGTGAGTTCGTGGACTCCGGGCAAAGCACGGTTCCACGGAGCACCGTGGCCGCGGCGACCGACAGCGATGCGAGAGTGTCGTCGATCGAACGAATGAGGGTCTGCCCGCCGCGATCCATCACCGGGCTCTCGACACACTGGAACAGTAGATATGACGGTGCGGTGCCGAGCGGCCGCCGGCTGCCCTCGGTGTGATAGGTGAGGGCCCGAGGAGTGAACGGCTGGTTGTACTCGGAAGGTGATCCAGTGCTGTTCGGTTTCAGGTTGAGGATGACACCGTTGGTGACACGGTCCATCAACGACGGCTCTGTCTCCTGCTCGGGTTGCCCGAGCGCCGCCGCCACCGCCACAAACTCGTCAGCTCGCAGTGCCCTGCTGAGCTCAAACAACGCCACGCCGATCGCCTGCACGCGATCACGGACGATGCCTGGGGCGCTGACCAACCTTTCCGCTGACAGCGGGAAGACTTCTGTCTCGCGACACGGGTACCACCGACGCTCTCCGAGAACGGCATCACGCCGCTGTCGAACAAGGGCATCGTCAAGCGTCGCCGACGTCGTCACACTCATGGTGATCCCTTCCGGTGCAGCTTCTACAACCTCGTCTCGTCTCGGCTCGGCGTCGGCGCCGACTCGAGTGCCGCGCACTCATCAATAGATCGGAGTCAGGTGGTCGAGACAACGCGAGGCATGCGGACAGTCGAGTTGTCCGTATGGCCAGAGTCAGTTGTTTCGCCGCCACGCCGCGATCGGCTGGCTGCTGGCCGAGAAGCTGTCGACGAGGTACCCATTACTAACCGCACCGTCCCCATCTGGTGGCTTGGTCACCTCATCGAGTGGCACTCGACCCGTTCTTGTAGATCAGGGCCGGCGGGGGTCGCGCATGCAGGGGGCACCGCGTGGCCCCCGCCGGCCCTCGGGGAGCAAGGCTTGGTTGCTGATGTCTAGAGCACGCGCCGGTAGCGGCGGCCCGCGTACTCGACGGTGCCTGGGGCATCTTGGCCGGCATAGTCGGCGACGACCACGGTCGAGGTTCCGCGTACCGTGCGTGTCGGCTCAACCCGCGCGCCTTGGGCAGGCGCCGGCGGATGCGCGGCAACCCGATTGGTAAGCACCGCCCGGGGCTGATTTGCCGGAACGCATAGGGTGAGAGTCGAAAGCGCCGGGCCGGAAGCGTTCAGTAGCACTGGGCCCCGCACCCACACCCGCTGCGCTGGGCGGTCATAGTCCCTCCCCAGGAGCTCGTCCACCCGCAGCGCGAATCCGTTCGGAAGCGCCGGCAGGTAGCACGTCTCCGGCGCAATCCACAGGACCTCGTTCTGCTCGATGTTGTCGTACTGCGTACGTACGATCACGTCCGCCCTTCCCCTCATCGGTAAGTCACCGCTCGTAGTCGAACTGGGGTACGTCGCTACGCCGGCCGAAACCGCCGAGGTGGTACCCGGTGACGGCCGTCGGCGTGCCTGTGTCGTAGCGGCAAGGGTCTTCGCCGGCCGTGGCGATGACTGACGCCCCCAACACCTGCGACGAGCAGGGCGAGGGTCGCCCACACCATCCGCACAACCCGGCCGGGCCGCTGTCGTGGCGCCGGTAGAGGTCCACCCCGGCCTGGTGCAGAACCGTTCCCCGCAGGCTCGGAATGAAAGCGGCCAGCGCTGATTCGCTTCGCCGAGGAGGACCAGCTGACGGGAGCGAGCCGGCCGCCGGACGCGCTGGCCGTTCCATCCCGCCTCCTTCTCCGCGCGTCGGCTTGACCTTGCGGGCGGACACGCGGCGACCTGAAGAGGATCACCGCGTGTCCACCCAGGTGCACCCGCCACCGCAGCCATCCGGCGCGTACAGCGGCGAGGCCGATTTCGACAGGCAACGATCGCCGCGAGAAGGTTCGCCGGGCCCGCCGTAAGCGGTCCACGCCGTACACCGGCCGTTCGAGTGTGGCGATGTCGACGTCGCTCAGCGGAGCCGTTGAGGCAGCGGCATCCACGGACGTGACCGACGGCAGTGTTGGGTTGAAGCTGTTCGCAGCCCCGGCACCGCAGCAGGCTGCGCAGTGTATAGCGGTCGGCATTGGCGACCGGCTGCCGCCCGTATCGGAAAGCGTGGCTCATCATGGCAGCACGTAGTGGCCGGCGCTGACCAGAGCCGCGAGAGCCGTTCGGCGGTGTGCACAGGTTGCGGTTAGGCAGCGTCGATGGTGCTGCATGATCTTGTGAGCCTGCGACACGCTTGGCGCCGCCGAATCTGCGATATCCGGTACGGCGGCGGCACACATCGCGGTTCTGCCCAACGCCGCATCAGTGGACGTTGCACCGGCCGGGGCGTTCGACATCTGGTACCTCCGATGCGGGCGGGTCGTGGTTACTGGTCGTGGTTGTGTGGGGCTGTTCAGGGCTTCGAGGCGAGCGAGCTCCACCGCCGGCACCGCCAGCGCAACGGGCGGGGTCCGGGCGAGCGGAGTTTCAAGCAACGAGGAAGCGGACCTATTCGATCTCTGCCCGCCAGGACGTCGACACCGCGTGAGGACCCCGTTATGGTGCGTTGGCAGCTACCGTGAACGCCCCTAAACGCCCCTAGTCGTCCGGAGAGGGATGTGACCAACGAACGCCTGCGCACTGTGCTGGTCAGCACTGGTCACACGATCCAATCGCTGGCTGAGGACCTCGGTGTTGACCCCAAGACCGTGGAGCGCTGGGTCACGCGGAACGTCACTCCGCACAGGACCACGGCGCTGCGCGCGGCGCGATGTCTTGACGCGCAACTGGCCTACCTGTGGCCGACGCTGGAGGCGACACGTGGGTCGGCCAACGAGGCGGAGGTGGTCTGCTCTTACCCGCACCGTTCGGCCACCCCGCGCTCGCTGTGGCTGGACCTCCTCAAGGGCGCAGAGCATGAGATCGCCCTCATGGCTTACGCAAGCTTGTTCCTACCCGAGGACAACCCTGAGTCGATCCAGCTCCTCAGCGACAAGGCCGCAGCCGGCGTGCGGGTCCGCATTGCCTTGGGCGACCCGGATGCCCCGGAGATCGCGCTGCGCGGAGTCGAGGAGCGCCTGTACGAGGGCCTGGTAGGACGTGTCCGGATGGCGATTGCCTACTACCGGCCGCTGCTCGGGGTGCCTGGAATCGAGTTCCGGTTGCACCGCACCACGCTGTACAATTCGATCTTCATCTACGACGACCAGATGTTGATCAACCAGCACGTCTACGGCACGTACGGGTACATGGCGCCGATCCTGCACTTGCGTCGGGTATCCGGTGGCGACTTGTTCGACATGTACGCGCGGTCGCTGGAGCGGGTGTGGGAGGTGGCCTACCCGTATACGGCGGAGCCGTCAGTTGGCGGCCCGCTCTCGCGCGCCCAGGACGGCGCGGAGGAGGGCATCCGTGTCACGTAGGTCGGTCAGCACCGCGTCGGCGCCTTCGGCGGCCAGCCGGGTCATGTCGTGCTCCCCGGTGGCGACGGCGATGACGTAGGCGCCGCCGATGCGACCGGCCTCGACATCGCGCGGGGTGTCGCCGATCAGCACCGTGGTCGACGGGGTGAACGTGATGCCGTACTTCGCGGCCGCCTTCCTGCGCGCGGCATCGACCAGCTCGGCACGTATCTCGGAGTCGGAACCGTACCCGCCCACCTCGTAGTCCAGGCCCACGTGCAGGCCAAATGTGGCGGTCTTGATGTAGGCGTTGGGCGCGATGTTGCCTGTGAGTACAGACTGGATGATGCGGTCCTGGTGGCTGAGAGCGGTGATCGCCTCGCGTGCGCCGGGCTTGGCGTGGCCGCGCTCGCGCAGTCTCGGTACGAGTGCTTCCAGGGCGGCCGGCATCACCTCTGGGATGCGGGCCAGCAGCTCGGGTGTGGGCTGGATGCCGTGCCGCTCCAGGAGTGAACGCATGATCGCCGGATCGGTTTGGCCGTCGGTGATGACCGGGTGCTGGAGTGGCTGACCAGTCAACGCCGTGAAGCCGGCTGCATACGCCTCTTTGCTGACTCCGCCGTTGTGGATCAAGGTGCCGTCAACATCCCACAGCACCAGCAGAGCCGGCTTGGAAACGCTCGTCATGGTCTCGACGGTAGGTGGCTGGCGGCGGCGCGGACACCGCAGGGTCGGGACCATCCCGCGACATCTTCGGTCTTTCGCAACGACTTCGACGTGGCAGGTCCTCAGAGCACCGGCAGCAAGCCGGGAGCTGGTCCGGTAACTCGGGGGCGCCAAGGGCCGATCGGAGCGGCGCCCCCACGTGTGGAGTTTTCAAGCAACGCGATTGTGACCTCATTCGATCTCTGGAGGTAGGGGCATCGTCACCCCTTAATAGGGACTTCCAGGGACGTCCCGCACGGGGTACAAAGGTCCTGTCCGGTCCCTGCGAGTCCTGGCGGCGAGATGGCGAACGAGCGTCTGCGTGGCGCGATCGTGGGGAGGCAGTTGACGATCGGAAAGCTCGCTGAGCGGCTGGGCGTGGACCCAAAGACGGCAGAGCGGTGGATCACGAGGGAGCGGGTCCCGCACAGGGCTCACCGGGCGGCGGCGGCGAGCCTGCTCGGCGTCGACGAGGCGTATCTATGGCCCTCCACGGCGCAGGATCCACGCACCGTTTCCGCGGGTCGGGCGGAGCTGGTTGAGTTCTACCCTTCGCGCTCTACGGTGCCGGTGGACCTGTGGCGGTCGCTGGTTATGCAGGCGCGGGAGAGCATCGACATTCTGGTGTACGCAGGCCTGTTCTTCCCCGAGATCAACGACGTGAGCGTGTTGGCCGAGCGTGCGCGGGAGGGCTGCCGGATTCGGCTGCTGCTGGGCGATCCGGCCGGGGCCGCCGTGGCGCTGCGGGGCGAGGAGGAGGGCTTCGGCGCCGGCCTCGCACACCGCGTGACGCTCAGCCTGCGCTACTTCGAGCCGACACTCGGGGTACCCGGCGTCGAACTGCGGCTGCACGACACGACCCTGTACGCGTCGATCTACCGTAGCGACGAGACGCTGTTGGCGAACGTGCACACTTACGGGGCACCGGCGGCGCAGAACCCGGTGCTGCACCTGCGCCGGGTGCCTGGCGGTCGAGTTGTGGATCACTTCATGACGAGCTTCGACCGGGTCTGGGCGGGGGCAAGGACGATCACCGACACGGCCGCAGTGATGGCCTCGGTCGACGGGAGGTAGTTGTGGCCCGGGTGGACTACATCGACGACCCGGCGGCGCCGCCGGCTAACAGCGTGGTGCTGTCGGTGGTAGCCGCGGTCGTGAACGAACACGGTGAGCTGCTGATGATCCACCGTACCGACAACGACCGGTGGGCGTTGCCGGGCGGCGGCCACGATATCGGCGAGTTCATCGCAGACACGGTGGTCCGCGAAGTCCTTGAGGAAACCGGCATCGAGGTCGAAGTCACCGGCCTGGTCGGGCTTTACACCAACCCGCGCCACGTCATGGCCTACGACGACGGGGAGGTCCGCCAGCAGTTCTCGATCGCCTTTCGGGCCCGGCCGATCGGCGGGGAGCTGCGAGGCTCCAGCGAGTCGCGGGAAGTGCGCTGGGTCCCGCCGGACCAGCTCGACAGCCTGAACATCCATCCGTCGATGCGGTTGCGGATCCGCCACGCCTTGGAAGTCGGGCGGGAGCCCTTCATCGGCTGACGCGGGCGTTGACCCGATCGAGGTGTACGACCAAGACCGGCCGTGCCCGGCTGATAGCGCGGTGTACGACGCTGTCGGCGGGATAGCGGGTCAGGATCTCGTCGAGACGTTCATCGTAGGTGAGCCGCTGTCCGTGCGGCCCGATGGTCAGGTCGGCGGCCACCAAGGCGTCCATGACCGGGCTCTCCTCCAGCGGGTACACCTCCAGCTCGCGCAGCAGGCCACGCTCGGCGGCCTCGAATCGGGCACCCGAGTGATGCGCGACCAACGCCACCAAGCGCCCGGAGAACCCGGCACGCTCCAAATGGCGGGCGCCGTCGAGTGGGTGAAACCCCGTAACGACCAACTCCGGTGCGTACCCGATGTCATGCAGCAAGGCCGCGGCGACCAGCAAGTCCCGGTCCGCGGAATCGACCGTTGCGGCGAGTTCGGCCGCCCGGACGCCGACTGCTTGCACATGAACCCATCGCTGGGCAAGGGCTGGCGCATCGAGGAACCGGGCGGCCTCTTCGCTAGCTCGCTTGACGAGATCATCCACGACTTGACCGTATCGGTGGCGATGTCGACACCGTACCGCCCGGCCGGAACACTTGGGGACGTCTTGACCGAGCGAGACGTCCCACACGGGAGCAATGCGCAGAGGCGACGTGGGGAGATGGCCGGTCGTCGCTTGCTTGCTGGCCCGATCGGCACACCAGCCGGCCGGGAATCACTGGTCCGAGCCAGTAATCCGAGGTGCTGAGGTCACCATCGTTCGGCATCTATGGCCCCGTACAGGCGGGCAACGGCAGCACCGCTTGAGTGCGCTCCGATCCAAGGCGCGCGGATGTCGCTCACGTCGAGGCGGAAGTCGAAGCCGGCGGCCATCCCGCCTATGTCGACGCGGCATCGGAGCGCAGCGATGTCAATGCCTCGGTCGACGTGTTCACGGCCTCTGGCCCGCGGCTACGGTGTGCGCAGCGGCAGCCGGCGACGGCGTACCCACCGGACACCGTCTGGCACGTACTGCCAGGCTTCGTGTACCGCCGCAGAGATGGGCAGTTGGGCGTTGACATGCGTCTGGATCTGGTTCGCGGTCGCTGGGTCCACGTCGATCGCCACGGTCAGGTGGGGGACCACGTCATCGAAGGCTCCGCCGTATGGGGGCGTCCGCGGCCATGCCGTGGCGACGGCCGCGGTCAGCGCCCGCAGCGGCTGCGCCGGTCGCGGATCGAGGTAGAGCACCGCGGCTGGGAAGCGGGCGCAGCCGACGAGCGTGACGTCGAAGGCGGCCTGCCGGGCGAACAGTTGCGCGAGACGGTCGGCATCCTCGGCGGTGATCTCGACCTCGGGCAGGAACGGGTACAGCACGGTGATGTGGGCGGGCATGCCCTGCCGGGCTGACGGGTCGTGACGCTCGCGCCAGCGCCCCACTGCAGATTCGGCCTCGGGAACCGGGACGACGATGGCGGTCGGGCCGCCGGGCTGTGCAGGCATGGCGGTCATTGTTGTCGCCGGAATCGCGAACGTGGGCACGATTATTGCCGGGGCAGGGGCGGTCATCTCAGCGGTATGGTGCCGGCTGTGGTCGATGATGAGGTGCGGTTGCGGCGGCGGCACAGCTTCGACGAGGACCCCGGCAACTACGATGCCGCGCGACCGGACTACCCCGAGCGGGTCTACGAGGTGCTACGTGAGCGGTGCGGGTTGGCGCCCGGTACCCGGGTGCTGGAGGTCGGGCCCGGCACTGGTCAGGCCACCCGCCGACTGGTTGGTGCGGGCGCGTCAGTGGTGGCGGTGGAGTTGGGTGCCGCGATGGCCGGCCGGTTGCGTGCCGAGATGGCCGACCGCGACGTGACCGTGGTCGAAGGCGACTTCGCCACGGTGGAGTTGCCACGAGGTGCGTTCGATCTGGCCGCCTTCGGTACGGCGTTTCATTGGCTGGATCCGGGCGCCGCCATGCCGAAGCTGGCCGCCTTGGTACGGCCGGGTGGGTGGCTGGCGGTGTGGTGGACGATCTTCGGCGACCCACAGCACCGTGCGGCTTGGCGGCGGCACGTGGATCCCCTGTACGCGCAGTACCTGCCCGACGAACGGCGTGATCCACACCAGGTGCCGAGGCCGATGCAGGTCCGCGCGCGTTCGGCCGAGCTTGCCGCCGACGGCTGGTTCGGTCCGGTCCAAGTCGAGATGGTCGGCTGGGAACGCCGGTTGAACCCGGACGCGGCGTGGCGACTGTGGGCCACGTTCTCCAACGTGCGGGAACTTCCTGACGATCGGCGCGAGGCGTTCCTCGACGGCATCGCTGAGGTGGTGCGCCGCGAGCCCGGTGGATCGGTCGTGGACTACTACACAACCGTGCTCTACACCGCGCAGCGCCAGATCGAGTCCAGGCCCTAGCCCGTTGCGTCGCGTGGGGCGAGGCTGGCGACCGGGGCACGGGCAGGCCGGCCCCTCAACGCGGGCGGCTGGTGCTGGTGATGAAGGCGGTCTCGGCGAAGCAGAACTCGCCGGCGGCGTCGGCGTGATCGAGTTGGGTGCGCCAGGTCTGCACCTGGGCAAGGGTGAGCTCCACGCGCTCCTGCGTGATGTGCCGGCAGACGACCCCGGTGAGCTCATCGACGCGGCGGCGGGCGCGACCAGTCAGCCGCGTAGCCG
>Ga0137367_10002697_pt1 | contig 14289 bp, 10 predicted proteins | sample SagtaG_14_FD_104939 | JGI IMG/M metagenome (GOLD analysis project Ga0137367, IMG submission 104939) | Vadose zone soil microbial communities from Sagehorn Ranch, Mendocino, California, USA - Sage1_L_80_16 metaG | ecosystem: Environmental > Terrestrial > Soil > Vadose zone | place: USA... | reverse complement strand
GATTTCTGGCCGCGTGTACGTGAAGCGACGAAAAAATATGGTGTCCTCTTAATAGCGGATGAGGTACAGACCGGTCTCGGACGGACAGGAAAGCTGTGGGGTGTTGAACATTGGGAGGTTGTCCCCGACATTTTGACCGTTGCCAAATCCCTTGGCGGAGGCGTGATGCCGATCAGTGCGGTTTGCACCACTGAGGAAATTTTTTACCCGATGATGTACCCCAATCCATTTATGCACACAACAACGACCGGTGGTGGCGCGCTGGCTTGTTCCGCTGCGATTGCCGCGATCCACGTCACTTTGCGTGAGCGGTTGTGGGAGCAAGCCGCGGAAAAAGGTGAGTATCTTATTTCGCGCTTGCAGAAACTCTGTCAACAATTCCCGCAAATTTATGAGAAAATAACTGGCAAAGGATTATTAATCGGAATGCACTTTACGAGTCCACAGATTGGATATAAAGTTGCGGCAGGTTTGTTTAAACGCGGTATATTAGTCGCCGGAACGCTGACCAGCGCGCAGACCATTCGCATTGAACCACCACTTGTAATTACGTATCCGCAATTGGACACTTTACTAGAACGTTTGCAATATACTTTGAATGATGTAAGCAGCCCTCTATAAAATGCCTGCTTAAAGAAAATCATCTCAGGAGTTTCGTACATGATCAACGAGTTTGCAGTTGAATTGCGAGATGTAGTTAAGAAGTTTATTACCCCTGAGGGCCATGATTTGGCCGCGGTCGATCACGTCGACATGCAAATCAAGAACGGCGAGTTCTTCTCGATGCTGGGTTCTTCGGGTTGTGGTAAGACCACATCTTTACGAATGATTGCGGGGTTCGAGTGGCCGACAGAGGGTGAAGTTTACATCGAAGGGAAACCGATGGGCCATACGCCACCCTTCCAACGTAACGTAAATACTGTATTTCAAAATTACGCGCTTTTTCAACATATGAGCGTTTATGAAAATGTGGCTTTTGGCCTTGAAATGGAGAGCGCGAATAAGGATGAAATTAAACAGCGGGTAAGTCGTGCGCTTGAAATGGTACAACTGACCGGCATGGACCGGCGACGCCCCAAGCAACTTTCCGGTGGACAACAACAACGTGTCGCTCTGGCTCGTGCGCTTGTGAAGATTCCTAACGTTCTTCTTCTGGACGAGCCGCTAGGCGCGCTGGATTTGAAGTTGCGCAAAGAGATGCAACTCGAACTGAAAGCGTTACAACAAAAAGTGGGGATCACATTTATCTATGTTACCCATGACCAGGAAGAAGCCCTGACTATGTCGGATCGCATCGCGGTGATGAGTAAGGGCAAAGTGCTTCAAATCGGAACCCCCGTTGAGATTTACGAACGCCCGAATTGCCGCTTTGTAGCAGACTTTATCGGTGAGTCAAACTTCTTCGTTGGCAAGCTCCAGTCGCTGACCAGAGAGGAAGCGGTCGTTCATCTTCCCGGTTTGAATACAGAAGTGACTGGCCTTCCAGTCTCTGAGGGAATGGTCAAGGGTGAAGAAGTAGTCGTATCGATCCGCCCGGAGAAAGTCCGTATTGCAGAAAATGGTGCCTTAAATCAGAATTGCTTTGAGGGCAAAGTGGTCAACACAGTTTATATTGGTTCAGATACGCATGTGATTGTTGAAGTGAATGGTGTGAAGATGAAGGTCTGGGAGCAAAATCGTGTTTCACGTCTTGATCCGCGCTCATTTTATGCGATTGGGCAGGATCTACAGTTGATGCTGATGCCCGAAAATATGTTGGTATTAAAGAACGAATAAGAGGTCCTATGTTCCAACGTCTTCGCGAAAACAAATCAGCTCAAGGGACGTTGCTTGTCTCGCCCACAATATTGTGGATGATCATCCTATTAATCATTCCCCTCTTGTTGACTCTGGTGGTCAGTTTTGGCAGGCGAACTGCGGACGGCGGTGTGATTTATTCTTTCTCGCTGGACAATTATGTACGGCTTCTCGGATATAGCACAAAATGTGACAACGGTGCGACGAGTTGTTTCGACCCACTTTATATTCAGATCTTGTGGAGGTCGCTTGCACTGGCATTTAATACCACTGTGTTGGTTATCCTTCTAGCGTACCCGCTGGCGTATTTCATTGCACGTGCCCAGCCTCAGAAACGTAATACATATCTATTCCTTGTCTTGATTCCGTTGTGGACCAATTTCGTTATCCGTGTATACGCCTGGATCATGTTGCTTCGCAAGGCAGGGGCAATCAATCTTGCCATTGGATGGCTTGCTCATCTCTTTCATATTCAGTTCACGCCGCTGGAGATGTTATATACTCCCGGTGCCGTACTGGTGGGGATGGTATACGAATTCCTGCCATTTATGATATTGCCCATCTATACTTCACTGGAAAAAATTGATAATTCGCTTTACGAAGCCGCGGCAGATCTCGGTGCAAATTCTATAAAGACATTCCAGCGTGTAACCCTTCCGCTTTCAATGCCTGGGGTCGTTGCGGGAACAATTCTTGTTTTCATTCCTGTGATGGGAACTTTCATCGTATCTGACATTCTCGGCGGACGACAGGTGATCCTTGTCGGGAACCTCATTCAACGACAATTCCTGGATGCACGCGACCCAACCTTTGGTTCTGCTGCTTCGCTGATCTTGATGGTTCTGACTCTGATCGTCACATACTTCTATACTCGCAAGTTTGGATTTGGAGAGGAGATTGTAGTTGCATGACCCCGCTACCTCATAAATCGCACAATGTAAGTAGCGGGGTGATCCCGCACATTACAACCTTATTTGAAATGGAGTGTGCGGGATGAATCCCTATCGTCGATCTCCTTTTGTGATCATTTCGACTATCCTGGTCTATTTCTTTCTATACGCTCCGATTATTGTGTTGGTGTTATATTCCTTCAATTCCTCCAAAGCCAATGTAACGTTTGATGGCTTCATCCCCTCGTTTGGAAATGTGCGCGTGGTAGGTGGAGATATTGCTCAGAGCCCTTGCGGACCCTTCCATTGGTTCTGTGAACTCTCAAAAAACAGGGAAGTTACCAACGCGGCTAAAAATACTCTTACAATTGCTTTTATCGCAACAATAGTTTCCACCATCATTGGGACGATGGCTGCGCTGGCACTCCAACGCTATAATTTCAGACTGAAGACCTTTTCCCAGATCTCCCTATACATTCCAATCGTTATTCCCGAGATTGTGATGGGTATCGGCATCCTGATCCTGTTCAGTCAGTTATTTGCTTATCTCAACAATCTTTTTGGACTCTCAGGCGATTCGCGTCTTTCCCTTGGGTTAAGTACAGTCATTGTGAGTCATATCGCCTTTATGGTTCCATTTGTGACGCTCGTTGTACAGGCACGCTTACAAGGATTCGATAAAGCCTACGAAGAAGCCGCCATGGATCTAGGTGCGAATGAATGGATAACTTTCCGTCGCATAACTTTTCCGATGATTCTGCCTGGTGTCCTTTCCGGCGCGTTGCTGGCGTTTACGCTTTCTCTAGATGACTTCGTGATTACATTCTTTACGAACGGACCTGGTTCCACGACATTGCCAATTTATGTATATGGTTTGCTACGACGTATCATTACGCCACAGGTCAATGCTCTATCAACTGTTTGGATCACGATTGTGTTCATTGCTGTCTTTTTGCTTCAGCGATTCCAGAATCGAGAGGCATGAGAAACTGTTTGGGTTTTTCGCGGGAATGCCAAAGTCTCGCATGACCGTAATCCACTTTTCATATACTTCAAAGGAGGAAGAGATGAAAAAGTTCAGTCTTTTCAATGTGATGGTTGTCCTCGTCATCGCCAGCATCGTGCTCACTGCCTGTGGTGGCCAGACCGCTACTGCCACTCAAGTCTCTACTGAAGCACCCGCTTCTACTCAACCGCCTGCTACCGAGCCAGCTGTAGCCACTGAGGCACCTAGTGCTACAGAAGCCCCTGCTACGGAGGCACCTGCGGCCACAACTGCACCCACTGCGTTTACTTCGGTGCCAAGCGATAAGGTTACGGCCTCTGGTTATACCTGTCCAGAACCGCAGCCACGTATGAATGTTACCTCGAAGGAACTAAATATGTTCGTGTGGACGGAGTATATTCCGCAGGATATTTTTGATTGCTTCCAGCTCGTCTATGGCGTTACTATCAACAGAGACGAATACTCGTCTGCTGAAGAAATGTTTGCCAAATTCTCGAAAGGTGGCACAAATTATGATGTGCTGCATGTCTCTGATAATGTTGTGCCGCCGATCATTCGACTTGGATTGTTGGAAAAATTGGACAAAAGTCGTTTGCCGATCATGGCAAATTTTGATCCAACCTACCTGGACCTTTCATTTGATCCCGGAAACGTATACACGCTTCCTTATGAAGCAGGTATTGATGCGATGGGGCTGAATACTGACAAGGTGCCCAAACCGCCCAAGTCCTGGGCTCAGTTGTGGAAGCCTGAATATAAAAGTCGTATGGTGTCCATAGATGTTTCACGTGCCATCATTGGTGTTGCCTTGACTACCCTCGGATACGATGTCAACACGACCGACCAAAAGCAGCTTGATGAGGCGAAGGAGAAGCTCAAACAACTGATGCCAAATATCAAAGTATTTGACAGCGATAGTCCCAAAACAGAATTGATTGCAGGCGATGTGGATCTGGGCATTGTTTGGACGGCTGAAGCTGAGCTGGCTCGTCAGGAGAATCCAGCGATCACATTTATCTATCCTACCGAAGGTGCGATCAACTGGCAGGATAACTGGGCGATCGCAGCGAACGCCGCCCATGAAGATGCTGCCTATGCCTGGTTGAATTATTCCATGCAACCCGATTTGTTCTGGATGATGTTGCGTGATTTTCCGTATATCAACCCAAACACCGCGGCCTTGAACTTTGCGAAGGATAATTCAATGGCGACTGTGGATTCGAATGGTGCCGACACTACCTTAGGCGCACTTTACGATAACTATATCAACTCGCCAATTACCAACCCGCCTGCAGATGTGGTGAAGGCAGGCCATCGCGCGGTAGATGTTGGTGATGCTACCGCATTGTACGATCAGGTTTGGACGGAAGTGAAAGGCGGCCAGTAACCTCAATGTCACGCGTGTTCGGGATTGCTGGAATTCAAATGTCAGTTGTGCCTTGGGATGCAGCCGCGACCGTAGATAAACTGGAAGCAGCTGCTACTCAGATCGAGGAGAATTTCCCATGGGTGCATATGCTGGTTTTTCATGAGTTGGTTGTTTCAGGTGTGGCTCAGTTCACTCCTGCTTCGTCGGCTGAACCATGGCGACAGATCGCTCAAGCAATTCCCGGACCCCTCTCGGACCGCTTATGTAGGTTGGCTCAAAAGACCAAGAAATGGATTGTGCCCGGGTCGATGTACGAAGCCGATGGCGATGCCATTTTCAATACTGCGCTGGCAATCTCTCCAGATGGTCAGATCGTTGCAAAATATCGTAAGATTTTTCCCTGGCTCCCATTTGAGGCTGAGACAACACCCGGTGATCAATTCTGCGTTTTCGATGTGCCAGAATTTGGTCGGTTTGGCCTGTGCATCTGCTACGATGCGTGGTTCCCAGAAGTGATACGCACGCTAGCATGGATGGGCGCCGAAGTTATCCTGCACCCAACTTTGACGCCCACCTCTGATCGTTCTGCCGAATTGATCCTTACCCAGGCAAATGCGATCTTCAATCAATGTTACTTCATAGATGTCAATGGCTTGGGACCGTGGGGGGGAGGGCGATCTTTGTTCGTAGATCCTGAAGGACGCGTGCTTCAACAAGCCGGTGAACACGATATGATTCTGACCGAATTGATTGATTTGGATCAAGTCAGTAAGGCACGCGAGTTTGGGACCTTGGGATTGTGCCAAACTTGGAAACAGTTGCGCGAGTTTCAGGGACGATTCCCGATTTATAGTAATGATATTTCTTCTGGCTCTATTTATCAAAATTTGGGAGAAATTCGCCATTGACGTGCATCCGCTTTATGATCAACTCTGGACAGAGGTGAAGGGCCAGTAAATCAAGTTCAAATGAGAAGCCGACCTTGCAAGAGGTCGGCTTTTTGATTTAAAAATTCTTTTTATCACTTGTAACTGCATAATCATTAATAATTCATTGACATTTGTGCTGATTCAGCATAAAATGACCGTGTGAACAGCAAAAAAAGCATGGAACAACCTGAATCCCTGGACGCAACGGACCTTAAAATCCTTGATATCCTTCGCAAAGATGGACGTGCAACATTTGCTGATATTGCAGGGCAGCTACGCGTCTCGCCAGGCATGATTCGTCAGCGCTACAACCGCCTTGTTGAGCAGGGCTATCTCAAGGTTGTCGCGATTACGAATCCTGTTCATCGTGGTATCAAAACCATGGCGCTTATCGGCGTGCGCACCGATGGGAATCAAATGCTCAAGGTTGCGGATAAGATTGCAAAACTAAAAGAGGTTGTTTATCTGGTTGTGGTCAGCGGCCGCTACGACATTATAATTGAAGTTTTTTGTCGGGATCATGAAGATCTTTTGAATTTTGTTACTGAGAAACTTTACGGGATTGAGGGAGTCCGCGAGACGGAAACCTTCATGCATTTGAAAATCGTTAAAGAGATTTATTTTTAGGGAATTCGCCTCATACTGGATCACAGCCTGCTGAGACTTCCAACATACTTTGTCCGCCCCGCAAGATGACGGAAAGCGGAGCCAATCGAAAGGAGTTTATGCGAGTTTTATTAGTGGGGGTGGGGGGAGTGGGGGAAGCCATTGCAGCAATCGCAAAGCCACATGAGTGGATGGAGTTGATGGTGCTTGCGGATTACAACTTGAAACGCGCCGAGGAAGTACAAAAGAAATTGGGCGACTCGAATCGTTTCCCAGTTGAACTCATAGATGCGAGTAAGCAGGAAAACATCGAAGCGCTGGCAAAAAAGTATAGCATTGATCTCATCATGAATGCGGTAGATCCCATCTTCAACAAGCAAATCTTCGATGCCGCTTACAATGTAGGTGCTACCTACATGGACATGGCGATGACATTGTCTAAGCCCAGCGCGGATGATCCGTTCCATAAGACCGGGATCAAACTGGGAGATTATCAGTTCGACAAGGCGAAGGAGTGGGAAGAGAAAGGTTTGCTTGCGTTCGTAGGGATCGGTGTCGAGCCTGGTATGGCGGATGTCTTTGCACGTTATGCCCAGGATGTTCTCTTCGATGAGATTGAAGAAATTGGCATCCGTGACGGATCAAATATCACTATTGCTGATTATGAATTTGCTCCCAGCTTCTCAATCTGGACGACGATTGAAGAATGTCTGAACCCACCTGTTGTTTGGGAGCAGGACAAAGGCTGGTTCACGACGGAACCGTTCTCTGAGCACGAGATATTTGAATTCCCAGAGGGGATTGGTCCTATCGATGTTGTCAATGTGGAACATGAGGAAGTTTTGCTTGTTCCGCGTTGGATAAAAGCCAAGCGGGTCACGTTCAAATATGGACTCGGTGAGCAATTCATCAATATCCTTAAGACCCTGCATATGCTTGGGCTCGACAACAAAGAAAAGATCAATGTTAAGGGATTGCAAATTGCTCCGCGTGATGTGGTTGCCGCGTGTTTGCCTGACCCTGCTCACCTCGGTGACAAGATGAAAGGCAAGACTTGCGCAGGTACCTGGGTAAAAGGCACAAAAGACAGAAGAAAAAGAGAAGTTTATCTTTATCAAGTTGCTGATAATGAAGAATGTATGAAAGCTTGGGGATGCCAGGCGGTTGTCGCGCAGACAGCTTTCAGCGCGGTCATCGCCATGGATTTGCATGAGCATGGTATCTGGAAGGGATGTGGTGTGCTAGGTCCTGAAGCGTTTGAACCAGTGCCATTCATGGAAAAGATGGCGGAATATGGCTTCCCCTACGGAATTAAAGAAATGACATGGCAAACTGAAGTGGTATAGGTCTAAGCGTCGCACCTGTTTTGATGGGATAAATCTTTTCAATGATGTTCTCTTCATGAAACTGATTGGACCGTTGGGAAGGTGTGATGCTCTTCATAACGGAATCAACTCTCGGCTATGAACAAGGTTTCCTGAGCGGAGTGAGTGTTTTTTGAGCGCAGTCGAAGGATCGTCCTTTTCGGCAAGGTTGCGTTGCCGTAAATCATCCGCAAATGTATAATCAAAAAAACTAGACGGAGGAGGTCGTCATGCCCAATGGATATAACGGCAAGATTTTGCACGTTGATTTGACAAAGAGCGAGCTAACGGTTGAGGAGCCAAACGAAGTTTTTTACCGCAAGTACTTGGGTGGGAGTGCGATGGCTACGCATTACATCTTGCGCGAAATGCCAAAGGGTGCAGATCCACTTGGTCCTGACAATGTATTGACTCTGATGACGGGCGTGACGACAGGCGCGGCAATTTCCGGTCAGAGCCGTATCAATGCAAACGCCAAATCACCAATCAGTGGAGGGATTGGTGATTCTCAAAGCGGCGGATTTTTCCCTGCGGAGTTAAAGTTTGCGGGCTTCGATGGAATTGTGATCAAAGGGAGGTCGTCCAAGCCTGTCTATCTCGCGATCTTGGAAGGTAAGACAGAATTGCGAGATGCTGCCCATTTGATGGGCAAAAAGACTGGGGAGGTGGATGACATTATTCACCAAGAAGTTGACCCCCAAGCTGAGATTTTGCAGCACGGACCCGCGGCAGAAAAAGGCGTTCTTTTCTCCTCACTTGTGTCAATGTCTAACCGAAATAATGGAAGGACCGGCATGGGTCTTGTGATGGCATCCAAGAATCTCAAGGCGGTTGTTGTGCGCGGCAGAAAGAAAGTGACACTTGCTGATCCAAAAGCGTTGGTTGCACTCAATAAAACGGGTCCAAAAATTATGCCCGATAACCCAGATATGCCCGGCCTCGCCGTGGAGGGTACAGCAACCGTTGTGATCTTCCAGAATACGATTGGCTCGCTGCCGACTCATAACTACAATGAAGGTCAGTTTGAGTATTGTGAAGACATCAGTGGCGCACGCATGGTGGAGACCATCTTGAAGGAACGCGATACCTGTTATGCCTGTGTCGTGCGCTGCAAGCGTGTGGCTGAGATCAAAGAGGGAGCCTATCGCGCGGATCCAAAGTATGGCGGGCCGGAATATGAAACGCTCAGCACCTTCGGGTCGTATTGCGGTGTTAAAAATATGCCCGCCGTCGCGGTAGCAAATCAAATGTGTAATGAGTATGCTGTGGATACGATTGCGGCCGGCGCAACGATTGCTTTTGCGATGGAATGCTACGAAAAAGGCGTCATTACGACAGAGCACACAGATGGGCTTGAACTCAAATTCGGTGATGCAGATGCCATGCTCAAAGCACTTGAAATGATGCTTAACGGCGAAGGCGAATTTGGGAAAACGCTTGGGCAAGGGTCTGAGCGTGCCGCGAAAATTTGGGGCAATGGTGCAGATGAATATCTGATCACTGTTAAAGGGGCAGAAGCCCCCGCGCACATGCCGCAAGCCAAGCGTTCACTCGGCCTCATCTACGCGGTGAATCCATTTGGTGCAGATCATCAATCCAGCGAACATGATCCCTATTACGAAGAAGGCGTCACTGATCTCAATCTTAACCGTCTCAAGATGATTGGTCTCAGTGAGCCTCAGCCCGGTTATAGCCTCACGCCCGAAAAAGTGCGATTTGCGTATCTCACCGAAGTTTTCTATTCCATGCTTGACTCGGTCGAACTCTGCCAGTTTGTCTTCGGTCCCGCGTGGACGTTGTATGGTCCCGCTGAAACCGTCGAAATGATTCGCGCGGTCACTGGCTGGGATATCACAGTGGAAGAGTTAATGGCTGTTGGTGAACGCCGCTTGAATCTCTTCAGGACATTTAATGCCCGCGAGGGATTGGATCGAAAGGATGACAAACTGCCAAAGAAGTTCTTCAAGCAATTACAAGGAGTGGGACCCACGGCGGGCATCGCTCTAACGCACGAGGAAGTTGAATCCGCCATAGATGAATATTACAAGCTGGCAGGCTGGACGAACAACGGTGTTCCAACACCTGAAACAATGGAGCGACTTGATATTGCCTGGGCCCTGTGAGCTTAAGTTCATGAAGGAGCAAAATCCGTGGAATACAAATTATTGATCGATGGTCAGTGGGTGGATGGGGGATCTACGCTAGAAGTAAAAAATAAATACAACGGCGAAACGATTGCCACATTACCTATTGCCCGCCGTGAAGATGTAGATGCGGCAATTGCTGCTGCTGAACGCGCCGAAGATGTGATGGCGGATATGCCTGCATATCAACGCGCGGAGATCCTGTTGAAAACCGCCGCGCTTCTGCGTGAGCGTTTTGATGACATGGCGAAAACCATCGCGGCTGAAGCTGGCAAGGCACTCAAGTTTGCCCGCGCCGAAGTGGACCGCGCCATCAGCACGTTCACGATCGCCTCCGAAGAAGCCAAACGCTTGCATGGCGAAACCATTCCGTTAGATGCTGTCCCTGCAGGCGAAGGTTATTTCGGGTTTTGGACTCGCCGTCCTGTGGGTGTGATTGCAGCCATTAGCCCATTTAATTTTCCGCTCAATCTGGTTGCCCATAAAGTGGCTCCCGCGATTGCTTCGGGAAATACTCTCGTGCTGAAACCTGCCTCGACGACTCCGCTCGCGGCAGTGAAGTTGTGTCAGATTCTACAGGAGGCAGGTCTTCCCGCCGGCGCGATTAACCTTGTTGTTGGTTCAGGTGGAACAGTTGGCGAATGGCTGGTTACTGATCCGCGCGTGGATAAGATTACGTTCACCGGTAGCCCTCCGGTTGGGCGTCATATTTTGTCTGTGGCAGGCATTAAGAAAGTGACTCTCGAGCTTGGAAATACATCGCCCGTAGTTGTAGCTCCCGATGCGGATTTGGATTTCGTTGCCAAGCGTTGTGCGGTGGGGGCATACTATAACTCCGGGCAAGTCTGTATTTCTGTCCAACGCATCTATAGTGAGAAGCGGGTTTATGAACCGTTCTCTGAAAAATTCGTCAAAGCCACCGAAGCGATGGTGGTGGGCGATCCGTTGGATGAACGTGTGGACGTGGGTCCAATGATTGACCTAAAGGAGGTTGATCGGATTGAGTCTTGGGTCAAGGAGGCGCAGACTTCAGGCGCGAAAATATTAACTGGTGGTAAACGTGATGGAACAGTTTATTACCCAACCGTTCTGTCTGAAGTCGATGATGAAATGAAAGTGGTTGCAGAAGAAGCATTTGCTCCGGTTGCATCCATCATTTCAAGTGAGGATTTTGAAACTGCCTTGAAACAGGCGAATGATACAAAGTTTGGTTTGCAAGTTGGCGTCTTTACCAATGATATCAACCGTGTCTTCAAGGCTGTCAGACGATTGAACTTTGGCGGTGTCATCATCAACGATACACCGAACTTCCGGGCAGATCACATGCCTTATGGCGGTAATCGCCAAAGTGGTTTGGGCCGTGAAGGCGTCCGGTTCGCCATGGAAGATATGACCAATATTCAAATGGTGGCAATTCGATTGAATTCTTAACGACATGGAGAGGCGAGAATGAAGAATTACAAGCTTTGGATTGATGGAGCGTGGCAGGACACACAGGGCGGAAAAATGATGTCCATTGAGGATCCTACAACGGGTCACCAGATCGCTGAAGTGGTTGATGCCAGTCGCGAAGACGTGGATCGCGCAGTACAGGCAGCCAAGCGAGCCTTTTATGACGGTCGCTGGTCGAAAAAGTCTCCCGGTGAACGCTCCAAGATCATCTGGAAACTGGCTGACCTTCTTGAGGAGAATGCTGAGGAGTTGGCAAAAGTTGAATCTGAAAATACGGGTAAGCCATATCAATACGTCAGCCTAGGAGGCGATATTCCTTTTGCGGTGGATAACCTGCGTTTCTTTGCAGGCGCTGCTCGTGATACACATGGTTATCATGCCGGTGAGTTCATGCCTGGCTATACTTCTATTTATCGACGCGAACCTGTGGGTGTGGTAGGTCAGATCGCACCCTGGAATTATCCACTCATGATGGCAGCATGGAAGATCGGTCCCGCGCTCGCCGCAGGCTGTACGATCGTCCTCAAGCCCGCGCCTGGTACCCCTCTGACGACACTCATGTTAGCTGAGCTGATTAAAGAGGCAAGTATTCCGGATGGCGTAGTCAATGTGATTTCTGGTGGTAATGACGCGGGTCAGTACATTGTTGAACACCCTGATGTACGTATGGTCAGCCTCACCGGTTCAACAGGTACGGGTAAGAAGATTATGAAGACGGCTGCGGATACTCTCAAGCGAGTTCATTTGGAATTGGGCGGTAAAGCACCCTTCATCGTGTTCGATGACGCGGATCCCGAATTGGTGGCCGCGAAAGCTTCGATGGCGGCAACCATGAACACAGGTCAGGATTGCACGGCGGCTACTCGTCTGTATATTGAAAAGAGCAAGGTCAAAATCATGCAGGAGGCAGTTGTCGAAGCGATGAAGAATGTGAAGATTGGTCTTCCCTTTGATGAAGGAGTGCAGATGGGGCCATTAATCTCCGGAGTTCAGCGTGAGCGTGTTTCCGGCTTTGTCGATCGCGCGAAGGCACAAGGTGCGAAAGTTCTTACGGGTGGCGGCGTACCAAATGGATTTGATAAAGGCTATTACTACGAGCCGACTGTTCTTTCCAATGTTCAACAAGATTGGGAGATCGTTCAAAATGAAGTCTTCGGACCGGTTGTGACCGTCCAGGAATTTGAGAATGAAGCCGACGCTCTTACCAAGGGTAATGATGTGTTATATGGATTAGCTGCTTCGGTCTTTACGAAAGACATTGGACGTGCGATGCGACTCTCTTCCGAACTTGAGTTTGGCACAGTTTGGATCAATGACCATCTGCCTCTCACTTCTGAAACTCCTCATGGTGGATTCAAGCAATCCGGCTTTGGCAAGGATCTCTCTGCCGAAGCGATTGGCGATTATCAAATCACTAAACATGTGATGGTAGCGCAGGCGTAAAAGAGATTAGAGACTGGAGATTAGCTAAAGTCTCCAATCACTAGTCCCCCCTTGTTTCAAGTTCAACTTACACTTCTTCGAAAGAAAACCATGTCAACAAACACCCTCTACCAACAAAACTTCCCCCATATGTCCCCCGCGTGGACACGTATTTTCAATTTCGTTGCTGAGCGTGCCGAAGGTCCATATATTTACACTGACGATGGACGCAAGCTGCTCGATTTCACTTGTGGCATTGGCGTGACCAATACCGGTCACTGCCACCCAAAAGTCGTTGAAGCGATTCGCGAGCAGGCGGGACTTTTCCTCCATGCGCAAGCCAATCTCGTGATTCACAGACCGATGTTGCGACTCATCGAAGAACTTCGTACCATCGCCCCACCTTCGATTGATTCATTCTTCTTTGCCAATTCTGGTGCGGAGGCGGTAGAGAACGCGGTCAAGATCGCGCGCGTCGCAACCGGTAGACAGAATGTGATCGTGTTCAGCGGTTCCTTCCATGGACGTACTGTTGGCACAATGGCATTGACTACTTCTAAAACAGTGTATCGTACTGGGTTTGGACCGTTGCCTTCAGGTGTGTTTGTTGCGCCGTTCCCGTACGCGTTCCGCTTGAAAATGACCGAAGCAGAAGCCTCGGAGTATTCACTTGAACAACTCGAATATCTGCTCGCATCGCAGACTGCTCCTAAGGAGACCGCCGCGATTTTAGTGGAATCCGTTTTGGGCGAAGGTGGATATGTTGTCCCTCCTGTCTCATTCATGAAAGGTTTGCGTGAGATTTGCGATAAACACGGAATCATGCTGATCCTTGACGAAGTTCAGTCGGGGTTTGGCCGGACTGGCAAGTGGTTCGCGTTTGAACATTATCATATCGTGCCAGACATCATCACGGCCGCGAAGGGACTTGCCTCGGGCATGCCGCTTTCGGGTGTATTCAGCCATACGGACATCATGCTCAAATTGGATGTCGGCTCGATTGGTGGGACGTATGGTGGGAATGCAGTGGCCTGCGCGGCAGGCGTGGCAACGATCCGTGCGATGCGTGAAGAGAATATGCTGGAGAATGCTACTGAACGTGGTATTCAATTGATGACTGGCTTGCGAAAGCTTCAGGAGGAATATTCACAGATCGGCGATGTGCGTGGCAAGGGCTTAATGATCGGGACTGAATTTATTGCAAATGGCAGACCAGATAAAGCCAAAGGACTCGCCAAAGATATTATTCACGCTGCAGAAGAGCGTGGCTTGCTGTTACTCTCCTGCGGAACCTATGACAACACGGTGCG